>Ga0209498_1000574_pt1 | contig 22734 bp, 20 predicted proteins | sample WalLakDeSediment_FD_184131 | JGI IMG/M metagenome (GOLD analysis project Ga0209498, IMG submission 184131) | Lake sediment microbial communities from Walker lake, Nevada to study Microbial Dark Matter (Phase II) - Walker Lake 11/02/13 Deep... | ecosystem: Environmental > Aquatic > Freshwater >...
TGCCAGGTCTGGGCCAGGGATTGCCGCGCTTCGCTCGCAATGACATATCGGTGTTTTCCGGACTTTTTACGAATGCATCAACATTGCACTGAGCAGTATGGTGATTTCCACCAGCTCATTCGCCGCGCCCAGGCAGTCTCCTGTAATGCCCCCGATCTTCCTGAAACAGTACACCGCAAAGAGGGCCGACACAAGGAGGGAGGAAAACGCAAAGGTTACGGCTCCTGGGAATGACGCCGAATAGGCCGCAACGGCTCCTGTGGCCAAAAAGGACAGCGCCACCATCCCCTTGCCGAAAAGACCCTTGACTCGGAATGCTCCCGCAATGCTCTCCGCTCTTGCATTCGGCAGAAAAGCAATCAGAAGTCCCTGCATGGAGCGGGCGAAGACAAGGCTCCAGACAATGGCTTGCGCTTCTCCGTGAACCAAGAAAAACTGCCAGCACCCGACCTTGATGAGAAGGGCAAGAACAATCGCCGTTACACCAAAGGACCCCATGCGGGGGTCTTTGAGTATTTCGAGGGTCCTTTCTTTTGTCTTCCCTCCTCCAAAGGCATCGGCCGCATCGCCGAGCCCGTCCACGTGCAGGCAGCCCGTGATCCACGTGATAAGAGCAACGGACAGAGCGGCGAGAACGGGCGGATGGCTGAATCCGATCCACTCGGCCGCCATGGCGAGCACCAAGACGATAAAGCCGAGAAAAGCGCCGACCAGAGGGAAAAAGAAGAGGGTGCGGGAAAGATCCGGTGCATCCTTTCCCGGAAGAGGGAGAATGGTGAGCGTACGAAAAGCGGTGAGAACGTTTCGCCACATGCAACTAGTCCCTAAACCTTTCCTGCAACTCCTGCGGACTCGAAGGTCGCCATCCGGTGGTAGCATTCCATGGCCTGGGCGATAATCTGCATGGCCAGCACCGATCCTGTTCCTTCGCCAAGACGCATACCCAAATCAAGGATAGGGCGGAGCCCATGGTTTTGCAAGAACGTCCCGTGATACTGCTCTGCCGAGGCATGGGCGAAGAAAAGGTAATTCCTTATCTCCGGTTGGGCGCGCATGGCCATAAGCGCAGCGGCGGAAGCCACAAAGCCGTCCACCACAACGGGGATGCGGTGGGAGGTTGCGCCCAGAATCATTCCCGTCATCCCTGCGATCTCAAAACCCCCGACACGGCGCAACGCATCCATGGGAGACTTGTCCCAGGCTTTTTCGTGAAGACACAGGGCTTCCCGGATCACCTGTTTTTTTCGCTCGAGCATCGGCCCGCTGGATCCGGTACCCATGCCCACGGTCTCCTCAGGATCCAAGTCGAGCATGAGACTGTAAAGGGCGGAGGCAGAGGAGGTATTCCCGATTCCCATTTCGCCGATCCCCAGAAGATCCTCTGTTGATCCTGCGCCAAGGTCATACCCGACTTCAACCGCCTTAATGCATTCTTCTTCGGTCATGGCCGGTTCTTTTCTGAAACTCCGGGTGCCTTCCGCGATTTTTCTGTTTACCAGTCCGGCCGTTTCCGGGAAAAATCCCTTGACCCCCATGTCCACAACCACGCAGTCGATACCCGCCTTCCGGCACATGACGCTGATCGCCGCCCCGCCGCGGAGCATGTTCATCACCATCTGATAGGTCACCTCGCTCGGATAGGGGGTAATGTTTTCCTCCGTGATGCCGTGGTCCCCTGCAAAGGTGACGATTTTCATGCGAGCGATCTCTGCGTTTTTCCTGCCCCGGCAAAGGCAAAACCGAAGCGCCAGTTCCTCGAGCCGGCCCAGGCTTCCCTGCGGTTTGGTGAGGCGGTCAAGGTGCTCCTGGACCTCTTTTTGAAGCACCTTGTTTTCGATCGGTGGAACCGGAAGAAAGTCTTTATTCATGAGGGCGTTCTCCTTTGAGCGCCAGAGGGATTCCGCAGCACAAAAGGTACACCTGTTGGGCCTTTTGGGCGATTTCCCGATTCAATTGCCCGGCCATGTCCCTAAATGCGCGGGCAAGGGGGTTGTCCGGAACAATGCCCCACCCCACCTCGTTGGTCACCAGGATGAGGTCGCATGGGGGCAGGTCCAAAGCGGCGAGAAAGGCATCCACGTGTTCGCGGACGGTGCGCTCGTTTTCATCGCAATGATGATAAAGGTTTCCGAGCCAGACGGTCAAACAGTCCACCAGGGCCACTTCGGCCCGCCCGGCGCACGAAGAGATCGCCCGGGCGAGCCGAATGGGCTCCTCAATGGTGTGAAAAGTATTCCCCCTTTCCTTTTGGTGACAAGAAATTCGTTGGTTCATTTCCTCGTCAAAGGCCATAGCGGTGGCAATGAACGCTCTTTGAGAATAGCGCTTCCGAGCCAGTTGCAGGGCAAAAGAACTCTTCCCGCTCCTCGCTCCTCCCGTGATTAGCGTTATGGCATGCACGATTTGCTAGTCCTTCTTCCCCTTTATGGCGTTATTTAAGAGTTCCAGAGATCTCATCAGGTCGTTCTCGTTAAAAACTTCCAAAGTGACGATCTTTTGATTGCCGGCGTCGCCCTGGAAGCCGTTCAGGAAAAGCAAGAGCTCTGATTGGGGAATGCTCTGTATGTCGCGGTGGTCTTTTCCTTCTTGTATCCCATGGAGATGAAAAACCCGGCATTTCCCGGCGTATCGATCAAGATAGTCTTTGAGGCCATAACCATAGAGGAAGAGATGGCCGATGTCCAGGCAGATGGAGAGGTTGTGGTCCGCAACAATTGGCTCCACCCTTTCAAAAGGGTAGTCCAGTGTTTCTACGCAAGTCAGGTCCGGAGGGAGGCCTGCCTGCAGAAGTGCTTCCACAGAGTAATAAAGTGCTTCAACCCATCGCCTCATGTCTTGGGACGGAACTCCGCCCCGCCGGTCTCCTTCGAAATGAAGAATATAGGCGGCCGGCTCAAGAGGAAGGGTCAACTCAAACACTTTGAGGCATTTCTCAATGGCTTCTTTGCGCAATCGGGCGTCCCCTGTCCCCAGTTGAATCCCCGAAGGGAAATGCACGGTGTAGGACAATCCCGAAGAGCCGGCGAGGGATCGCAGGGCCAGGATCGTTCCCGGGTCCGGGAGGTTGGAGTGTCCTTCGATCTCAAAGAGCACCAGCTCGATGTCATCGACCAGGCAGGAGAGAGCCTCTGCATTGGCCATGAGACCGGCTGGAAACACGTAGGAGGTCGTGCCCAGCCTGAAAGGATAAATGCCCTTTGGATTGTCAAACCGTGCAGGCAATGTGCTCTCCCCAAGCCAACCGGAAAGTTATCCTAGCGTTGTGTAGCATAGATTCATTAACAAATTCCAGCTTACCACCCCCTCCTATCCTCCCCCATCAAGGGGGAGGAAATCCATTCGATTCTATTTATTTTCCCTCCCCCGGTGGGAGGGGCTAGGGGAGGGGGACCCTCAGGGATTATGGATCGCTCTCAGAACACAAACTGCAGTCCGGCCACCCAGTTTCTTTCCGGTGAAGGATAGAAAACGCCGAATGTTCCACCTCCGCCCGCTACCGCATACTGCGAGTACTTTCTGTCCGTAAGGTTATTGACTCCGGCAAAAGCTTTGAACTGTTTAAAGGCGTAAGAGAGCCTTGCATCGATGGTGTAATAATTATCCAGCTTGTCTAATTGGTTGGCCTGGTCGCTGATCAGGAAACTCGAACCAACATAGTTGTAATCCGCGGAAAAGACCAGACCGGGGATCATGTCGTGGATCCTGAACCCGAGGTTGCCTTTGTGCTTCGGCACGGCCGGGATATGGTTTCCCTTAAAAGGCTCCGCTTCAAAGGCGGCCTTCTCATAGGTATAGTTTGCGAGCAATGTGACATGTTTCATCACAGCGGCTTGGATGCCCAACTCAATGCCCTGATGAAGCGTTTCCGGATGGTTTTCATTCGTCCCGAAAAAAGGTTTTGGAGTAGGATCAAAGAAAATCTCATTCTTTATTTCTGCTCTATAAAGAGATAAATTCATTTGCAGGCCGGTGGTGAAGTAGTGCCTGATGCCGGTTTCGTAATGCCGACCGGTCTGCGGTTTAAGATCCTGGTTGGTTACTTGAGCGAAAGTTGCTTGATCAGTCTCGATCAACTCGTCCGTTAGAGGGAAACGAAAACTTCGATTGGCCCGGACAAAGACGGATGATTTGTCGGTGTAAAGATAGGTCAGTCCTGCGACATAGGCCGGCTCTCTTTCTTTAATGATGGTATCCACCGTGCTGCTCCCGGTGAGAGGCTCTCTCTGGTTCAGGTGGTAATCCGCGGTCTCGTACCGGGCACCCAAAGACAGAATGAAATTTTGCAGAATAGAAAATTCATTGTTGAGATAAAGGCCGTAAGAATCTTTTTCAACGGCGGAGAGGCCTGTCAAGGATGCGGGAGCTCCGAAATAGGACTTTGTATCTTGGTTCACCCAATACAAATCAAGGCCGGCGATCAATGTATTTTTATGACCGGAAATTGCACCATCCCAAATGTAGCGTGGAGTGAAAGACCACGTCTCGATCGCGAAATCCTGAAGAAACGGCGAGCCGAAGAAGAGATATTCAAAGTCCGTTCGCCTTTTTCTATAGGATATGTCGGAGGTAAACTGTCCGTAGTCTCCAAGGGTCAAATCAAGTCCTCCTTTCAAATAGCCGTCACCCGTACTCCCACCGTCCGATGGGGTCTGCGTCCCCCGCCGATCCGTGTTTAGTTCGTTGAGCGTGAGATAGCCGGGCAATCCGAAGTCGTCGGCATGGTATGAGCCGCTGAAGTTCAGGGTGAGAAAATCCGTCGCATCGAAGAGGATTTTGCCCCCGACATCCTTGGCCCGGTATTCACCGTTCTCGCGATAGCCGTCCGTGGACTCATAACTACCGTAAAGCGACCCTGTGAATTTGCCTTTCCCCCCGCTGACAGAAAAGTTGTTTGCATTGAGGCTGTAACTCCCGAAGGCGGCGCCTGCGGTGAAGGCGAGTTCTTGAGAAGGGATCTTGGTGATGATGTTGATAACGCCCCCAACGGCATTGTCGCCGTAAAGCACGCTGCCCGTGCCTCGAAGGATTTCGATTCGCTCGATGTTCTCTAGGGGGATTTGCGTCCAGTCCACGCCGGAGAGATCGATCTCGTTCACCCGTCGGCCGTCCACCAGGACAAGAACATTGGAGGACGCCGACTCCCCAAAGCCGCGCAAATCGACGGTGACTTGTTTTCTGTTTCCTGTCCAGTCTCGCACAACGATGCCTTCTTCGCCTCTCAAGAGATCTGGAATCGTTCTCGCGTTCGAGTTCCGGATATCCTCCTCGTCGATGACCGTGATGTTGGCCGGGATTCGCTCGATCTGTTGCTCAAACCGCGTTCCGGTCACCACCACTTCCTTCATCACCACGTCGGAGCGGGGATCCTTCCGCACCTCCTCGGCAAAAAGCCCGGAGCTCATGAGTACCGCAAGAGCAAAAACAAAAACGCCAAAACCTTTCTTCATAGCCTATCTCCTCTCCATGATTGACGGCTTCGTAAACATTCATGACCTTGATGCCGGCCACCCCCAATGATGAAAATAATGTAGGGGCGGGCTTTATGCCCGCCCGCGGGAGGGAATCCGCCGTCGCCCGTTCGATAAACTCAGGGCTATGGCGGGACCAGTAAACCCCTCGCCTAGAAGCTTATTTTCACGGTAAAAAGTCCCCTGCTGTCATTGCGAGCGCTTCGACACGCTCAGGATAAACTCCGCACGGCAATCTCATGTCCCTTTGATCATGCGAGAGATTGCCACGGCGCTTTGCGCCTCGCAATGACGGCGTAGAGTGTTTTGCGAAATCAACAGGATTGCTCTCCTTCAATTCCTGCGGCTTTTGCCATGGGCGCTGCAGGTTTTCTCCACCCATCGCCGGTATTCCCGGATGAAGCGAGGATCAATGAACACAAGCACTTCTCCCAGGTACGAGAGCTCTTCTTTGATTCGCCAGTAAAGATGCATTTCCATCCTCCGAAAAAAAATCCCCGGACCGATGCTTTCATCGATCCGGGGATTTCCCTTTTTTATCCTCTAGATCCTGGTAGGGCCTCAGTCCGCGAAGGCTGCTCCACAGGTCCAGGCAGGTCTTCTGACTTCCTCGCCCTTTCAACGACCTTCCCATTCCGATGCAGGAACAGTGGTGCGCTAAGGCTGAAAGGGTTCCCTCTTCAAAAAGAAAAGGGCGAGGTTACAGCGGCGGGTCCGTCCCCGAGTTGCACGAGGTTCCCTATTGAGCCCATAAGGGCGCCTAAACCTATTGGAGGGTAGGTTTATGAAAAGGAAGGAAAGAAGTCAAGCATTAAATTTGCACGGCAAAGGGTTGAAGAATGAACAAGTCCTACTCTGCACCCCGGGAATCATCGCAGGGTTCGTCGTCGCTCTCAGCTCTAGCGTGTTCAGGGCTCGGGGCATTCGTGCAAAAAGGCAGCTTTTCCTCTTTTGTTTTCTCTTGCTCTTTGTTTTTCATTTTCTGCTCTTCCATGACGGACTCCTTTCTTTACGCATAACAAAACCTTAGATCGTTTTTGCCTGATGTCAAGAACCGGCGCCCTGGAACCTGGAAAGCATCTTTCCGGTAATAATCCCCATTGTAACAAGGCCCATGAGAATAGCCCAAATGATCACGGGAATAAAGCTGTGAAACAGGGCCCAAAGCGCGCCGCTCCCCACAAAGGTGGGAACAAGCATGACCATTCCAATTCCGATCTTCCTGGGAACATCCATAGGTTACCTCCTATTTTTTTTGTCATCGAAAAAAATACCATACTGCTTCGAGAGGTTCAAGAAGGATCTTCCATGTTAGGAATGAAATTCGAACAACCTGTTGACAGTGCAGGTCGAGTTCCGGTATCTGTTCAAACATGAAAAAGGCTGCCACGCCATTGAAGGAAACCTTGAAGAATTTTCTGCCCCTCAGGGAATACTTCGTCAAGTATCGCCGGGGCCTGGCCGTGGGCCTCCTGAGCCTTTTGGCCGTGGATTTTCTTCAGCTTCTCATCCCCCTTGTGATCAGAAAAGCGATCGACGAACTCACCGCGGGCGGCGCCACCTCCGATGCCCTGCTCAAACTCGGGGCGGCCATCATGGGAATCGCCCTGATCATGGCTATCCTTCGTTACGTGTGGCGTTATCTGCTTTTCGGCATATCCAGAAGAATTGAAGAGGGAATCCGCAACAGGCTCTACGCTCACCTTCAAAGCCTTTCCCTTTCCTTTTACCATAAGACAAAAACAGGCGACCTGATGGCCAGGGCCGTCAACGATATCAACGCAATCCGCATGGCCACGGGCATGGGTCTGGTGGCCCTCACGGACGGTCTGGTCCTGGGGTTGGCCGCCATCGGCTTTATGGTCTACATCAATGTGCAGCTTACCTTGATCTCCATCCTCCCAGGGCCGATCCTCGTCTATTTCACCAGGATTCTCACCCGGCGCATGTCCTCAGGATACGAAAAGGTCCAGGCCGCCTTCTCGGACCTGACGGAAAGCGCCAGGGAGACCTTTTCGGGGATCCGGGTCGTCAAGGCCTACACAAAGGAGGAATGGACTTACCGGAGGATGAAGCGGGACGGGGAGAGGTGCATTTCAGAAAACATGAGCCTTGCAAAAAGCATTGCCCTTTTCTCACCCATGATGACGATTTTCACCAGCCTCGGGCTTGCCATCGTCATCTTTCTCGGGGGCCGGTTGACCCTTACCGGGCAGATCACCCCGGGGGATTTCGTTGCCTTCATCAGCTATCTGGGCCTTCTTACCTGGCCGATGATGGCGATCGGGTGGGTGACCAACATGGTTCAGAGAGGCGCGGCATCCATGAGAAGGCTGAACCGGATTTTCGATGAAATCCCCGAGATCAAAGACACGGGCCGGGAACCGGATGACTGCAAAATCCAAGGGAAAATCGAGGTCAAAGGGGTCAGCCTGGCCTACCCCGGCGAGAGCAGGCCGGCCATCAAAGATATTCACCTGTTTATCGATGCAGGCAAAACCGTTGCCCTTGTCGGAAGCGTGGGCTCCGGAAAAACCACCCTGCTCCACATGCTGCCCCGTCTTTATGATTGCCCTGAGGGGGGGATTTTCATCGATGACAGGGACATTCGCGATATTCCTTTGCAAACCCTGAGGAGAAACATGGGTTTTGTGACCCAGGAGGTGTTCATTTTTTCCGACACCATCAGGAACAACGTTCTCCTCGGGAGGACGGGCATTGGCGAAGAACCCGTGATTGAGGCTCTCAAGACAGCCCAGCTCTGGGAAGATGTCTCGGCCCTGGACAAGGGAATGGATACCCTGCTTGGGGAACGGGGCATCAGCCTTTCGGGCGGACAGCGGCAGAGGCTGAGCATTGCCAGGGCCGTTCTCACGCACCCTCCCATCCTTCTCCTGGACGATGCGTTGTCCATGGTGGATACGCGAACAGAAGAAAAAATTCTCAATGCCGTCCTGGATTCCAGGAGAGGAAAGACGACCCTCATGGTTTCCCACAGGGTATCCACCATCAGCAGAGCGGATGTGATCGTTGTTTTCGACGGAGGAAGGGTGGTTGAAACGGGCGATCACGCCACCCTGCTGGCTGCAGGGAAGGAGTACGCGCGGCTTTATCAGCGGCAGTTGCTTGCGCAGGAGTTGGAAACAGAAGAAAGGAATAATGGGGAACGGCTCACGGCGCACGGCGCAGCCTACTCCGCCGAAGTGGCTTCGGCTACGAAGGCCGGACGGGACACGGCAAATAACTGAAAATCAGGAGAGGTGCACGGTACTCCAGGACTCCAATACTCCGACTATTCCAGGTTGGACTCAGGAAGACGAGGTTTAAGCGCTCTTGTACGGTGAATACGGATACATGGAGGAGGGAAAGCTGGGGAGGCCTTATGATTTGAGGCTGCTCCTGAGACTGATTCGATATGCCTTTCCCTACAGGAAAAAGATTTTTTTCGCCCTCCTTCTGACCATGCTCATCACGCTCCTTGACCTGGCGCTTCCGTACCTTTCAAAGATCGCCATTGACCGCTACATTGTTGCCTCCTCCTACGGGTTCAGGCTTTCCGCCCCGCTCCGGGAGGACCTTGCAAAATCCCTGGGCAACAGGCTCAAAGAGAGCACGGACGGATCTCTCGGTTTCATCTCCCGGGAAGACATGAGAAACCTGGACCCCGCGCTGATCCAGGAATGGAGACGCAGGGGGGTTTTATTGGAAGAGCCTTATTACAGGACGGCGCCGGGGCAGGGAGCGGACCTCTCCGGGGAAGCGCTTCAAAAAGCCGTGCTCTTAAAAGACGGCTCCATGGCGATTCCCGCGGAAACTTTGAAAAGCCTGGACCCGGGCGCCTTGTTAAAACTCAGAGCACAGGACGTGAGAGGCCTCGGTCTTGTGGCCCTTGTCCTGATCGTGTTTCTCATGTTTTCATTCTGGCTCGGTTATGGAGAGTATTACCTTATGGAAGGGATCGGCCAGAGGATTATGCAGGATATCCGGCTCCAGCTCTTTGAGCGAATGCAAGCCCAGGCCGTCCGGTTTTTTGATCGCCATCCCGTGGGCCGGCTGGTGACTCGGGCGACGAACGACATTGAAAATCTCAACGAGATGTTCAAGTCGGTGATGGTCACGGTTTTCAAGGACATCTTTATCCTGGGAGGCATCCTTGCGGTCTTGCTTTACCTGAACTGGAGGCTTGCGCTCGTCTGCTTCACCCTTCTTCCGTTCATCTTCGGGTTAACGCTGCTTTTCAGCTCCCTTGCCAGGGAAGCCTTTCGCGAGCTGCGGGCCAAGGTGGCCAAGATCAATGCGTTCCTGCAGGAACGAATCACGGGCATGCGGATCATCCAGCTTTTTGCCACAGAGGATTTCCAGGCCAAGAGTTTTGCTCAAATCAATCATGAAAACTACGTGGCAGGGATGAAGCAAATCCGTGTCTTTGCCGTTTTCATGCCCGTGATGGATCTGTTCTCCGCGTTTGCCGTGGCCCTGCTGATCTGGTACGGCGGCGGGAAGGTCATCAGCGACCAGCTTTCCCTTGGGTCCCTGGTGGCCTTTATCAGTTACATCCAGATGTTCTTCCGGCCCATTCGGGACATTGCAGAGAAATACAACATCATGCAATCGGCCATGGCTTCCACGGAGCGTATCGTCGAATTCATGGACCACAAGGAGGAAATCCCTGAACCGGATGAGCCGGAAAGACCGACCGAGGTCCATGGGGAAATCCGGTTTCAGGGCGTCTCCTTCGAGTACGAGAAAGATCGTCCCGTGTTGCGCGATATTTCTTTTGAGGTGAAACCGGGTGAAATGGTCGCCATTGTCGGCGCCACGGGCGCCGGCAAAAGCACGGTGGTCAATTTGATCGAGCGGTTCTACGATCCGATGAAAGGCAAGGTCCTGCTCGATGGGATCGACCTGCGCCGGTGGCGGAAGCAGGACCTTCGGTCGCACATCGGCCTCGTGATGCAGGATGTTTTCATCTTCTCCGGGACCCTCAAGGACAACATCCTCCTGGGGGAAGACGGGAGAGCTCCCGGCACTCTGGAAAAGGCGATCCGGGAAGCGAACGCTCACACCTTCATCGAAAGGCTCCCCAAAGGCATCCAACAGGAGCTTGGAGAAGAAGGGTCCAATCTCTCGGCCGGCGAAAGGCAACTCCTCTCTTTTGCGAGGGCCGTGGCCTACGACCCCAAGGTGCTCATCCTGGATGAAGCCACCTCCAGCGTGGATCCGGAGACGGAACGCCTTATTCAGGATGCCATTTTTGCCATGACCCAAAAGCGCACCACCCTTGTGGTGGCGCACCGTCTTTCCACGATTCGCAGGGCCGACCGCATCCTGGTCATGCATCACGGCCGCATCCGCGAGCAGGGGACCCACGAAGAACTGATGGCCCTGGGCGGCATTTACTACAAGCTCAACCGCTTCAAAGAAACATGATATGATTCAACTTTGATGAACTCGTAAAAAGTCGGAAAATGCCTTTTTCTGTCATTCCCGCCCTCCTGGGGCGGATAAACTCCGGCGGGAATCCAGTGTTCTCAAGGGGTTCTGGACTCCCGCCCCCCGACTGCCACCTTCGGGGGCAGGCTTCGCGGGAGTGACAACTGAGGGGACTTTTTACGAGACCATCATGTTCCATTCTTATGCCTTTCTCAACAAGCCAAAATGTCACGATAAAACGCGGTAACGCTTGTATACGTGCCTTTCACCGTGATAAAGTGGCCGGACTAAAAAAGATGGGTTTAGCCCTCCTTAAGGGGGGCTCCCTGAAAGGAAGCCGTGTTTTTGCATTCGTGGAGTCTGCCGAAACATTTCGGCAAGGGTTGTCATGCGGGCCTCATTCAAGCTTTTTAACAGAGAGAACATTTTTGCCGCAGCCTTTATTGCCATTCTCATTACGCTGCTCTGGCTGATCTTCACCATTCTGGAACCCTTCTGGCACGATTTCATGTGGGCTTTGATCCTGGCCCTGACCTGCTACCCGCTGTTCACCCGTTTGAAGTCTCTTTTCAGAGGCAGAGGAGGACTTGCAGCGCTTCTTCTGACCTTGTTGATTTTCATTGCCCTTGTGCTGCCGGGCTCCTTTATCCTGATGAATCTCGGGCAGGAAGCAAAGGATGCCTACAGGGCCCTTTCCAAGATTTCCTTCTCGGAGAAAGGGTTGCTGCTGGCCAAGAAGATCCGGGGTTCAGGGCTTCAGCCTTTTCTTGAACGATGGGGGATTGAGCCGGAACAGACAGAGGCCCTTTTGTTGAACGGGATTGCATCCGGGCTTAGAGACGTACCAAAGATGATCGGTGAAAGGGTTTCGGCGATTTTCAAGAACCTGGCCCTCTTCGGGTTGCATGTGCTTTTTGTCATGGTCGCGCTTTTCTTCTTTTTCCGGGACGGATCGAGGTACGCCCACTTTCTGGTCGGTCTTCTGCCCCTGGAGCGGCCTTACCAGGAAAGGGTGGTAGGCGCCTTTTCCAAAACGGTCACCGCGGTGGTGCGAGGCATGTTCGTCACGGCCTTTGCTCAGGGGGTTTTGGCCGGGGCGGGTTTTTCCGTGGCCGGGGCGCCGGTTCCCATCCTGCTGGGACTCCTCACATCCATCACCTCGTTCATCCCCTTTCTCGGAGCCGCCTCGGTTTGGCTGCCTGCTTCCGTTTACCTGATCATTCAGGAAGAGTTCCTGAGGGGTATCGGGCTGGGTCTTTACGGTTTTTTGATCATCAGCACGGTAGACAATTTAATCAAACCCCTGATCATCGGCGAAAGCATCAAGGTGCCTGTTTTCATCCTTTTTTTCACGATCCTCGGAGGTCTCAAGGTTTACGGGGTGATCGGGATCTTCCTGGGTCCGATTATCCTGTCTCTGGGGATGGCTTTCCTCACCATCTACCGGGAAATCTACCTTTCCGTTCCTGCCGGGAAGACGGAGCACGATCTACCCCCGGTCGAAATGCAACCTTAAAGCCCGATCGTTTCCCGGAAGCGCATGCAGTTCACATTGTTGTTGTTGTGATCCAGAAAGGCGATTTTTCTGATACTGCGGTAGGCCTTTTCCCGGGCGCCTTCCAGCGTTGCGTCCCCTGCAACGACATGGATCACTCTACCCCCAAAGGTGACAAGCCCTTTTTCGGGGTCCTGGTCCACTCCGGCAAAATAGAGGGCGACCCCCTTCCCGATCTCATCCAGGCCGACGATGCGGTGCCCCTTGCCATAGCGACCGGGATAGCCCTTGTTCCAGCCCCTGGAAGCTTTGGACCGGCCTTCCATGGCAATGACATCCACATAGGACTGGTGATTCCAGACCTGTTTGACCTGGTCCAGGTTCCCCTCCCACACGGCCATGCCGATTTCCAAAAGATCGGTGCTGAGCTTGCGGGCAAGCACTTCCCACTCCGGGTCCCCGTGCCTCACATTGATTTCAAAAACATCCAGGTTGTCGTAAGGATCCAGGTTGAGCCCGAAATAGAGCACGCCCCGGTAATCCCAGCCCAGGTCATTGTAGATCGCGTTGACCGTAGGGTTCACGATCTCCTTGATGATCCGGTTGACAAGCCAAGGGCTGACAAGCTTGTGAGGGCAGTAACATCCCGTGCCCCCGGTGTTCAGGTTGCCTCCGAACTGCCGGATGGATTCATGGTCCTCGGGGTCAAAAGCAGGCTTGTAGTCCTGGGCGAACATTTTCAGGGGCATCACGTGCTTTCCATCCAGGTAGGCAAAAAAGGAGATCTCGGTGCCGTACTTCCTCTCTTCGATCACGACCCGGTTTCCGGAGTCGCCGAATATCTTTTCCACCATGATCTTCTCAACGGCCGCCTCTGCATCCGCTTCATCCTCGCACACAATGGCGCCCTTTCCCGCCGCCAGACCGTTCGCCTTGACGACGACCTGGTAGCCGATGGTGCGCACGTATTGCTTGGCTGCTGCCGGATCATCAAAGATGCGGTATTGCGGTTTTGAAACGCCGATTTTCCGCAGAAGGTCATCGGTGAAGGCCCGGTCGCTTTCCAGCTTGACGAATTCTCCCTTAGGCCCCACGGTTTTTATGCCGGCCCGGTTCAGGATGTCGATCAGGCCTTTTTCCAGCGGGTTTTCAGAGCCCACATCGACCAGATCCACCCCCTTTTCCAGGCAGAAGTCAGCGACCTGTTGAAAGTCTTCGAGCTTTACGAGTTCAATCAGACCGCGTTGCCCTTTGGGCGTGTGCAAAACCCCTGGATTGCCCGGCGTGAAATAGACCTTGTCCACATGCCGGCTGTCCGCATAGGTGTCGGCAAGGCAATGATCTCTGCCGCCGGAACCGTAAACCAGAACTTTCATAACGCTCCTTCCAAGGTTAATTCGCGACCCTCTGTTGGTATAAGCCAAGGCCCTGGAATCTGTCAAGGATAGATGGTCGCAGTTTTTTATTGTCAAGCCCGGGGTTTTGCGCTTTAATGGCTTCTAAACTCATGATCTGCAATGATTTCCGACTTGCGCCCGGAACATCCCTTTCACCTGATCTTCTGGAGGAAAATATGAAGGTACCGGCGCTGTTTGTTCCGGTTTGCCTGGTTTTCTTTGCCTTCGGTCCCGCTTGCTCCCGGGATGATCAGACTCCGGGGCCTTCGTCTTCGCCAAAGGTGGTTCAAACCATCAAGCCTTTGCCGGAACCAAAGAAAGCGCCTGAGGAGGAGGTGAAGGAGCGGCTTGAAGACCCGGGGCAGGAGGAGAAGCCTTCGGCCGGGACAATGGATGCCGGGGTCAAGGAACCCTCATTGGCGGAGAAAGCGCAAGCTCCTGCCGAAGAAAAGCCCGAAGCCCCTGCCAAGGCGGACCAGGCAGAGGCAGGGGTTTATGTTGTCAAGAAGGGCGATACCCTGGCAGGACTCGCCGCTCGTCAGGAGATCATGCAGGACCCCTTGAAGTGGCTTATCCTTTTGCGGCTGAACCGGGACAAACTGGGTGACCAGCCCATTGGAGCGGATTTTGCCGCCCGGGAGCTTCTACCGGGTATGAAACTGCGCTTTATCACGCCTCGGGAAGCCAAGGACGGGGTGGAAAAACCGTTGGGGCCCATGTGGGTTGTCAACGTCATGTCCGCTTCGGAAGTGGGAGAGGTCGTCCCGCCGGCGGTCATTTTGACCAGGGAGGGTTATCCGGCCTACCTTACCCGCGCTTATGTGAAGGGGAAGGCCTACCTCAGACTGCGAGTCGGTTTTTTCCCAAACAAGAACGAGGCCGTCGAACAAGGAGAGAAGATCAAAAAGCTGCTCGGGTTTGAGGCGTTCTGGGCTACAAAGGTGGATGACGTGGAATATAAGGAAATTGCCGGGTTTTTTAAGACTCCGTGAGATCCCATGAAAAATAAACGCGTGATTGTCGGGGTGACGGGCGGGATTGCCGCTTATAAGGCGGCGGAACTGGTAAGACTCCTCGTCAAGGAGGGTGTCCAAACGAAAGTCGCCATGACTCAAAACGCAACCCGGTTCGTTTCGCCGCTCACGTTTGAAGCGCTTTCAGGGAACAAAGTCATCGCCGGTATGTGGGATGCAGAGACCGGCGCCATGGATCACATTCACTGGGGCCAGGATAGCGACCTGGTCATCGTCGCTCCGGCCACGGCCAACTTCATTGCCAAGATGGCCCATGGCCTGGGAGACGACTTTTTGTCCACCATGGTGCTTGCTGCGTCTGCGGGAATCCTTGTGTGCCCCGCCATGAACACCCATATGTTTCTGAACCCTGTGACACAGGCGAACCTAGGCCTATTGAAGGAGCGTGGCTGCGTGGTCATGGAGCCGGGAGAAGGGGGGCTGGCCTGCGGCACGGAGGGCGCCGGCAGGCTCCCGGAACCCGAAGAAATTTTGGAAGAGGCGAGGAAACTCCTTTCTCCCCAGGACCTTGCAGGGCTGAGATTCCTGGTGACGGCAGGCCCGACCATCGAACCTCTGGATCCGGTGAGGTACATGACCAACCGATCGAGCGGCCGCATGGGATACGCCATTGCCGGAGGCGCCAGGATGAGAGGAGGGGCTGTTACTCTGGTGAGCGGGCCTACGAACCTCAACCCGCCAAGAGGGGTGGCCTTTGTAAGGGTGAACACCGCCGAAGAGATGCGGCGAGCGGTTCTGGATGGTTGCAGGAGTTTCGATGTGATCATCAAGGCCGCAGCCGTGCTGGACTATAAGCCCAAGGAAAGGGCGGTCCAGAAAATCAAGAGAAAAGGACAAGAACAAACGCTCGAACTCATCGAGAACCCCGATATCCTGGCCGAGCTGGGATGTGATCCGGGTGCAGGGCGACGGCTCCTGGTGGGGTTTGCTGCAGAAACCGAGGACCTTCTTGTCCATGCGCAGGAGAAACTGAAAAAAAAGAACCTTGACATGATCGTGGCCAATGACGTCTCCCGCCATGACGCGGGCTTTGAGGTGGATACCAATTCGGTGAAGGTGATCTATCGTGACGGTCGGGTGGAGGAATGGGCCTTGATGCCCAAGGAGGAGGTCGCAAACAGGATGCTGGACAGAATCAAAGAGATGTGGGAGAAAACAGCGTGAATCCCGCTGCAGAGTTGAAGGAAATCGTGGGCCATGCCAAAAGATATTTGGCGGACGCCGCCGAGATGGGGCTTGATCCTCCGGGGATTTCCCCTCTTGCTCAGGATCCTCCAGAAAACAGGCCGTCCCGGGTCAGCACCCTGGGGGCGTTGCGCGACTTTATCGGCGACTGCAAGCGGTGCAAGCTCTGGGAGGGAAGGGCCCACCTTGTCTTTGGAGAAGGGTCCCCTCATGCGCACCTTGTTTTTGTGGGCGAGGGGCCGGGAAGAGATGAAGACGCTGAAGGCAGGCCCTTTGTGGGGGAGGCGGGAAAGCTCCTCACCAAAATTATTGAAAACGGTATGGGACTCAAAAGGGAAGATGTTTATATTTGCAACGTGGTCAAATGCCGGCCGCCTAAAAACAGGGTGCCCGAGGGGGACGAAGTGGCGTTCTGTATCCCCTTTCTGAAACGGCAGATTGAAATCATCAGCCCTGAGGTCGTCTGCGCTCTGGGACTGACGGCTGCTCAAAGTCTTTTGGGGAGGCCTTTTACGATGAGCCGCGAGAGAGGGACTTGGGTTTCCTATCAGGATATTCCGATGATGCCTACATACCACCCTGCGTATCTGCTCCGGAATCCTTCGGCAAAACGGCAGGTTTGGGAGGACGTGCAAAAGATCATGAAGCTCATGAAACTGGAGGTCAAAACGAATGTCTAAAAGAGCGATGATCTATTTCCTGCCGATGATCATGAGCGCGGTCATGCTTGTTGCGGGCGTTGCACGGCCCACAGAGCGGCACGTGTTCATCATGGACGTTGAAGGCGCGATCAACCCGGCTACGGCCACCTTCCTGGAGCGAGGCCTGGACGAGGCGAGAAAACAGGAAGCGGAACTGATCATTGTACGCCTGGACACGCCCGGAGGGCTGGTAACTTCCATGAGGAGCATGGTCAAGGCGATTATGAATTCCCCTGTTCCCGTTGTGGTGTATGTGGCGCCGGGGGGCGCCGGCGCAGCGTCGGCGGGGGTCATGGTGACGGTGGCCGCCCATGTGGCCGCCATGGCTCCGGGGACCAATATCGGCGCGGCCCATCCTGTGGCCGCAGGGGGCCGCGAGATCGACAAGACCATGTCTGAAAAGGTGGTCCATGACATGGCTTCCTACGGCCGGAGCATTGCTCAGGAAACCGGGAGAAACGCGGATTGGGTGGAGCGTGCCATTCGCGAAAGCGTTTCAATCACAGCCGAAGAGGCGGTGGAGAGAAACGTTGTGGATTTGGTTGCCGTGGATATCGATGAACTTTTGAAACAAATCGACGGCCGGGAAATCACCCTTAAGGGTGCCAAGGTTGTTCTGAAAACCCGGAACCTTGAGAAGAAATATGTGGAGCAGGGCATACGGTACAAAATCCTCAAAACGATCAGTGATCCCAACATCGCCTATATTCTCATGATGATCGGGCTGGCAGGGCTGTACTTCGAAATCTCAAACCCTGGCGCCATTTTCCCGGGCGTGATCGGGGCCATCTCCCTCATCCTTGCCTTTTACTCTTTTCAGACCCTGCCCGTGAACTATGCCGGCCTTCTTCTTATCGCCTTGGCCGTCATCCTTTTTATTGCGGAGATCATGGTTTCCAGCTACGGCGTGCTGTCTCTGGGCGGGCTCATTTCTCTGACCCTGGGTTCGGTCATGCTTTTTGAAGATGTGGGGGTTTCTTTAAGGCTCATGGCGCCTACCATTGTCCTTCTCGGAGCGTTTTTCGTTGTCGTCTCCACCCTGGCCTTTCGTGCATACCGGGTAAAACCCAAGACCGGCATGGAGGGCCTGATCGGAGCAACAGGCATTGTCAAGCAACCCCTCGATCCGGAAGGGTTGATTTTTGTCCACGGTGAATACTGGCGCGCGGTTTCAGGGGAAAAACTGGAACCGGGGGAAAAGGTCCGGGTGGAGAACGCAGACGGCCTGCTCCTGAAGGTCAAGAAGGTAAGCATTGATCATTGAACATTGAACCTTTGACATAAAGAAAGGGAGGGAGAGAGCATGTTTTATATTCTTGCACTGGTTCTTATTATTTTTTTCCTGGCTTCGGCCATCAAGGTTTTGCGGGAATACGAACGAGGCGTGATCTTCAGACTGGGTAGGGTGATCAAGACCAAGGGTCCGGGATTGATCATCCTTATCCCGATCATTGATAAGATGGTCAAGGTGAGTCTTCGACTGGTGACCATGGATGTGCCGCCTCAGGACGTGATCACGCGCGACAACGTTTCCGTCAAGGTGAATGCCGTGATCTATTTCAGGGTCATGGATCCGACGAACGCGACCATCGTGGTGGAGAACTTTTTGTTCGCCACATCCCAGCTCGCCCAGACCACGCTCCGGAGCGTTTGCGGCCAGGTGGAACTGGACGAGCTTCTGGCGGAAAGAGACAAGATCAATACCCAGCTCCAGGAGATCCTCGATAAGCACACGGATCCATGGGGCATCAAGGTGACCACCGTGGAAGTGAAACACATCGACCTGCCCCAGGAAATGCAGAGAGCCATGGCACGGCAGGCCGAGGCGGAAAGAGAAAGACGGGCCAAGGTGATCAACGCGGAAGGGGAATTCCAGGCAGCCGCCCGCCTTGCCGAGGCGGCCGAGATCATTGAGAAACATCCTCAGGCGCTTCAGTTGCGGTATCTCCAAACCATGAAGGAAATATCCACGGCGGGGAATGCCACGACTTTTCTCCCCATTCCTTTGGATCTTTTTAAGCCGTTCCTAAGCAAAAAGGATTAGGACTGATGAATTGAGCGGAACACAAAGACAGATTTAAGGAGCAAGGGCTTATGGAAGAAGAAGCGAAGAAAGAGGAAACGGAACAGAAGCAGGAGGCAACCCTCGAAAAGCCGCTCGATAAGATGACGGCTACCGAACTCAGGGAGTTTGTCCTGACCAAGAATCTGGAAGGCGTGACAGGCGTTCATGCCATGAAAAAGGAAGAACTCCTGAAGGCGGTCAAAGAAGCCATGGGCATCAAGGACGAGGCCCCGGCAAAAAAGGGAAAGGGCCTGGAGGTCAAGAAAGAACTCAACGTCAAAGAGCTCAAAGAGAAGATTGCGCAGCTCAAGGGCCAGAAAAAAGAAGTTCTTGCCTCCAAGGATAAGAAAAAGGCGGGCGTCTTGCGCCGTCGCATGAACCGCCTTAAGAAGCAAACCAAAAGAGTTGCAAAGGCCTAAGTCAACGGGGGCGCTTGTCGGGTGCAGGCTCAAGCTTTGGGCCTGCTTTTTGTTTCATGAGAAGGAGCCGGAGTCATGAAGACGGTCGCCGTCATCCCAGCCGCAGGAGCAGGGGAGCGGATGGGGGCCGGACTTGCCAAGCAATTCATGGAGCTGGAAGGAAGACCACTGCTGGCTGTAACCGTTGAAAACTTCGAGCGGTGTTCGGCCGTGGAGAGCGTTTTTGTCGTGGTCCCGCCTGACAGCGTTTCGTACTGCAAAGAAGAGATCATAAAACGATATGCTCTGAGCAAGGTCAGGCAGGTCGTTCCCGGAGGCAAAAGACGTCAGGACTCCGTGAGACTGGGTTTGGAGGCCGCTCAGGGGGAATCTGATCTTGTGCTGATTCATGACGGCGTGCGCCCCTTCGTCCACCCTGAATTCATCGCCCGCATCATCCAGGCAGCCTTTCAACATCGTGCGGTCATTCCGGTCATGTCCTTGAAAGAGACGCTCAAGGAAGTCGGAAACGACGGCCGCGTGAAGGGAACCATGGAAAGAAGATCTTTTCGGCTCGTTCAGACACCGCAGGCTTTCCGCTACGAGGATATTCTTTCGGCCCATCGCCGCGCCGCAGAGGAGAACTGGGAGGAGATGACGGACGATGCCCTGCTTCTTGAAAGGATGGGCATACCCGTAGCGGTTGTCGAAGGACTGGAAGAGAATATCAAGATCACGACACCCTACGATTTGGAACTCGCAAGATTCATACTAGGAAGAAGGAAGTTTTATCACGAAAGCACGAAGAAATAGAAAAGCATCAAAGATGACGGTCTCCAAAAAAGTCTGAGAACGCTTTTTGCGGTCATTCCCGCGCAGGCGGGAATCCAGCCCTATCAGGTCCTTCTGGACTCCCGCCCCCCGACTGCCACCTTCGGGGGCAGGCTTCGCGGGAGTGACCATCGGGGGATTTTTTGCGAAGCCGTCAAATATAATATTGTGTTTCTTTTCGTGTCTTCCTGTTTTCGTGGTTGTATGGTTGTTCTTGTTTATCCCTTTAGAGCACTTTAGGCATTTTAGCTCACATTAGCCGGAGGCCCTGAGCGCAGTCGAAGGGGCATTTCATCATGCTTTTACGCATCGGCACAAGAGGCAGCAAACTGGCCCTTGCCCAGAGCGAATGGGTCAAGGCCAGGATCGAATCCGAGCATTCGCGGACCAGGGTGGAGCTTGTAAGGATAAAGACAACAGGGGACAAGATCCTGGATTCCCCTTTGAGCAAGATCGGCGGCAAAGGGCTTTTCGTCAAGGAGATCGAGGAAGCCTTGTTGAACGGCGCCGTTGACCTGGCCGTTCACAGCATGAAGGATGTGCCTGCCGAACTTCCCGGGGATCTTGAAATCTCCGTGTTCCCCAAGAGAGAAGACCCGCGGGATGCCTTTGTGTCGGTCAACTACAAGGCCATCGATCAATTGCCTGAAGGGGCGACCGTTGGGACGAGCAGCTTGAGGCGGGCCGCACAACTGCTCCATTTGCGGCCGGACCTTCGGGTGGTCCCCATGCGGGGCAACGTGGACACCCGCCTTCGAAAACTGGATTCCGGGGACGTGCAGGCCCTTATCCTGGCGGCTGCAGGGCTCAGGCGGCTCGGACTCTCCAAAAGGATCTCACGCCTTCTTCCCGCCACAGAATTTCTCCCCGCCGTCGGGCAGGGCATGCTGGGCGTGGAACTGAGAAGAAAAGATCGAAGGGTGAAAACCCTTCTCAAGTTTCTCAATGACGAGGAAACCGAAACGACCGCCAGGGCGGAAAGAGCGTTCCTGAAAAAGCTGGGGGGAGGGTGCCAGGTTCCTCTTGCAGGTTTCGCAAAGCTGAAGGCGGATACGCTTCATATCGAGGGCCTGGTGGCGGAGCTCGACGGAAGCGTTATCCTGCGGAAGAAGATGCGCGGTTCCTGCGAAAAACCGGAAGAGTTGGGAAGGGCCCTGGCCGAGGACCTTCTTTTCGCAGGAGCAGGGAAGATTCTTGAACGCATTTACGGTGAGACAACGTAGGGGAGGGGTTGATCCCCTCCCAAGGGCCCTCCCAAGGGCGGGCATCCGCCTTCGCTGCAGCTGCGGCGCGACACGTAAAGCCCGCCCCTACATTGCACCTGGGTCCCGGATACCTACGGGAGATGGTTAACCTCTCCCGCAGGAAGGATGAATCATCATGAGCAAAACGATAAAAGGCATGGTCTACCTGGTGGGCGCCGGTCCCGGCGATCCGGGTCTTCTGACCCTGAAGGCCAAAGCGTGCATCGAGAAAGGCGATGTCCTCATTTATGACAATCTCGCAAACCGTGTTTTCCTGGAGTATGCAAGAGAAGATGCAGAACGCATTTATGTGGGTAAAGAGGGCGGCAAGCACACCCTGAGCCAGGATAAGATCAATGAGCTCATTGTCCACAAGGCGGAGCAGGGTTTAAACGTGGTCAGGCTGAAGGGAGGAGACCCCTTTATCTTCGGCCGGGGAGGGGAAGAGGCCCAGGTCCTGGTCAAGGCAGGCGTCTTTTTCGAAGTCGTCCCGGGGGTGACCTCCGCGATTGCCGTGCCCGCCTATGCCGGCATCCCCCTGACCCACAGGGAACATACCTCCACCGTTGCTTTTATCACCGGCCACGAGGACCCCACCAAAGACACGTCCGACATCGCTTGGGACAAGCTCGCCACGGGTGCAGGAACCCTGGTCTTTCTCATGGGTGTGGGAAACCTGGAAAAGATCGCTTTCCGTCTCATGGAGCACGGCCGCGCCCCTGAGACCCCGGTGGCGGTGATCCGAAAAGGCACCGTGGCTGAGCAAAGAACCGTGACAGGGTGCCTTAAAGATATTTCGGAAATTGCGGAGAAGGAAAAGATCCGGGCTCCTGCCGTGATCGTGGTTGGGGACGTGGTCCATCTCAGGAAAGAACTCAACTGGTTTGAGGAAAAACCCCTTTTCGGCAAGAGAATCATTGTCACCAGGGCACGAGAACAGGCAAGCGAGTTTCTTTCCGCTCTCTCCGAGATGGGTGCGGGGTGCCTGGAGTTCCCCACCATCAAGGTTCTACCTCCGGAAAGCTTTGAAGGGTTGGACAGGAGCATCCACGACATAGAGACGTATCACTGGTTGATCTTTACGAGCGTCAACGGCGTCAAATACTTCTTTGACCGTTTGGAAACACTGGGTAGAGATGTTCGCGATCTCAAGGGCTTGAAGATCGCCGCCATCGGCCCTGCGACGGCGGAAGCCGTCACCTCGAAAGGTCTGCGCATAGACCTGATCCCGGAAGAATACCGGGCCGAGTCCGTGGTCGAGGCTTTCAGGAAAGGAGACATTGAAGGCAAAAGGATCCTGCTGCCCAGGGCGCGTGAAGCAAGAGAGGTTTTGCCGGAGGAGCTGGAGAAGCTGGGCGCGGTCGTGGACGTGGTGGAGGCCTACCGGACGGTTAAACCGGAGGAGGACAAGGAAAAGATCATGGGAATGCTCCGGCAGGGCGACATTCACATGGTTACGTTCACCAGTTCTTCCACGGTGAGC
>Ga0209498_1000575_pt1 | contig 22697 bp, 33 predicted proteins | sample WalLakDeSediment_FD_184131 | JGI IMG/M metagenome (GOLD analysis project Ga0209498, IMG submission 184131) | Lake sediment microbial communities from Walker lake, Nevada to study Microbial Dark Matter (Phase II) - Walker Lake 11/02/13 Deep... | ecosystem: Environmental > Aquatic > Freshwater >...
TGTACCAGCCAACATCGAAATAGTCAGTCATAGTGTCTGATCTATCGTGATTTTCCAGACCGGGGGCGGCGTTCATTGCGTCGCACAGTTCCAGCAAAAAATCACGAACGTCACCAGAAAAATGCTCTTTGATCCAGTATTGATTCACAGTCAAATATTCTGGACGCTCTACATTCTCATTTAGTGATCTGTAAGGGCGCGGGTTGTCCATCCAGTTAGTGATGATGTCAAGATCACCTGATTTGACGTTGACGATCAGCGTGGAGTAGTGACGCACAGCAATCGTGCCCTTCATGCCGTACTTTTTCAGGACAGCTTTAATGCCGGGGGCAAGGATGTTTTTTTGTTCTTGATTCATGTAGGCCATTGTCGTTTCCTCTGTGTTGTGGGTCGCTGTGTGCTTCCCTATGTGCACATAATACCGCGCTGATATTAAAATGCAATCACTTTCGTATTCAAATCTTTTTATGGGTCGGACTTACCCGATAAAATCTCCCTATAGCCTTTTTTAATGAGTTCCTGCAGCATGTTATTAAGGGAGCGATTCTCCCTTTCGGCTATAGAGCAGACCTTCTCCCAGAGATCCGGGGGCGTTCGCAAGACAAACTTTTTGTCTGCCAGCTTAGAATGGGAGGTCATCATCAAACTCCTTCTCCACTTCTGCGCGTGGCTCCATTGGATTTACTGACAAGCTCAAAAATCGGTCGCCTTTCTGGCTGGTCTTACCCCATGCTGAGATCCAGTAATCTTTTCCCTCGATGTTAATCTTGCCGGTCATGTGCGGGTGAGTGTCTTTTTCGCGCTTGTTATTAGTGAACAAAACGCCTCTGTTTGTGTTGTCATAGTCAGTCATTGTGCATTGCCTCTCTTAGTGTTTTCCCATTGTTCGACATCTTCAATTTTCCAGCGAGTAGATCCGCTCGTCACTTTAATAGGCTTAGGGAACGATGCCTCTTTTACCCAGCGCCAAATGGTAGTTCTGGAAACGCTAAATCTCTCGCCTAATTCTGTGTCTCTTAAAAATCTTTTCATAGTTGCACCTACCAGCAAAAATAGTCGTTAATATACAGGCCGAGGACGACGGCCATGGTGAATAACGCGGTTGCTATAGTGACGCCTACCGCCACCATCAAGAACCACTCAGTCTTGCTCATTTTTCTGTACCTCCACTACGTAGTAATCAGTTCCCGGCTTTCGGTATTGATTAACCGGGATGTCAAAATCTTGCTGAACCTTTTTCCAGTCGACAGATCCGGACCGCGTTTGATGCCTGACTGAGACGCCAGCGCCACGGGTCACAGGTCCAGACGCTAGCTGCAGCAGGCGAGCTTTCGCTTGTTCTAGCGCCTCTGATGCGCTGTCAGCCGCTTTCTTTGCCGCTAGGTAGTCATACGCAGCATTAATCCATTCGACGTCTGAGCGGTCTTCTGGTGGCGCATAGGCTGCAACGTCTTGATCAAACTGAAGCCAGCCTTCGCGGAGTCGTAGAATATCCTGATCGTTGGGTTCTATCCAGAGCGATTCTGTTTTCTCACCGTCGGAGAGCATATAGAGAATTTTCTCAGCGCCTGTCACGGCCAACTGTTGCACTATCTGCCAATAATCAGTTTCAGGACAACGCCCGGCTTTAACGTCGGCCAGCTTGTCTTTGTTCCAACTCTTGCATTCCCAACCTATGCGGCCGTCCATAGTTAACCCGTCCATTGTGGCAAGTAAATACTCGTCATCACTGACGCAGGTCACAGGGAATAATTCCGCACCGATCAGCGCCTCAGCAATCGGCAGGGTTGCCGCCTCTATCTCGTGGCCACGGTCAAAGATCTTTTGAGTCCATGCGTCGACTTCTCTTTTTTCGCCTGTCGCTTTCTGATGGATTAGTTCTTGCCGCTTGACGTATTTGCTTGCGCCCATCATGGCCGGAGCCTCTGACGCAGGTCGGAACTTCCCCCGGATCTTATGCCAATCGTCTGAGCCGTGAATTAAGTTAAGGGTTTTCATTCTGCCATATCCTTAATTGTCTTTTTCTGATTGTCCGTCAGAGTGTATTTACTACTGATCATGGCAATGATTTTATCGGTGGTGGTCTTGCCATCACGTAACGCCTCTGTCCATGCCTCGACATTCGCGGCCAGCTGGTCATCTGTATATACTGGCAGTTGTTTTTTCTTACTGGCTGCATTGCCGTCATCATCTGATTCTGTCGCGATGCCTGCGGCGCTGAGCAATGAATATCTGCGCGCATAGGTCAAAGCTGAGCCGTAGCCTTGCGGGTCATGTTTAGGCGCTGGGACGTGCAGAACGCCAGCGGAGAGTTGCTCGCCTGACTCATGCAGAAAAATCGTTTCAACAATCACGCCATCATCACAGGGGTGGGTGTGCTGCATTAATGCAATCCCGTTCTGGTGTAGCGCATCAATGACAGCCTCAATACAGACTGCGAGGTCTGCATACTTTGAGCGGAAATGCGGGTTGGTGCTGGTCTTCAGTGCTGGACCGAATGCCTGTTGCGCTTTGACAAAAGCCGAAGCTATAGTTTTATGTGCCATTATGAGTTCCTCTGTTAAGCCATCCTTGGCGGTGATGATTAGTTGTTGTCGAGTAGCAGACGCGCATTAACAAATGCGTGATGGTCTGTCAGATTGTCGATATATTGAAAATTTCCGACATGGTATTTGCCGCGATTTGTTTGACGAGCATGAACCAGCCATTGCTCACCCGCTGATTTTAGGTATGCGTGATATTGGACTTTGCGGATCATGGTGCTGTAGCAGATGCCGCCTTTGTCGTTTTTTTCCATGGTGATTTGTTGTGTCATTGTCATTTCCTCTGTGTGTGTGGTGTGCCTTGTCTATGGGGTAAGAATAGACCTGTCGAAAAATAATATCAAGACAATCTTACAATAAAATTATTTATGAATCAGTCCAGCTTGATAGGAAAATTAAATGCCCATAAATCAGGGGTTTAGGGCTATTATCTGTCTGCGCTGTAGCAGGCGCACAAGCGGGTCAGTGAGAGTCCTTTCTAGGCTGTCCTATCTGACCGAATCGAACCCGTCAGGGTGCGACCCGCCGGAATTGCTACCGGATAGGGCAGCACTAGAGAGGATTTATGTATTACTACCAACACCATATTGGCGACTTCCTGCGTGATACTGCGCGCTTGTCAGATGCCCAATGCATGGCATATCTGAGGCTTTTGTGGGTCTACTATGACACCGAGACGCCGCTAGATGATGACGTCGAAAGTCTGGCTTTCCAGATCGGGGCGAGTCCTGATGATGTCAGACAGATCCTAAAGCACTACTTTACTCTGCAAAATGGAGTGCATCATCACACCCGCTGCGATGCTGAAATTGCCGACTACAGAGGCAAGAAAGAGAAAGCTAGAGCTAGCGCTAACATGCGGTGGCATAAAAAAGAGATGCGAACGCATAGCGACCGCAATGCGAACGCACCGATTTTCGATGCTAACCAAGAACCAATAACCAATACTAGAATTAATAATATTATTAGGGACAAGTTCCAGAAGCCTAGTCTGCAGGATGTCGAGACGTACTGCAGAGAGAGAGGCAACAATGTCAACGCCGAACACTTCATTGACCACTACACCGCTAATGGCTGGCGCGTAGGTAAGAACCCAATGAAAGATTGGAAAGCAGCAATTCGCACATGGGAGAAAAACAATGCAACACATCAAAAACCTGATCAACGTAGCAGGGCAAAACGAGTCAGTGACAAACTCGACGCAATCGCAAGAGCAAGTCTCGACGGTTCCGGCTCACTGGATAGCCGGGATTTTTAAGAAACTACAGGTCCGCTATGGTCACAAGTGGTCTAGTGTGATCGATGGCGTAGAGGATGCCGCAATAGCTGAGTGGTCGCGTGGACTCTCTGGTCTGACGCCTGAGCAGATACGCAGGGGAATCGATGGCTGGGAATCTGAATGGCCGCCAACCCTGCCAGAGTTCCGTCGCGCATGTCTAGGTAAGTCGATCAATGGCCACGGTCTAGACTATACGCCGGAGGTCTACAGACCGAGCAGGCCGGACAGAACGCTGACTCATGGAACTGATAGCTACACGCGAGAGCAGAAACGCGAGATGATCAGAAAATTGAGGGAGTCTTTCAATGCGTGAAAAGATAATGCTGCGAGTGGTCAAAGGCGCGCTAGTCCCTGCTGACGACTATGCAACCCAGCAACTCAGAGAGCGAGGGTTTAAGACTAACGACTTACTGCAGGCTGATCTGGTCAAGATTAGAAACCCGCAATTTAATCGATTGGTCCATGCAGTCGGCAAATTGATTGTTGAGAATATCGACGGGTTCGGACCAGACGCACATGCAGCGCTGAAAAAAATACAACTGGAGGCTGAACTAGCCTGTGACAAACAAAAAATGGAAATACCGGGCGTCGGTGAGTGCGTGGTCACTATCCCTAAAAGCCTGTCGTTTGACAAAATGGACGAGGGCGAGTTCCATCAGCTAGCGCTGGATATGTGTGCCTATATAGCCGAGAAATACTGGCCGACGCTATCTGCAGAGCAGGTGCAAGTAATGTCAGAACGCCTACTGGAGCAGATATGAACATCATTGAATTTGGAGATTGCAGAGAAACCATGCGTAAATGGGCACAGGAAGGCGTTAGAGCGCAGATGTGCGTTACTAGCCCGCCTTACTTTGGGTTGCGTGATTATGGGCATGAGGGGCAAATAGGGCTTGAGCAAACCCCTGATGAATATATCGCAGCAATGGTTGAGGTGTTTCGTTGTGTGTGGGATGTGCTGGCAGATGATGGAACGCTTTGGCTGAACATTGGAGATAGTTACGCTAGTTTTCGTGATGGTAAAGCAACGCCAGATACCACGCGAGGCGATAACACAGGAACGCTAGTGCCAAAAGGCAGCGCAAAAAATCGCATGGCATCAACATTTGCCAACACAAACATTAAGCATAAGGATTTAATTGGAATTCCATGGCGGCTTGCATTTGCATTGCAGGCTGATGGCTGGTATTTGCGGCAAGATATTATCTGGCACAAACCAAACCCGATGCCCGAATCAGTGCGTGATAGATGTACAAAGGCGCATGAGTATATCTTTTTGCTGAGCAAGTCGCCAAAGTATTACTACGACCATGAGGCGGTAAAGGAGGAAGCAAAATATAAACCTGGAGGTTCGCATAAGGACGTTGCCCAAGGCGGCTTTAAGGATAAAGGAATAATTCCAGGAAGCGGTCAAAGATCGTTTCGTGCAATTCGTGAAACTAAAAACAAACGATCTGTTTGGACTGTATCAACTAAATCATACAAAGGCGCTCATTTTGCTACATTTCCGCCTGATTTAATCGAGCCTTGCATTTTGGCTAGCTCACGCCCTGATGATATTGTGCTTGATCCCTTTATGGGAAGCGGCACTACGGCAGCAGTAGCACTTCAACATGGGCGGCAATATCTGGGTTGCGAATTAAACCCTGAATATGGCGAATTGCAGCAAGAACGCATTGCAGGCGCATTGCCAAAAGATGATGGGCAAATGAGCATATTTGATGCAGTGCAAGAACTGTAAAAAAGATAAAACCGCTAAGCTGACAGACGGCAGGCATGTATGCACTTATTGCCATGAATGGCTACTGGAATGCGAGGCTAAAGAACTATTGCGCTTGCCGCTAGACAGAAGGCGGTTAGCGCTTCAACGAAGAACTGAAAAAGGGAGAAACATCAATGAACTCAAAAAAAGGCTTGAATCTATCCATCGCACACGCAAAGCAGCAAGAGGATAAAAGGGCCTACGCTAACGCTATCCTTGACCGGGCGTCACGGGGTGATGATATGGACATGCACCCAGATGACTTCCACGAATTGATTACATGGGCGCTAAAACAGACGGGCGATCTATGAAACGTAACGAGCGATTCGAAAAACTGGCTGATATGGGATGTGTAATCTGTGGCCAACCCCCGCAGATCCATCACTTGATCGGCCTGAAATATCGCGGGTTAGGACAGAAAGCAGATGATCAATACACGATTCCTTTGTGCCATAATCATCACACAGGACAGAATGGTATTCATCAGCTAGGCAAAGGATTATGGGAGCGGACCTTTGGAACGCAAGAAGAGCTGCTGGAAAAAACAAACAAAAAATTAAAACTATGAGTGATCTAGAGCAAGAGTTGCTGATTCAAATTAAGGCTTTGAAACTGCCAATGCCAGAGCAAGAGTACCGATTCGCTGCTGAGCATGTGGGACTAGGTAAGGGGTTGCGCGAGCGGCTAGAGAAGGCAGGACTAAAAAACTGGCGTTTTGATTTTGCGTGGCAAGACGCAAGACTCGCTGTTGAGGTAGAAGGCGGCGCGTGGGTCATGGGCCGACATAATCGCGGCAAAGGATTTGAGGGTGATCTAGATAAATATCACGCAGCGATGGATCTAGGCTGGACAGTCTACCGCTGCAGCGGTCCGCTGATCCGATCAGGCAGAGCAGTCGATCTGATAAAAAAATTAATTTATGCTTGACCGAGAATCTAATTTTGCTATGCTCGAAGCCTCTACATTCTCCAGTGTAGAACTCCTCTGTGTTTGGCGCTCCCTTGCGGGGCGTCTTTTTTTTGTTTATGGTTGACAGATGAAACCAAATATTAAACTGGTAAAAACCGCAGATCTAATTCCTTATGCTCTTAACAGTCGCGTTCACTCTGACGCGCAAGTCTCACAGATAGCCGCTAGCATCAAAGAATTTGGATTTACTAATCCCGTGCTAACTGATGGAGAGAATGGGGTTATTGCTGGACATGGTAGATTGCTCGCTGCGCAGAAATTAAAACTGGATCAAGTGCCAGTGATAGAGCTGGGGCATCTGAGCGAAGCGCAAAAGAAAGCCTATATTATTGCTGACAACAAGCTGGCTTCCATTGCAGACTGGGACATGGACGCGCTAAAGGTTGAAATAGAATCGCTGCAGGAACTCGATTTTAATTTGGACTTGTTAGGATTTTCAAAATTTGAAATCTCGTCTATGTTTCAAGAGGGCGGTGACGACTCTCTTTTCGAGGTCGACGATGTCAAAATAGAGATCGACAAGCCAAAGAAAACAGATGATGGCTATGTTGAGTTTGCGGTTGTCTTATCTGTCGATAACAAGACGCGGCTACTCAGCGCAATCAACAAAATCAAAAATGAGCATGGAACGCAGAGCAATGAAGAGGCCTTAATGATCATGTGTGACGGGTTTGCATAGATGGCTATTCACAAGAAAAAATACATCGATGCGAATGTGTACGAAAAAGCGCTAGAACGCATCGAGTCGCTATACTCTAAGTTTGACGATGTAGTGGTGAGCTTCTCAGGCGGGAAAGACTCGACAGCTATGTTGCTATGCACCATTGAGGTTGCGGCTAAATTAAATCGCCTTCCTGTTACTGCGGTATTTTATGACGAAGAAGCAGTTCATCCCACAACCATTGAATATGTCCAGCGCGTCTCTGAAATGCCAGAGGTTAATTTGCATTGGTACTGCCTACCTGTAAAGCATCGGAACGCATGCTCTAACGAGCAACCATTCTGGCATCCATGGCATCCAGAGGAAAAAGAAAAGTGGGTCCGGGAGATGCCAGCGCAAGCGATCACTGAGCATCCGCGTTTCCAATTTGGCATGACAATGCAGGACTTCGGGCGCGAGCATTACCGATACACTAACAAGGTTGTGGTGCAGGGAATCAGAACAGAAGAGTCAATGCGTCGCTATCAGGTGGTAGCGCGCAAGAAAGAAGAGAACTATATCTCTAAGCCTGATAAGGGCATTTATTTTGCCTTCCCGATCTATGACTGGTCATCGAAAGACGTCTGGAAATTGGTCCAGATTAAGAATGCAGACTATAATCGGACATACGATATTTTTAACAAAACAGAATTATACGAGCACTTTCTCAGTCAACGAGTCTGTCCGCCCTACGGAGAAGAGCCTGTCCGTGGCCTATGGGTCTACGCTGAATGCTTCCCTGAGATGTGGCACAAGATGATTTACAGAGTGCCGGGAGCTGCGACTGCAGGCCGATATGGCAATACAGAGCTATACTCTCAAGGCTACAAGCCTGAGCATGTCTCATGGCGGGATCATGTGCAGAATGTCATAAACACCTACCAAGGAGCCGACAAAGCGGACGTGGTATCAGCCATTAATCAGGCGATTAATTTGCACAAGAAAAAAACAGACGACCGCATACCAGAAGACGACGCGCACCCGCTGACCGGCCTATCATGGCGCTTTCTGTCTAAGATGGTCACGCGGGGCGATTTTAAAGGCAGGGTAATGCAGACTCTCAGCACTCACTCAAATAACCAACTGCGAAAAATGGGAATTACTTTAGAGCAGGCAGAAAAAATTTATGGCAAGGGCAAAGCTTTATGAATAAAGACCAACCGATTAATGGTGTAGAGTGGGTGCAGCGTGACTCGCTAAAGCCTAACAACTATAATCCTAACAGGGTCGCGCCGCCTGAGCTAAAGCTGTTAAAAATCAGCATTTTAGAAGATGGTTGGACACAGCCTATTGTGATTAATCCGGACAATGAGATTGTCGACGGGTTCCATCGCTGGACCATCTCGGCAGATCCGCAGATTGCACAGCTGACCGGAGGGTTAGTTCCTGTAGTGACCACAAGACCGAAAGACAGCGCGCAGCAAAAGATGGCGACAATCAGGCATAATCGGGCAAGGGGTACGCATGGCGTATTAGATATGTCAAAGATTGTGCAGTCGATGATAGATGACGGATTGAGTCAGCAAGAGATCATGGCCCGATTGCAGATGGAGTCAGAAGAGGTGATTAGGCTAGCGCTACGCGCAGGCATCCCAAAAACTGACATCATTCAAGATTCGGGATTTTCACAGGCTTGGGAGGTATGAAATGAGCATTGCTAAAAAATACGGGGCGCATTATTTCGCCGCAGGTGAGGCGCAGACAAACTACAGCCGCCCAAATGATCTGTATTGCTACTCTGCATTTATGGGTGAGCATGAAATCACTGTGTTGATGGGTGACAGCATAATCTATGTTGACGGTGAGACAGCCCATTGGAAGTCTGGGCCTGTCACAGTTTATTCTAAGCAGTTCGCTGTCGTCTTGCGTGGCTACCAATGCGGGGCTAAATCATGCGCGCTGACTGAGAACGTCAATCTGCCTTACGTCAATGGTTGCGCTACTCGCCAGATATTCCCGCCTGAGCGCATAGGAGATCCGACATTCCAGCAATTGACTATCCCGCCCTATACCAGTGAGCAGGTCCATCACATACACCCAACCGCCCGCGTGGTCTATGTCCTGTCCGGGCGTGGCTATAGCATCGTCGGCCAGTCGACAAACACAGAAGAAACCGAGCTACTGCCGGGCATGACGTGCATCCTTGACCCTATGGCCCCGCACCATTTCAGAACAGAAGACAATTTTCTGACTGTCCTGCCGGTGCATGTATTCAGTTCTACGCCTAAGAGCATGGAACAGAACCACCCGATGTTTAACGGAACCAGAGAAGTCTAATGAGTGATGAAAACCTAGGGGGTCGGCCGCGTATAGAGCTGGACTCGAAACAGTATGAGATTCTCGTCGGTATGATGCGCATACAGTGCACACAGGAAGAGATCTGTGAGGTGCTAGGCATGTCACCCGATACGCTAGATCGACGCCTGAAAGAACGCGGAGATGGCGGTTTTGCGGAGTTATATAAAAGACACCAAGGCGAGGGCCGCGCATCACTGCGTAGAATGCAGTGGAAAGCTGCAGAGGGTGGCAATCCTACAATGCTGATCTGGCTAGGCAAGCAGGTATTGGGACAGCGTGAAAAGAGCGAGGTCGATAATATCTCTAGCGATGGCAGTATGACGCCACCGGACCGCATTGAGATTGTCGCCGGTGACAACAGCAAAGATTGAGCTACCGACACCACTGGTTCCTATTTTTGCCGCGCCTAGGGGGTCAGTCAGATATAGGGGCGCATTCGGTGGCAGAGGATCTGGCAAGAGCTTTTCATTCGCGCTGATGGCTGCAGTCTGGGCCTATGCTGAGCCGCTGCGAGTGCTGGCCACCCGTGAGCTACAGACGAGCATTAAGCAGTCATTCCATGCTGAGGTCAAGAACGCCATCAAGAGCATCCCTTGGCTAGATTCGCATTATGAGGTCGGGGAGTCCTACATACGGGGCCGGAACGGAAGCGAGTTTATATTTAAGGGCTTGCGCCATAACATCTCTGGCATCAAGTCAATGGCTCAGATCGATCTGGCTATAGTGGAAGAGGCAGAGGATGTGCCAGAAGAAAGCTGGATTGATTTTGAGCCTACCATCCGCGCTGAGAAGTCAGAAATTTGGTGCATCTGGAACCCGCGCCGCGAGAGTAGCCCAGTCGATGTCCGGTTCAGAAGGCGCAAGCCTGCAGACGCTCTGATTGCCGAGCTGCAATACTGGGACAATCCATGGTTCCCTGAAACGCTAGAGAAACAGCGACTGCGCGATCAAGAACTCTACGATCCTGCTACCTATGCGCACGTTTGGGAGGGAGCCTATCTTACAAACAGCAATGCGCAGATCTTAGCTAATAAGGTCACGGTATCAGAATTTGAGCCTGTTGCAGATTGGTCCGGTCCATATCACGGTATGGACTTTGGCTTTGCGCAGGACCCTACCGCAGCGGTTAAGTGCTGGGTTTATGATGGCTGTCTGTATGTGGAGGGAGAGGCCGGGCGCGTCGGTCTGGAAATAGACGAGACTGCCGTCTATATGAAAACCAAAATACCCGGTATCGATCAATACACAATCAGAGCAGACTCAGCTAGACCGGAATCGATCAGCTATCTAAGACGGAATGGCCTGTCTAAAATAGAAGGCGTCGACAAATGGAAAGGGTCAGTAGAGGACGGAATCGCGCATCTGCGAAGCTACAAACAGATTGTCATGCACCCGCGCTGCAGTGAGACGATTAAGGAGAGCAGGCTCTACAGCTACAAAGTAGACCGCTTGACAGGTGACGTCTTGCCACAAATAGTTGATGCAAATAACCATTATCTCGACGCTTTGCGGTATGCTATATCGCCATTGATAAAGACTAAACCACAAGTGTTCATAGGCCGCGCATGATCGTCAAGACGCTAGTTGACCTGCCACAAAAACGACCTTATCAGATCGTGACATTTGCGACTGAGGGGAGCGAGTACGTTGATTGTTGCTATCGACAAGCGGAGCTATTCCAGCACAGCTACACCGCGTATTTAATGAAATCTCGCGGGGCATGGGACAAAAACACGAAACTCAAGCCTGAGCTGCTGAGCGTAATCACACAGCGCGCAGAGTGGACATTATGGGTTGATGCGGATTGCTGGCTAGACCCGCCTGATCATTTGCCGGATGGTAATTTCGACGTCGGCATAATCGACAACATACACCCAGAGCATAAAGCGCGTATCTCTGCCTGCTTTATTCTATTTCACCGGACACGCGGGACGGTCAGGCTAATTCGAGACTGGCTGCGCAGGTGCAACTACTCAAGCCGTGATCATGCCGCCCTACTCTATGCCCTGAGCCTAAAGCAGGCTGATGTAGAGAACATTACGCCATGGCTGGAGGGTCGGCACTCATATAACAGTTTATTACCTGAGAGCGATGGTTGGCGACCGAATCGCGGGGTTTATTTCGGGTGAGAGCTATTATCATCTGCGCAGGCGAGGCGAAACGATGGGGTGACTATCTGGGAGTCCCTAAGCATTTGATCCAAATCAATAACGAGCCGCTGCTGCACCGGACGGTCCGATTACTGCGCGAAAATGGGACAGACGAGATTTACATAGTCAGCAAGCCAGATCCGCGTTACTGGGTTCCCGGCACAGTCCAATATAAGCCGGAGCTAAATTACCAATCAAACGCAGATGCAGACAAGTTTCTGTCATCTAAAAGCCTGTGGAGTGACACGGGCCGGACAGTGGTTTTTTATGGGGACGTCTTTTTTACTGACGAGGCTATGACTACAATCTGCAGCTATGAGGGCAGAGAGTGGACATTGTTTTGCAGGCCGAAAGGCTCTGACTATACAGGGACGCCATGGGGCGAGTGTTTCGCGCAGTCATTTTACCCTGAGCACTTGCGCGCACATGAGGCCGCATTGCATCGGATAGCGCGACTATATAAGCGCAGGCTAATCAATAGATGCGGCGGGTGGGAACACTACAGAGCAATGATCGGGCTACCTGATAACAAGATCCGCAGCAAGATTATGAAGGAAAATCATGTAGTGATTAACGACTTCACAGATGATTTTGACTATCCAGAAGATTATCAGCGGTTTATTGAGCGCTATAAAGTGCGCTATACTCATGCGAATTTCGATTGAGGGCTAGACTATGGGTCTATGGTCAAAGACAAAACAGATCATCACAAAGGCCGTGCCTGTAGGAATTGCGCCTGATTGGCTGACAAATAAGCCGTTCTGGTCTACATGGAATAGCGAGGTTGCAGTCCGAGAAGGCTATAAATCTGTCGCATGGGTCTATGCCGCAGTTAAGCTAAGAGCTAATGCGGTCGCATCTGTCCCGCTGATAGTCGAGACAAACCAAGGCGGCGACTGGGAACACGCGCCAAATCACCCGCTGCAACTGCTGCTCGATAACCCTAATGACGATTTGGACCGCAACGAGATGATGCGCCTGCTGGTCAGTCATCTAGACCTGTCTGGCAATGGCTACTGGCTAAAGACAAGATCCGGCTCTGGTATGCCAATCGAATTGTGGCCACTACTCCCGCAGCATGTGCAGGTCATGCCGGGGAGGGAGCGACTCATAGCCGCCTATCAGTACAATCAAAACGGCGTTCAAACAATACCCGGTGACGAGGTGATGCACTGCGCATACACTAATCCCGACTCGTTGTATTTTGGAATGAGTCCGCTAGAGGCTTGTGGAAAAGGTGTTGATATTGATAACGCGGCGGCCAGCTGGCAGAAGATAGCCATGCAGAATCGTGGTGTTCCTGATGGCATTTTCTCGTTTGATGCCGACATGACATACGATCAATGGCAGGAGGCTAGAGAGCAGGTCAGAGAGCAATACACCGGAATCGGCTCTAGTCGTGCCCCGTGGGTCCTGAGTAAGGCTAAGTACCAACAACTCTCACTGTCGCCTGTCGAGATGGACTACATGGAGACGCGCAAATTCTCAATGCAACAGATCTGCGCAGTCTACGGGGTCCCGTCTGAGATGCTGACCGGACTCGGAGATGCAAACCGCGCATCGAGCGAGACAGTCAGAAAGACCTTCTGGCTAGACACAATCGTTCCTTTGCTGTCTGAGATAGAGAGCGCGCTAAATCTGGGACTAGCTAGAGACTTCGGCCCAGCGCGTCAGATCCGCGTTCGTTTCGATACAAGCAACATCTCAGCGCTACAGGAAAATTACGCGGAGAAAATTAATAACGCGAAAAACCTGTGGTCAATGGGCGTTCCCTTTAATGTGGTGAGTCATCATCTAGAGCTAGGCTTTGATGAAATCGAGGGCGGCAATGTCGGGTATATACCGAGCAATGTCATACCCGCGTCTTTCGATGTGCTGCCTGATCTGGGCGATCCTACCGAGGCCGGAGCTGAGGCGTATGGAAATACTAACGTACAACAGCAAGCATTTAACGGGGCACAGGTCGGAGCGCTGCAGGAAATAGTGCAGAATGTCGCTGATGGCTTACTGCCTGCTGCCTCTGCTAGATCTATCATTCTGGCCGCCTTCCCGTCTCTGACAGAACAGGAAGTCGATGCTATGGTAAACCCCGCTGAGGGTTTCACACCGGAGCCGAGAGCCGCCAATGTCGAATAGGCGACGCGACGCCAAGTTGCAGCAACTCGCGCTAAATCGACTGGCTGCGCAGTATGAGCGCAAGATCAGCCGTCATATAGCTAGCGCTATGATCTGGGCCGCTGACAATCTGAGCGACCCGCAGATGCTCGCAGAGCTGGAAACGCGCCATGCTGTCGCACTAGAAAAAACACTTGCTAGCCTGTGGAGAGCATCGGCCAGCATGGTCTACGGCCAGATATTCACCGAGAGCAAGAAAAAACTCGGCGCTGATATACGGCCGACTGTGACTGCAAACGCGGTTGCTGCCGACTTTATCCGGACATATGGGCTGGCAAAAATAACGCAAATCTCAAGAACAACTCTCGACGATATTCGTCTAATATTGGCTGCCTCTGCTGAGCTGAGCGAGCGCGACATCGCTAGAGCAATCCGAGACGTAGCACCAACCAAATCCGCAAGCCGGGCTCAGACTATCGCCAGAACAGAAAGTCATTCTGCTGCTGCCTATGCCGCACAGATGAGCGTCGAATCGACAGGCGTCGAGATGCGGCGCGAGTGGGTGACAGCTGTCGACGAGCGGGCCAGAGAGGATCACATCATGGCAGACGGCCAGATTGTCGGCATGAATGAGCCGTTTATCGTCGGAGATAGCGCGCTGATGTACCCCGGAGATCCGGACGGTAGTGCAGAGCAGGTCATCAACTGCAGATGCGTTATTGCGTATGTTGTTGTTTGACGCATTAAAAATGCCTATAATCCGCAAGTATTGAATAGCGGTGCTATTCGGAAACGTCACACAAGGGGGCGGGATGGAATTAAAAAGCTATGAAATCAAAGAGTCTGCAGTAGATATAGACGCCAGAACCTTTGAGGGCTACGCCTCGACTTTTGATGAAGATCAGACCGGTGACGTTATCCATCAAGGCGCATTTCTAAAATCTATCACTGAGGCATTCCCCGCTGGCCGTATCAAAGTATTGTGGCAACACAGCGAGCCGCTCGGTATGCCGCTAGAAATGAAAGAGGATAGTTATGGCCTGTATGTAAAAGGCAAAGTATCTAAGACCCGACTCGGTGATGAAGCGTTAGAGCTGATGCGTGATGGCGTGATTGACCGCATGAGTATCGGCTTCAGTATTCCGAAGGGTAAGAGCGACTATGACGAAAATGGTGTTCGTCATATCCGAGAAGTAAAACTGATGGAATTTTCGCCTGTCACGTTTCCAGCAAACGAGGCTGCAATTATTACAGGCGTAAAAAGCATCCGCGCTGCGATTGATCAAGGCGCAAAGATTGAGGATGTCAGGGAGCTGATCAATGCCCTTGATGACTTAAAGGCACTGATTGCCTGCACGGAGCCGTCACTAGACACTCCAGCGGATGATCAGCCGCCCGAACTTGCCGAGCTTGCGAGCACGGCGTTTAGCTTGGGCGATTTTGCCCGTAACCGTTTGTACTGATAAAGGGGGTCCGCATGGACATCAAAGAATTAAAAGGTCATTTTGACCAAGCCGCTGACGAACTGAAAGGTCTTGTTGCCCGTCAATCTGACGAGATCAAATCCTATGGTGAGTCCAGCAAAGAAACTGCTGCTCTGATTGAAAAGGCTGATTCACGTCTGGCAGAAATGACTGCTGAGATGCAAGCGAAAGAAGCCCGTCTGATTGAGATTGAGAAGCGTATCAATCGCCCTTCCTTTGGTGGCTTTGAAGAAGTCAAAAGCTATGGCCAGCAATACATCGAGTCAGAAGCCTACGCACATGCTAAAAGCATTGGCCGTGGCAATAACCAACCTGTCGAGATGGAGCGCAAGGACATCACGTCAGCCGTTGGCTCTGCCGGTGCACTGACTGACCAGTATCGCAACCCTAGCATTTACCCAAAGACTGGCGACCGTCCGCTGTTTGTCCGTCAATTGGTAAACCGTCAACCGGTGAGCGATTCAGCCGTAGAGATCATGCGCGAGAATGTGTTTACCAATAACGCAGGTCCGCAGTTCGACAATGCTGGCACACCAAAGAACGAGCTGGTTAGCAAGAACAAGTCAGATCTGACTTTCGCACTGCAAACCATTCCTGTTCGCACAGTAGCGCATCACATGGTCGCATCACGTCAAGTTCTGGCCGATGCCCCGCGTCTGCGCAACTACATTGACGGTCGTTTGGTCTATGGCCTGAATCTCGAGTTCGATGCACAGATGCTCTACGGCGACGGCACGAATGAGAACTTCACCGGCCTGTTTATTGATGCTGGCATTCCAGACATCGGCGGCATTGCCTCTGGCACATCTGCTGATGACCTGCCGGGTGCGATGATTGACATTGTCCGCGCTGGTATCACTCAGTGTCAGATCAATGACTTCTACAACGTCAACGGCCTGATCGTGAACCCGATTGATTGGCAGACCATCGAAACCGCTAAGGGTAACGACGGTCACTACATTTGGGTCACAGTGCCAAATGGTGGTGAGGCTCGTCTGTGGCGCGTTCCTGTGATTGTGACCAATGCCGTGAACCAAGGCGATTTTCTCCTTGGCGATTGGAACCTTGGCGCAACTCTCTATGAGCGTGAGTCAATGGCAGTCCGCGTTGCTGATCAACACGCCGATCTTTTCATCAAGAACGGTGTTGTGATCTTGGCAGAAGAGCGCGCTGCATTTGGCGTAGAGGTTCCCCGCGCATTTGCAAAGGGTAGCTTCGACATCGAAGCGAGCTGATAAGGACGGCGGGGCTTCGGCCCCGCTTTCTCCATGATCATTGCAAACCAGAATTTTGTGTTTGATGGCCGCGAGATAAAACGAGGCGATCAAGTGCCAGACGCGCAACCGTATCATTTCAAGCAGGGGTTTGTGCGTGAAGTGAAAATTATTAAACCTGAGGTGCGAGATGCTGAACCAACAACCGTTATACATCGGTAACGCTGGCAATCAGCGGACACGACCGAACAAAGTAAGCAACCGCACAACGGATCTATTACAATCGCCTGTCACTCCTAAAGAGCTGGCTGATTTCCTGTCAATTGATTATTGCTCTGACGACTCCACACTGATCAGTAGCTTGCTGCTATCTGCTACGCAGGCATGTATCAACTACACCAACATTGAGCTGCTAGAGCGCGAATATACCTACATTGCAGACCGCCCTATAGAGCGCCAAGCTGGTTATATCGGCGTCGGCATGATGCATGCCTATCGTGCATGGTGGGTTGATCTGCCGATCTATCCCGTGCTGTCTGTCGACAGTGTGTTAGTAAATGACGAGCCTGCGGAATATGAGGCTGACCTACTGTCGCGCCCTGCGCGCATAGAGATCGACAATCTAGGACGGGTAGAGATCACCTACAGAGCTGGACATGCTAGCCCGTATGAGATCGACGCGCAGTTATTGCTAGGCATTAAGATGCTGGCCGGGTTCTTGTTTGAGCATCGGGGAGCCTGTGATGCTGCAGGGGCACTCAGTAAATCCGGAGCCGCCGCTCTTTGGAATGAAAGCCGGATCATCACGAATCTATGAAATGCTGCGACCTAACACCCGGAGCGCTGCGACACCGTATAGAGATACAGCGCGAAATCGGCTCTCAGGACGCCGCTGGGGGGCGTTCTCTTGTATGGGGGACTATCGCATCACCCAGATGCTTTATCAAGCCTGTAGGCGGCGGAGAGCGTTTCTACTCGATGCGGCTAGAGGCAAATATCAGCCATCGAATTTATTTGCGCTACAGGTCCGACCTGCTGCCGAGTGACAGGATCAACTATAATGGACGCCTAATGCAGATCCGGGCGCTGATCAATATCGAAGAGCGCAACAAGTGGCTAGAGATCTACGCGGAAGAGGGCAAGCAGACATGATCACTGGAGTAGATGAACTGCAGCGCAACATGGCCGCCCTGTCTAAAAAGTTTGGGGAAGAGGTCGCAAAGGCTGCTGTCCAAGGTGGCCAGATGGTCCGCTCGACTGCGATCAGATCAATCCAGACTGTCTCACAGGGATCACCGAGCACACGCTACCGGGCAGGGGGTGGGGCATATAATCACGTCACATCACGCGAGAGAGACGCGCCCAATACTGACACTGGCGCGCTAGTCCGCTCGATTATGGTAGAAGTCCGCGCTGATGACGTCTATGTAGGAACGTCGATTGAGTATGCGCCATACCTAGAGCATGGAACTATAAACATGACCCCGCGTCCGTGGCTGCTGCCTGCCTTAGAAGAGAATCGGCCGTTGATCAAAAAATTGTTTGGTGCTGCAGTCTCGCGGGTGATTAAATGAGTATAGAGCTGGAACTGCAACAGGCGATCTACTCGGTGCTAAAACATGGCCTAGCGTACCCAGTATTTGATGACGTACCGGAAAATCTAACGCCGCCCTTTGTTGTAATAGGTGATGACACACTGATTCAGTTCGACACTGACGGCGAAAGCGGCTTTGAGGCGACACTGACAATCCATACATGGTCAGCCTACAGAGGCCGAGCCGAGGTAAAGGAAATGCAGGGGGCAGTGTATAACCTGTTGCACCGTGCAGATTTAACAATCACAGGTTATAATGTGTTGGGTTGCGACTTTGAATTTTCGCAGTCGATGGTCGATTCTGATGGCGTGACCCGTCATGGAATCCAACGGTTTAGAATCTACATTCGAGGGTAAATGACATGGCAGAAATTCTAGGTAGAAAAGTCGTGATTTCAGTAGGTGGCACTCCAATCGCTACTGCGCGCACAAAAAACTTGACGATCAACAACGAAGCTGTCGATGTCACATCTGACGGCGACGATGGCATCCAGCGCTTGCTGGCAGAGCCGGGTCAGAAATCTGTAGAGCTTTCAGTCGAGGGTTTGTACGATGGATCTAGCCTGATGGACGTTGCATTAGATGGCACGTTGATTCAGGAAGTCGAGTTAGATTATGGCTCATACACGCTAGAGGGTGATTTTTTTCTGTCTAGCTATACTGAGGGCCAGCCGTACAACGAAGCGACTACATTCAGCGCAACATTTATGTCTAGCGGTGCAATCGTAAAGGGTAGCTAATGTCAAAAATCTGGCGTGACATTGAACTTACATGGGAAGGCGAGTCTTACACGATTCGCCCTACCATGGCATTTATCAATGCAATGGAACAGGGAGACGGGATGTCCCTTGCCGCTATGTTTACCAGAATCCACAATCGAGACATGCCTTCTGGTCTTGCCTGTGAGTTAATTGCTAGAGCATTACGGTATGCAGGCGCTAAGGATGTGACCGCTGAGTCTGTCTACATGGCGACAGGTGGTATCAGTTCCGACGTCGTTGATTTAGCAATTGCTATTCTTGTCGGGTGTATGCCTGCCGACAAAGAGCCGTCTAAAAAAAAGTCAGCCAAGTAGGTGACGCTGACTGGGGCGGTCTTTATGGGGCCGCTGTCGGTGTGCTAGGTATAGCACCGAGCGAGGTTCGCAATATGACAGTTGGCGAGATCATGGCGGTGTTCGATGCGAAGTCTGGAAAAGAGAAACCGGCAAGCATAGATTATGACGAGTTGCTAGACGATCTGAGAAAGGCGAAATCAAAATGAGCACAGTAGGAACTCTTAATGTCAGAATCGTTGGCGACTCGTCGCATCTCGAAGGCGAATTAAAACGTAGTTCTGGCGCTGTCACGAAGTGGGCCGCTGCTACTGCTGCCGCTGCTGTCGCTGCTACTGCTGCCTTTGTCCGTGCTGGTCTACAGTCTGCCGATGCGCAGATGAAACTAGCGAGACGTCTCGATGGCACTGCTGAGGCTATGGGGGCGTTAGAGAGAACCGCTGCCCGTGCTGGTATATCATCTGGTGAGCTTGACTCTGCAATCAGTCGTTTAAATCAAAAGCTGGGCGAGGCTCGGTTAAAAGGTGGTGAGGCTGCCGAGACTCTAAAGCAGCTGGGTCTAGATGCGGAAGAGCTTTCCCGCATGGACATAGACGAGCGCATGGCCGCGATTGCAAATTCTATCCAGAGGCTCGGACTCGATAGCGCACAGACTGCGCAGGTCTTGCGGACTCTAGGCATTCGTCAATCATCTATCATTAACCTGATGCGTCAGGGTGGCGCTGCTATTGAGGAAAGCCGTAAGCGCATACAGCAATACGGACTCGCTCTAAAAGATATAGACGCGCAGAAGATCGAAGCTGCAAACGATGCCATGGGTGAGTTCAGCGTCATAATTCGTGGCGTTCAACAACAGCTAGCCGTGCAATTTGCGCCGATTCTGGAGCGCATGGCAAACCGCATCACTGACGCAGTTGCTCGGATGGGCAATCTATCGGGCAGAATTGAAAGCGCATTTAAGACTGCAACAACTGTCGTTGAGGTATTAGCGCTTGCTGTCGGTGCGCGTCTGGTTGCCGCTCTCGTCGCTGCGACTGCTGCGAAAGTCTCTGCTACAACTTCCGCCATTGCTTACCAAGCGGCTCTCGCGAGAATGGCTGGTGTGTCAGCATTAGCTGCAGCGCGTCAGACCATGCTAGCCGCGTCGGTAGGTGCAGCGCGAGCTGCAATGGCGCTACTCGGTGGCCCTGTCGGTGCTGTCACTCTAGCTGCGACAGCATTAATTTATTTTCGCAAAGAACTCGGTATCACAACCCCAATCGAAAAAATGCGCGATCACATAGACGATCTGCGAATTTCATATATGGGAATGGGAGAGGAGGCTTTGATTGCAGCTCAGAAAGAAGTAGAGGCGTCACAGGCTCGACTTCAGATGATGCGACAAGAAATTGAAACGCAAAATGAAATGGCAAATCTTGAAAATCCTTACTGGATGTCAGAGGTCGGTGAGGGTCGTCTTGCAAAAGTAAATGAGCAAATGGGTACTCATGGCGAGATGCTCGACATGATAGCCGAGCGTCTTGCTAATCTTCGAGGTGAGGGAGCGGGAGAGTTTGACTCAGAGGATCATCCTATTTTTGGAAAAGCATTCTCTGATGAAGAGACGGAAAAATTACTAGAGAAGATCCAGACGCAACTCGACGCAATAGACGAGGCAGGGATGTCTGAAATTGAGATGACGCAGGCGAGACACGATGCGCTGCTAGCGATTCTTGACGAGGGCAGACGTAGAGAGCTATTGCTTGAGGATGAATATCGAGCATACAGAGAGAAAGCAGAACAGCAACACTCACGCAAGATGGTCCAGTTAAAACTGCAGGAGTGGAACGATATACTGTCTGGCTTTGGTCAATACTCTGACAAGATGTTCCGCGTCTCTAAAATATTCTCTGCAGGTCAGTCGCTAATAGCAACTATTCAAGGACAGGCGCAAGCACTGCGAGATCTACCATTCCCGGCAAACCTCGCTGCTGCTGCAAAAGTAGGTGCTGCAGGTTTTGGTTTTGTCTCTGCTATCCGTGGCGCTACACCGACGAGCGCGTTACGTTTGACCGGCACAGATGCGACAATACCGACACAAGAAACATCTGGTCCGACAGCCGCAACCGGCACAACATCTGGCCAAGTAGTGCAGATTGCATTGCAGGGTGAAATCTTTGGCCGCGAGCAGGTGCGTAATCTAATCTCACAGATCAATGAATCAATTGCAGATGGCGCAGTGCTGAGGCTTGCATGATAGTAATAAAAAGCGGATTTAACCCTACCATTCCATTGACGCACTCGCGCATTGGTATTGATAACATTGTACGAACTGGCACTGTTACGGCATCAAGCGAAACTGCAGGATTTCCTGCTATCGCTGCAGCTAATCCGCTGACATACAACTACTGGAAACCGGCAACCCTGCCTGCGTGGTGGAGGGTCGATGCTGGAACGCCTAAGCCTGTAGGCTATGTCGGCATTGCATCGCATGATCTAGGCGGCATTAGCGGCACGGTGGTTGTTGAATACTCAGACGACGATTCGACATGGATTGAGGTTGACAGCCATTCACCCGTTGACGATAGCCCGATTATGTTTTTGTTTGAGCCAATTACTGCCCGTTATTGGCGCATCGTAGTATCAGGCACAGCGCCATTTGTCGGCGTGGTGTATATGGGCATGCCGTTAGAGATTGAACGCCCGTGCTTTTCAGGCATAAGCCCTATTAACTTTAACCGAGTTACAACTATCCGTCCCAATATCAGCGAAGGCGGGCAATGGCTAGGCCGTTCTATTATCCGCGAAGGCTCAAAAATGTCGGCGCAATATCAGAACCTAAATTATGCTTGGTATAAAGACAATTTCGATCCGTTTGTTGAACAATCAAGAAAGTACCCTTTCTTTTTTGCATGGCGCCCTGACGGATACCCCGAAACAATTGGCTACGTTTGGCTGTCTGATGATGTAGCTCCAACAACAAGCGGAAAGCGCGATCTTGTTGACGTTAGTTTTAATATGACAGGACTGGCAATTGAGTAGCACTGATGCCGGGCGCGAGCCATTAACGCTTGTTCAAATCGATCAGGATTTTTGCAGCCTGACGTATGGCGTTGCGCCATGCATAGCCGCAGGCTCACAGAAATGCTTTAACACTTTTGCGTCATGTCAAGATACGGCTAACTATGATAAAGACGTATTGACGCTGACGTTTTGCCGACCACAGGCAAACGTACCCAAAGGAATAAACGCCATCCCTTCATTGCGTTCAGTATCAACTGCGCCAACTCAAATCAACCCAACCAACGGCAACCGCAACACGGCCCCGCTAGGCCAACGTGCAGTGGCTACAGTGGCGTTTCAGGATCACCCGCACTCGGACATCATTGTTGATCCTTATGTCGCTGAGAGATCTTACAAGCCGCTAGAACGTGGCACGTTTTGGTCTAAATGGCTACAGCGCACCCCGTTCTACCAGAACAGACCTTTGCGGATTTACGAAGGTTACGTAGGTGAAGATCTAGGAGACATGCAGGTACGCGAGTATTTTATTGAC
>Ga0209498_1000576_pt1 | contig 22683 bp, 21 predicted proteins | sample WalLakDeSediment_FD_184131 | JGI IMG/M metagenome (GOLD analysis project Ga0209498, IMG submission 184131) | Lake sediment microbial communities from Walker lake, Nevada to study Microbial Dark Matter (Phase II) - Walker Lake 11/02/13 Deep... | ecosystem: Environmental > Aquatic > Freshwater >...
CGCGCGCAGTTCAACGTCCGCTGCGACTCCGGCATCACCGAGTTCGAGCAGCTGCGCGGCGGCACGATCGCGTTCACGAGCCCCGGCTCCGCGTCGGGCTACCAGTTCCCCTTCGTCACGCTCAAGACCCTCTACGGCATCGACCCCGACACCGAGATGACCGCGATCTTCGCCGGCTCGCACGACGCCTCCGCGCTCGCCGTCTACAACGCCGACGTCGACGTCGGCGTCACCTTCGGCGGCTCGCCCGGCTCCGACGGCCGCGAGACGATCGAGGCCGACTTCCCCGACGCCAAGGAAGTCATCTGCATCCTCGGCTACAGCGCCGACATCCCCAACGACGGCATGGTCGTGCGCGCCGGGATCGCTCCGGAGCTGATCGAACAGATCGCCCAGGCCATGATCGACATCGCCGACAGCCCCGAGGGCAAGGTCCACACGCGGGCGCTCTTCAACGTCACCGAGTTCACCCGCATCACCGACCCGTCGGTGTACGACATCGTCCGCGAGGTCTCGGCCACCTTCCAGCGCTGACCCGCCCGGGGGGTGTCCTGCACGCCTCCCCCGCTACCCCCGCCACCCCGCCCGGCCCTGGCCCGGCGGGGTGGCTTCGTGTAGACTCCGGCGTGTCCGCCCACATCTCGTTCCACGACGTCGAGGTCACCTACCCTGGTGGGCTCAAGGCCCTCAAGGGCGTCACGCTGGACGTCCCCCGCGGCGAGTTCGTCGTCATCGTGGGGCTGTCGGGCGCCGGCAAGTCGACGCTGATCCGCACGGTCAACAACCTGGTCGTGCCGAGCCGCGGCGACGTCACGATCGACGGCGCGTCGGTGACGCGGGCGCAGGGCACGGCCCTGCGGCAGATGCGCTCCGACATCGGCATGATCTTCCAGACCTTCAACCTGGTCAAGCGCTCGTCGGTCCTGCGCAACGTGCTGGCGGGACGCCTCGGCGACGTCCACCCGCTGCGCGGGCTGCTGGGCCTGTTCCCCCGGGCCGACGTCGCGTACGCCCACGACTGCCTGAGCCGCGTCGGCATCCCCGAGAAGGCGTTCGCGCGCGCCGACGCCCTGTCTGGCGGCCAGCAGCAGCGCGTCGGCATCGCCCGCGCGCTCGCCCAGAAGCCGTCGATCATGCTGGCTGACGAGCCGGTCGCCAGCCTCGACCCGCCGACCTCGCACGCGGTGCTGCGCGACCTCAAGCGGATCACCCGCGAGGAGGCCCTCACCACGCTGGTCAACCTGCACTTCATCGACATGGCCCGCGAGTACGCCGACCGCATCATCGGCATGCGCGACGGCCTGATCGTCTTCGACGGCAGCGCCGACCAGGCCACCGATCAGGCGTTCGAGGACATCTACGGGCGCCCGATCGACGAGTCGAAGGACCTGCGTGGCGCTTCCTGATCCCAACACCGTGCCGCTGCGGCCCGGCTTCGCCAGCCGCCTGCTGAACTGGTCGACGTGGGTCGTCCTGGTCGGCCTGTTCGTGGTCTCCCTCCAGCAGACCGGGTTCGACGTCGAGGCGCTCACCTCGGGCAGCCAGGACTTCGTGCGCTTCTTCCGACGCCTGGTGCCCGACTGGACGGCGCTGCCGCAGATCTGGCGCCCGCTCCTCGAGACGCTGCAGATCGCCTACCTGGCGACGCTCCTCGGCACGCTGCTCGGCCTGCCACTCATCTTCCTCGCCTCCTACAACACGACCGTCAACGGTCCGGTCATGTGGGTCGCGCGCAGCGTCCTGACGGTGCTGCGCAGCATCCCCGACCTGCTGTACGCCGCGATCCTCGCGCCGATCCTGGCGCCCGGGCCGCTGCCCGGCGTCGTCGCCCTGACGATCTTCACGATGGCCGTCCTCGCGAAGCTCGCCTCCGAGACCGTCGAGTCGATCGACCCAGGTCCGCTGGAGGCCCTGCGCGCCGTCGGCGCCGGGCGCAACCGCGTGATCGTGTACGCCGTGTTGCCGCAGATCGCCGCCACGATGACCTCCTTCGTGCTCTACATCTTCGAGATCAACGTGCGGGCGTCCGTGGTCATCGGCTACGTGGGCGCGGGCGGCGTCGGCTTCCTGTTGCTGCGCTACCTCAACTTCTTCGACTGGGGCGGGGTGGCGGCGCTGATCGTCGTCATCTTCGCCGTCGTGCTGCTCATCGACCTGCTCTCCGTGTGGGCGCGCTCGCGCCTCATCTGACGGTGTCCCGGTGACCACCGCCCCCATCCCCCCCACGCCTGCCCACGTCGTCCGCACCCGCTGGCTGCTCGGCATCGGCTTGGTCCTCTTGCTGGCGCTGGCGGTGCTCGCCCTGGTCACCATGAACCTGCCGACCTGGTCGCGCGTCCAGTCCGGGCTCGCGCGCAACCTCGTTCCGCTGCTGCGCGGCTTCGTCAACCCTGCGTGGCACGTGTTCGAGCTCGCCTCCACCTCCATGCTGGAGACGATGTTCATGGCGGTCATCGGCACGACGATCGCCGGCGTCATCGCCTTCCCGCTCTCGTTCCTCGCGGCCGGCAACCTGCTTGGCAACGCGCGCTTCGCGCTGCCCGGCAAGGGGCTGTTGGTGGGCGTCCGCACGTTCCCGGAGATCCTGCTGGCGATCATCTTCGTGGCCGCGGCCGGCCCCGGTCCGACCGCCGGCATCATGGCGATGGGCATCCACTCGATCGGCTTCCTCGGCAAGATCTTCTCCGACGTCATCGAGGGCATCGACGCCGGACCCAACGAGGCGATCCGCGCGGCCGGCGGGAACGCCCTGCACGTGTTCCTCTTCTCCGTCGTGCCGCAGGTCCTGCCCGAGTTCGCCTCGAGCTTGCTGTACCGCTTCGAGATCAACCTGCGCGCCGCGGCCGTGCTCGGCCTGGTCGGCGCCGGCGGGATCGGCCTGCCGCTGATCCAGCGGCTGCAGTTCCGCCGCTGGGACGAGGTGTCGATGTTCCTGGTCGTCATCGTCACCTTCATCATCGTCGTCGACACGCTCAGCTCGAGCGTCCGCCGGCGCCTCGTGTGACGCGACCCCGCCGCCTCTCCTCGGAAGGAGCCCGCATGCGCCATCACCGCCTCGCCCTCGTCCTCGCCGCCCTCCTGCTCGCCGGTGCCGTGTCCGCCCAGAACTGGTTCGGCGTACGCAGCGGCTACCCGCTGGGCGTCACCCTCCACTACGGCATGGCCAACGCGCTAGGCGGCGGCACCGACCTGCGCATCTCCGGCCGCCTGGTCGCCAGCGGCGGCGGCGTCAGCTTCGGCATCGGCGCGGACGCCCTGGTCGGCGTGTTCGCCGATGGCCCCGTCACCGCCTACGTGGGCGGGGGTCCCTCCGTGGAGTTCGGACCGAGCCGCGCCGACCTCGGCGTGCAGGGCCTCGTGGGCGGCCAGTTCCGCTTCGCCCAGGTCGGCCTGCAGCAGCTCGGCGTCTTCCTCGAGGGGAGCATCGGCGCGTCGCTGAGCCTCTCGGGCGGCACGGCCCGCATCCCCACCTTCGGCGCCGCGTTGGGGTTCAACTGGTACTTCTGAACGGCGCCGTCCCGAGGTCACCTACCGCGAGCGCCACGGCAAGCACCAGGGCCAGCGCGGCATCGCGCGGCCGTGGGCCTCAGACGCCGTCGTCGTCGCTGACGTCCATGCGGGCCAGCCGCAGGGCGAAGGTGGTGTCGCCCGGGCGGCTGTCGAGCGTCAGGTCGCTGCCGTGCGCCCGCGCCACCTGACGCGCGATCGCCAGGCCGAGGCCGGCGCCGCCGCCGCCCGAGGTCCAGAACTTCTCGAACACCGTCGCCTGCAGTGCCGGCGGCACGCCGGGCCCCGCGTCGTGCACCTCGAGCGACACCTCGTCGCCGTCGACGCGCGCGCGCAGCGTGACGCCGGCGGCGCCCGCCGCGCGCACGCCGTTCGCCGTCAGGTTGCGGACCAACTGCCGCAGCCGGTTGGGATCGCCGAGCACCAGGGTCCCCGCTTCGCCCTCGACACTCACCCCGGGCCACTCCTCCGCCACCGGTCGCAAGACGTCGGTCACCGTGTCGAGCAGGAACGGGTCGACCTCGCGCACGACCTCGCCGCGCGACAGCTGCAGGAGGTCACCCACCAGCCGCGCCATGCCGGCCGCGACCCGCTTGGCGTCGTCGAGGTCGCGGCGCACCTCCGGGTCGGCCTTGCGCGCGGCGCGATCGAGGAACCCCTGCAGCGACGTGAGCGGCGTCCGGAGCTCGTGCGAAGTCTCGGCCAGGAACGCGCGCTGCGCGTCCAGGGCGCCCTGCAGGCGCGCGATGAGGTCGTTCAGGACCTCGGTCAGGCGGCCGACCTCGTCGCGTGGCCCGACGTCGGGGATGGCCTCCAACCGGTCTGGGCCCAGCCGCTGCGCGGCGCGCGCCAGGTGTCGGATCGGGTGCACGATGGCCAACGCAACCCCCCAACCCACCACCGTCGACGCCACGACCAGGGCGATCGTCGTCAGCGCCAACGCACGCGCCAGCCGGGACAGCGCGTCGCCGATGAAGCTCGTATCGGCCGCGACGGCCACCACGCCGAACTCGAACGGCGTGAGCGCCACCTGCACCGGCCGCCCGGCGAGGCTGCCGCGCCAGTCCTGCGGCAGGTCGCGGGCGCCAGCCAGCGCATCGCGCGGCACGGCCGCGTCAGCCGCGGCGAAGGCCGGCTCACTGGCGACCAGCAGCTCGCCCAACGGGTCGTAGAGCTGCACGATGACCCCGCCGGTGGGGCCCGCGAGCTGGTCGCGGGCGCTGCCGGCGGCGCCGGCGCGGTAGAGCGCGGCCACCCGCGCGGCGTCGTCGCGCAGTGCGGCCTGCAGGGTGCCGCGCAGGCTCTCGCGGACGACCACGAAGGCGGTCAAGGAGGCGACGACGGCGAGCAGGCCGATCGCCATGCCCGCGAGTGCCGCGCCGCGCCAGGTGAGCGGCCAGGATCGCCGTCGGTCGCGCTGCCTGCGCTCGCCGATCACCGGGGCAGCCGCTCAACCCTTGAGTGCGTACCCGACCCCGCGCACGGTGCGGATCACACCGAAGCCGCCGGCGTCGCGCAGCTTGCCGCGGATGTTGGCCACGTGGACGTCGACGACGTTGGAGGTGGGCGGCAGGTCCTCGCCCCACACGTTGCGCTCGATCTCGGCGCGCCCGTAGACGCGGCCGGGCTGGGCGGACAGGAACGCCAGCAGCGCGAACTCGCGCGGCGACAACCGCACCTCGCTGCCCGCCCACCACGCCTGCCGCCGCACGGGATCGAGCGTGAGGTCGCCCACCTGCTTCGGGGCGCCCACGTGCTGCTTGCGCAACTGGACGCCGACCCGTGCCATCAGCTCCTCGATGTGGAAGGGCTTGACCAGGTAGTCGTCCGCCCCGGCGTTGAGCAGTTCCACCTTGGTGGCGACGTCGTCGGCGGCCGTCAGGATCAGGATGGGCGTGACGTCGTGGCGCCGCACGCGGCGGGCGATCTCCGCGCCCGACAGGTCGGGCAGGCCGAGGTCGAGCACGATGAGGTCGGGCTGCAGCTCGCGGATGGCGGTGAGCCCGGGGATCCCGGCGCCGAAGGCGTGCACCTCGTAACCCGCCTCACCCAACTCCAGCGTCAGCAGCCGCGCGATGTCGGCGTCGTCCTCCACGATGACGATGCGTTGCGGCACGCCGCTCACCTCCTCGTGACGAGCACCAGTACGATGTCGCGCTCGGCGGCCAGCCATGCGCGCAGCGACACGGGCGCCTCCACGCCGGGGAAGCGGACCAGGATGTCGGCGCGGTCGTCGGCCACGCGACCGTACAGGGCGCGCACGCCCGACAGGGCCTCCGCCTTGTCGGCATTGCTGGCGTCGGGCGGGAACACCAGCAGCCGCAGCTCCGTGCCGGACGAGAGGGGTAGGTCGACGACCAGGTGCAGGTCCTCGGTGACCCTGGCGCTCGAGTAGACCGTCAGCAGATCGGGCGAGACCAGCCGCAGCTCGGTCCCGACCGGAAAGGCGGGCAACGTGATGGCCGCCTGGCCCAGCAGGATCCACGTCAGCAGGTCGGGCATGCCGCCATGGTACCAGCGGCCGCCTGCGGCCACGGACGAGCGGGGCCCACAAACGTTAAGTTTCCCTTCACATGGCACGCGCAGCGGGTAGGATGGCGGCCATGAGGAACGTGAGCGCAAGCGACACGCCCCGCCGGCCCGCGCCCCTGGCGGCGCAACCGGGCCGCGGCTGCGCGAGGTGGTTGGCGGCCGGGTCGACGGCGGCGCTGCTCCTCCTGGCGACGGCCTGGGCCCAGACGTTCTCGTCCGAACGCTTCTACGAGGAGTGCCTGCGCTTCGAGGCCGGCGGCGACCTCACGACCGCCCGCCAGAGCTGCCTGAACGCTCTCCAGGTCGACGCCCAGCGGGCCGACGCGCAGCTGGCGCTGGGCCGCATCGAGTTCGCCCTCGGCGAGCTCCCCGCCGCCGAGAGCCGGCTGAAGCGGGTGCGCCCGCGGATCGAGGGTGCCGAGGTCGACGTCCTCCTGGCCGAGATCCTCTTCGCCGCCGACCGCATCGACGAGACGGACGCGTTCGTGTTCACCGCCCGCGCCGCGCTCGACCGCCAGCCGGACGTCGGCCTCGCGGGGCGCCTGGCGTTCCTCGAGGGCCGCGTCGCGGAGCACCGCGGCGAGCTGGACGCCGCCCTCGACGCCTACGAACGGGCCATCGACACCGACGGGCTGGCGCTGTTCTACCGCCTCACGGACGCCCGGCTGCGGATCCGGTTGGGCGACACCCTCGGCGCCGAGCGGCGCCTGCGCGACCATGAGGCGATCACGGGCGACCAGTTCGTCGCCGAGGTGAAGGCCCTGCTCGGCCGCGTCGCCTGGATCGAGGGGCGCGCCGTCGAGGCCATCGGCCACATCGAGACCGCGCTCGCCTTGCGCGACCTGCGTGACAGTGCGGGCCAAGCGGCCGACCTGCGGGTGCTGGCGATCCTGTACTACGGGCAGGGCGACCTGCAGCGGGGCGGACTGGCCCTGCGCGAGGCGACTCGGCGCGGCAACCTGTTGGCGGAGATCGAGGGCAACTCGATGCTGTGGCTGCTCGCGCTGGCGGTCTTGCTCGCGCTGCACCTGATCGGCGAGTCGCGCCGCGGCGACGTGATGTCGGCGCCGGAGGAGGGCCCGCGGCGCTGGACGCTGGGCCAGGCCTACGGCCTCCTGATCGCGAGCGCGCTCGTGGGCCTCGCGGCCGCGGTGATCTACGGGATGATGGCCCACGGCAACCTGCTCGCGCTGCTCACGCCGCATCAGCAGCAGGAGGCGCGCGCTGTCTACCTCATCGCGTTCGGCCTGGTCACGTCGCTGGTGGCGTGGCAGCGCGTGCGGGCAATGGGCTGGAAGGCCTCGGAGCGGCTCGTCGGCCAGTCCGACGGGCTCGTGGGGGGCGTCGTCTTGGGAGCGCTGGTCTACGCCGTGATGCTCGGCTTCCTGGTGTACGTCCCGCGTGGCGGGCTCGCCGGCCCGTTCTTCCTCGACCTGGCGTGGGTCACCCCGCTGCGGGTCGCGGCACTGGTCGCGGTGCCGCTGGCGGAGTTCTACTTCCGCGGCTTCCTCCGGCCTGCCCTCGAGCAGCGCTACGGCGTGGGCCTGAGCCTGCCGGTGATGACGCTCGTCTGGGCGCTCGCGTTCGCGACGCCGCTGCTGGCGCTGGTCCCGATCGGCTTCGCGCTGGCGGAGGTCGACCGTCGCCGACCGAACGGCCTCACCGCCGCCACCGCCCTGTGGGTCGCCTGGCTGGCGCTGGCCGCCACCGTGGTGATCTCGCCCTTCGTGCGCAGCCTCTTCCTCTGACCCGCGCGGCGCCCGGGTCGGCGCTCTGGTAGCGTGGTGGCGAGACATGGCCCATCCATTCGACCTCGCCGCCCTCGCCCGCCTGGGCCTCGTGCCGCGTGCGCTGCACGACGTCGTGGAGCCCGACCTCGGCGTCGAGCTGCTCGGCCGTAGCTGGCCGACGCCGCTGCTGCGGCGCGTCACCGCCGCAGGGACCGATCTGGGCCGTGCCCTCGCCCTGGTGGAGTCCACCGAACTGCGCGCGCCGCACCCGGAGCGGGTGCCGGTCGTGTCGGCCGGGCGCATGGGCGACCTCATGCCGGAGGTGCGGCGGCTGGCCGAGCTGGGGGTGCCGGCCGTGGCGCTCGATCTCGCGCCGCTCGCCGACGCCACGCCCCTTGGTGGGCACGCCTGGCGGCCCCGCTCGCGCGAGGACCTGGCCGAGGTCGTGGCCGCGGCCGGTCGGCCGGTCTGGCTGCTCGGCATCGCCTCGGCCGAGGACGCCGCGGTGGCCGCCGAGGCGGGGGTCGACGCGCTGGTGGTCGACGGCGCCCTGGGTCGCCACCTGGGCGGTCCGGCCACCGTGGAGGTGCTCCCCGAGGTGGTCGACGCCGTCGCGGGCATGCTGCGGGTGCTGGCGGGCGGCGTGATCGGCAGCGGCATCGACGCCCTGCGGTTGCTGGCACTGGGCGCCGACGCGGTGGTCGTGGGGGGCGACCGCCCCAGCGCGGCGCTCGAGGAGGAGCTCCGCTACGCCATGCGCCTCACGGGCTGCGCGACCCTGACCGAGGTCGGCTACGACATCGTCTTCGCGCCCCTGTTCGAGGAGCCGTGATCGCCTTCGTCGAGGGCACCGTGGTCGAGGTGCGCGACGATCGCGTGGTGCTGCAGACCGGCGGCTTCGGGATCGAGGTGCTCGCCACGCCGAGGGCGCTGGCCGCCTGCCGCCCCGGCGCCACGGCGCGCCTCGCCACCCACCTGGTGGTGCGCGAGGACGCCTGGACGGTGTACGGCTTCGCCGACACCGACGCCCGCGCGCTGTTCCGGCAGCTGCTGGCCGTCGGCGGCGTCGGTCCCAAGCTGGCGCTCGGCCTGCTGACGGCCCTGACGCCGCAGCAGGTCGCGTTGGCGGTCGCCACCGGCGACGCCGGCCTGCTCGCGACGGCGCCGGGGGTCGGCAAGCGCACCGCCGAGCGCCTGGTCGTCGAGCTCAAGGGGAAGCTGCCCGAGGCGCTCGAGGGGGGTGCGGCGCCGCGCGCGGCCGCCGCCTCCCCCGCCGCCGAAGACGCCATCGCGGCGCTGGTGGCGCTCGGCTACCGCGAGTCCACCGTGCGGGCGGCGATCGCCGACCTCTTGGCGAACGCGCCCGACGCCGGGCCCGAGATGCTGATCCGCAAGGCGCTGGCGCGGCTGCGCTGACGGCGTCGGCCGGACCCTCGGCGGCTCAGGCCGACAGGGCCTCGCTCGGCGCCACCCAGGGCAGGTCGAACGCCTCGCCGACGCCGCGATGGGTGACCTGGCCGGCGAAGGTGTTGAGCCCGCGCGCCAGGACGCGGTCGCCGCGCATGGCCGCCAACGGGTCGACGGCCAGCTTGAGGGCGTACCTCAGCGTCTGGTTCGACAGCGCCAGCGTGCTGGTGTTCGGCACGGCGCCCGGCATGTTGGCGACGCCGTAGTGCACGATGCCGTCGACCAGGTAGGTGGGCGCGTCGTGGGTGGTGGGCCGGATGGTCTCGACGCAGCCACCCTGGTCGACCGCCACGTCCACGATGACGCTGCCGGGGCGCATGCTGCCGAGCATCGCGCGCGTCACCAGGTGCGGCGCGCGCGCGCCCACGATCAGCACGGCGCCGATCAGCAGGTCGGCGTTCGCGACCGCCTCGGCGATGGTGCCGGGGTGGCTCATCAGCGTCTGGATGCGGCCGCCGAAGACGTCGTCGAGGTACTGCAGGCGGTCGTGGTCGATGTCGAGCAGGGTGACGTGCGCCCCGAGCCCGACCGCCATCTTCGCGGCGTTGGTGCCCACCGCGCCGCCGCCGAGGATGACCACCTGGCCGGCCGCCACGCCGGGCACGCCGCCGAGCAGGAGCCCGCGACCGCCGAGGAAACGGCTCAGGTAGTGGGCGCCCACCTGGGTCGCCATGCGGCCGGCCACCTCGCTCATGGGCGTCAGCAGCGGCAGGGCGCCGTTGTCGTACTGCACCGTCTCGTACGCCACCCCGATGGTGCCCGCCGCCAGCAGCGCCTCCGTCAGGGGGCGGTCGGCGGCCAGGTGCAGGTAGGTGAACAGGACCAGGTCGTCGCGCAAGAAGCCGTACTCGGCCGGCGTCGGCTCCTTCACCTTGAGCACCATCGGCGCGGCCCAGGCGTCGGCCGCGGTCGCGACGATCTCGCCGCCAGCCGCCCGGTAGGCGCCGTCGTCGAAGCCGCTCCCCAGGCCCGCGCCGGTCTCGACCCGCACCGTGTGGCCCGCGTGGACCAGCGCCTGCACCGCCACCGGCGGCGCCGCGACGCGGTACTCGTGGCTCTTGGTCTCTTTGGGGATGCCGATGATCATGGCGGACTCCTGCGGCGTCTCGGCGCCGATCGGGAAGCGAGGGGGGAAGGGATCGGTCGGCCTGGTCGTGCGCGTGGCTGTGCCTCGAGTCTACCGCCCGCCCCACCCCCGCCGTCAGCCGACGCCTGTCCCTGTCTCGCGATCCGTGACCGCGGTCAGACGGCGGCGCGCCACACCCGTAGCGGCCGCGCGCGGCCCTCCGCCGCATCCGCCACCGCGACCAGCCGTCCCTGCGGGTCGACCAGCGCCGCGCGGCCGACGAACGACGCCGGCAGGCGCTGCCCGTCGCGCACGCGCGCGGTCGCGGCCGCATCGAGCGCCACGGTGGGCAACCCGAGGAGCGCGACCGGATCGAGCGGTACGGCGCCGGTCAGCGCCTCGAGCGGCCCGGCGGCCTCGAGCGCCACCGTCCCCGCGCGGGTGCGCCGCAGCCCGGCGAGGTGGGCGGGTACGCCGAGCGCCGCGCCCAGGTCGCGGGCGAACGCCCGCACGTAGGTCCCGGAGCGGACGTCGAGCGCCACCACCGCCGTCGGCGCGCCGGGATCGAGGGGCGTCGGCAAGAGCGCTGCCTTCGGCAGCGGCGCTGCCTTCGGCAGCGGCGCGGCAAGACCATCGTCGGGGAGCCAAGCTTCGCCCTCGCGGCGCCACGCGCTCGGCACCTCGGCGAGGGGACCGAAGGCGAGCAGCTGCAGGCGGCGGTAGCCGGCGGGCCGTGGCGGGAGGTCGAGGGGCCGACCGCGGCGCGCCGCCTCGTAGCCCTTGACGCCGCCCTGCTTGATGGCCGCGTAGGCCGGCGGCAGCTGCTGGCTGAGGGCCAGGAAGGGCGGCAGCGCCGCCGCCACGGCCGCCGCGTCCACCGCCGAGGCATCGGCGCGCGCCGTCACCGGCCCCTCGGCATCGAGCGTGGGGGTCGTGAGGCCGAAGGCGACCCATGCCAGGTACGCCTTGTCGGAGCCCGTCAGGTAGGGCGAGAGCTTGGTGGCCTCCTCGGCGAGCACCACCAGCACCCCGGTGGCGAGCGGATCGAGGGTGCCGCCGTGCCCCACGCGCCGCGTGCCGAGCAGGCGCCGTGCCCGCGCGACCACGTCGTGCGAGGTGAGGCCCAGCGGCTTGTCGACGGCGAAGGCGGGCATCGCGGCAGCGTAGCAGGCGGCGGCTGCAGCGTGCGGGAGCCGCGGCCGCCCGGATCGGAGGCGACCTAACATCGGCTAGGCTGTCGGGATGATCGAGGTTCGCGGTCTCACCAAGCGTTTCGACGACGTGACCGCCGTCGACGACGTCTCGTTCGACGTGGCCGCCGGTGAGGTCTTCGGCCTGCTCGGCCCCAACGGCGCCGGCAAGACGACGACGCTGCGCGTGCTGGCCACGCTGCTCAGCTTCGACGGCGGGCGCGCGACGGTGGCCGGCCACGACGTGGCCCGCGAGGGCGAGGCGGTGCGCCGCGCCATCGGCGTGGTCAACGGCGGCATGGGCCTGTACGACCGGCTGACCGGCCGCGAGGTGTTGCACTACTTCGGGGCGCTGTACGGCATGACGCGCGCCGCGGTCGATCGGCGCATCGACGCGCTCGATGCACTGCTCGACCTCGCCGGCACGCTCGACAAACGCGCCGGCGCCTTCTCGACCGGGATGAAGCAGAAGATCGTGGTCGCCCGCGCCGTGCTGCACGACCCACCGGTGCTCTTCTTCGACGAGGCCACCAGCGGTCTCGACGTCATGGCGCGGCGGGCGGTGCTCGACTTCTGCCGCCGCTACCCCGGCGAGACGCGCGCGGTGGTGTGGTCCACCCACGTCATGAGCGAGGTCGAGGAGCTGTGCGACCGGGTCGCGGTGCTGTACCGGGGCCGCGTCGTCGCGGCCGACACCGTGGCCGGGCTGAAGGCGGCCGCCGCCGCGCCCGACCTCGAGCAGGCCTTCTTCACGCTGGTGCGTCAGAGCGGCCTGGCCGAGGGGGTGGCGGCATGAGGTGGGGATTCGTGCGCCGCATCGCCGCCAAGGAGATCCTCTCCACCCTGCGCGACCACCGCGCGATCGTGTCCAACCTGGTGATCCCGCTGGTCCTGCTACCGGTGATGATGCTCGGCCTACCGCTGCTGCTCGGCGGCCTGTTCCAGCGCGAGGCCACCACCGTCACCGAGCTGGCGGTGCAGGGACGGGCGCACCTGCCGCCCGGGCTCGCCGCCGCGATCGAGGCGCAGGCCGCCGTGCTCGTCGAGGTGACGGACGCCGAGGCCGCGGTCCGGAGCGACGCGCACCCCGCCGGGCTCATCGTCCCGGCGGGCTTCGCGGCCGCCATCGCGGCCGGCGAGCGGGCCGAGATCGTCGTCGTGGCCAAGGAGGGGAACCTGCGCGCCGAGCTCAACGCCGGCAAGCTGCGCGCCGCGATCGACGCCTACCGCCGTGCGCTGGTGGCGGAGCGGCTGACGGCCGCGGGCGTCGACCCGAGCGTGCTGGAGCCGCTGGCGATCGTCGCGCGCGACGCCTCGACCGAGGCGGAGCGCTCGAGCGGCCAGCTGGCGTGGCTCATCCCCTTCTTCATCGCCATCTGGACCCTCACGGGCGGCCAGATGACCGCCATCGACGCCACCGCCGGCGAGAAGGAGCGCGGGACCCTCGAGGTGCTGCTGGTGACGCCCGTGCGTCGCGGCGAGGTGGTCGTCGGCAAGTTCCTGGCGGTGGTCACGTTCGGCCTCAGCGCGGCCATGATGGCCATCGTCGGATTCGTGCTGGGCGGGACGGTGCTGCGTCGGGCGTTCCTGCCGCTGCTCGGCGGCGAGGCGGCGGACATGGTCGCGCTCATGGGCGGCCAGCTGACGATCAACCCGCTCACCGTGGTGCTGTTGGTCGTGTCGGCCGTCCTGATGGCCGCCGTGGTCGCGGCGCTGCTGATGTCCGTGACGCTGTTCGCGCGCTCGTTCAAGGAGGCCCAGACCTACGTGGCGCCGATGTCGTTCGTGCTGCTGATCCCGGCGATCGCGCTGCAGTTCAAGGACCTGATCGGCACCGGCTCGTTCGCCTACTGGGTGCCCGTCTACAACGTCATGATCCTCATGGACGACGCGGTCAAGGGCGCCGCGCGCCTCGGGCCCATCCTCACCACGTGGGGGACGATGGCCGCCCTGGTCGCCCTGCTGCTGCTGTTCGCCTACGCCAACTTCCGGCGCGAGCACGTGCTGTTCCGAACCTAGGGCGTCCGGGCACGCGGCCCGAACCCCGGGGCCGCCGCCGGTGCCGCCGCCGTCAGTCCTGCGAGCCGTCGCCCGTCGTCGACTGCCGGTAGGGCGTGTCGATGGCGCCGGCGCCCGGCAGGCGGCCGAACAGCTCGGCCACCTCGCGCAGTTGCGGCGCCAGCCAGTACGGTACGTCGTCCCAGGTGAAGCGCCAGCCCCAGTTGCCCGACGGCGCCCCCGGCGTGTTCATGCGTCCCTCGGGCCCCAGCCCGAGCAGGTCCTGCAGCGGCGCGATGGCGGTGTCCGCCACCGAGCCCTGCGCCGCACGCCACAGGTCCCACGCCACGTTGGCGGCATCCCGAGCGAGGTACCGGCGCAGGAGGTCCCGTTCTCGCTCCGGCGCCTGGGCGTACCACCCGACGGTGGTGTCGTTGTCGTGGGTCCCCGTGTAGACCACGGCGTTGGTGGGGTAGTTGTGCGGCAGGTAGGGGTCGGCGGCGTCGGCGGCGAAGGCGAACTGCAGGACCTTCATGCCGGGCAAGGCGTTGTCGTCGCGCAGCGCCTCGACGCCCGCGGTGATCACGCCCAGATCCTCGGCCACGATCGGCAGCTCGCCCAGGGCGCCGCGCAGGGCGTCGAACAGCGGCTGGCCCGGGCCCTCGACCCATCGCCCCCTCACGGCGGTGGGCTCGTCGGCGGGGATCTCCCAGTAGGCCTCGAAGCCCCGGAAGTGATCGATGCGCAGCACGTCGACCATCTCCAGCGTGCGCCGCACGCGCGCGATCCACCACGCGTAGTCGCGTTGGGCGTGCCGGTTCCAGCGGTAGAGCGGGTTCCCCCAGCGCTGACCGGTCGCCGAGAAGTAGTCCGGCGGCACACCGGCGACGACCGTCGTGCGCCCCTCCTCGTCCAGCCAGAAGAGGTCCTGATCGGCCCAGGTGTCGGCCGAGTCGTAGGCGACGAAGATGGGGACGTCGCCCAGGATGGCGATGCCGCGTTCGGCGGCGGCCGCGCGGACGACGCCCCACTGGCGGTCGAACCACCACTGCCACAGCCTGTGGCGCTCGATCGCCTCGGCATGCTGGTCGCGCGCGGCGACCAGCGCCTTGGCCTCGCGCTTGCGCAGCGGCGCGTCCCACTCGACCCACGGGCGCCCGCCGTGGGCCTCCTTCAGGGCCATGAAGAGCGCGAAGTCGTCGAGCCACGACGCCGAGCGTTCGCAGAACGCCGCGAACCCGGCGCGTTCGGCGTCGCCGGCCCACGCGCGCCACGCCGCGGTGGCCCGCCGCAGCGCCTGGAGGCGGAACTCGATCACCGGCCCGAAGTCCGCCCGGCCGTCGCTGAAGTCGCCGCCGACGAGGTCGTCGGCCGCCAGCCAACCCTCCTCGTACAGCCGCTCGAGGCTGATCAGGAAGGGGCTGCCGGCGAACGACGAGAAGCTCTGGTACGGGCTGTCGCCGTAGCCCGTGGGGCCCAACGGCAGCACCTGCCACACGCGCTGACCGGCCTCGGCGAGCCAATCGAGCCAGCGGATCGCGTTCTCGCCGAGCTCGCCCAGCCCGTAGGGGCCGGGGAGGGAGGTGGGGTGGAGCAGGACGCCGGAGCGACGGGGGAACGGCATGCGACCTCCTGGTCAGGCCTTCTCGAACGGCTTGCCGATGGCCTTGGGCGGGATGGCGCGCCCGACGAAGCCGGCCAAGACCAGCATCGTCAGGATGAAGGGGAGGCTCTGCACCACCGTGGGCGGCAGCAGCTGGCCGCCGCCGAGCTGCGTCTCGAGCGCCTGGAAGGCGCCGAACAGCAGCGTGGCGCCGAGCACCCCGAGCGGGTGCCACTTGCCGAAGATGAGCGCCGCCAACGCGATGAAGCCGCGCCCGCCGGACATCTCGGTGATGAACTGGTTGAAGCCGCCGATCGACAGGTAGGCGCCACCCAGGGCCGCCAGCACGCCCGAGAGCATCACCCCCGCGTAGCGCATGCGGGTCACGGAGATGCCCACGCTGTCGGCCGCCTCGGGATGCTCGCCCACCGCCCGCAGGCGCAGGCCGAAGGGCGTGCGGAACACCACGAACCACACCACCGGCACCAGCAGGAACGCCAGGTAGACGAGCGGGCTGAAGGCGAAGGCGCCCTCGCCCCAGCGCGGCAGCCGGTTGGTGATGGTGGCCGAGGTGGTGGAGTTGCCGAACAGGCCCGTGAGCAGCACGGCGGGGACGCCGAGCGCCATGAGGTTGATGGCGACGCCCGAGATGATCTGGTCGGCCTTGTAGCGGATCGACACCACCGCGTGGACCCAGCCGACGCCGGCGCCGACGACCATCGCGGCGAGCACCCCGACCCACGGCGCGTACCACACGATCGCGCCCGGCGTGCGCGTGATGGCCGGCAACTCGACGTAATAGGCCACCAACGCCGCGGACAGCGCGCCGAAGAGGATGATGCCCTCGAGCGCGATGTTCACCACGCCCGCACGCTCCGAGAACAAGCCCCCGAGGGCCGCGAACAGGAGCGGCGTCGTGGCGCGCAGCGCCGAGCCGAGCAACGCGAACAGGACGATGGTGTCCATCAGCGCCCCTCCCCTCGGGCCGTCTCGCGCTCGACCGATGGCGCGCCCGCCGCGGCGTCGGTCGCCGCCACCGCCGGCGCGGGCGTGATCGGCGGCGCCTCGGGCAGGTCCCCGAGCGCCTGCGCCCGCCGCAGCGGGTTCGTCAGCCGCTCGGGCAGGAAGCCCTTGGCCGCGATGAACAGCACCACCAGCGCCAGGATCATCGACACGACGTCGCGGGTGAGGTCGGTGAACGAGATGTTGAGCACCGAGCCGCCGTTCTTCAGCACGCCGAAGAGGAAGGCGGCGAGCAGGATGCCCACCGGATGGTTGGCGCCGAGCAGCGCCACCGCGATGCCGTCGAACCCGTCGCTGGTGGGGATCGACTGGCGCAGCGCGTAGTCCTCCAGGGCGCCGCCCAGCACGTAATGGCTGGCGGTCAGGCCGGCGAGCGCACCGGAGATGGCCATCGCCATCACCGTGTTGCGCGCGAGGTTCGCGCCGGCGTACTGGGCGGCCTTCGGCGCCAGGCCGGCCGCCCGCAGCTCGTAGCCGTAGCGCGTCCGGAACATGAACACCCACACGAACGCGGCCGCGCCGAGCGCGATCAGGAAGGCGGGGTTCAGGTTGGTCGGGGGAATCGAGAGCGGCAGCGCCCGCCAACCCAGGGCGGCTGCTGCGCCGTACGCACCGCCGGCCGCCACGACGGCCACCAGCAGGCGCGCCGCCAGGCCGCGGCGGCGAACGGCCCGCACGGCGCCGGCGCCCACGAAGGCCAGCACCCCCAGCAGGCCCGCGGCCCACGCGGCCGCGTCGACCGGCACCGTGTTGGTTCCCGGCGTCGCGCGCAGGTCGATGCCGAACAGGGCGGGCAGGCGCGGCAGGCGGGCGGCCGGCGAGAGCTCGTGCGACTTCGGCTCCGAGCCGGGGACCTTGAAGGGCAACTGGAGCACCACCGGCGCGTCGCCCGGGCGCGGCTGGGCCACCACCACGGCGCCGAAGAGCACCGCCACCGCGACCAGCGCCAGCGTCAGGCGCGGCGCGCGCCCCATCAGCCGCCGGAGCGGGGCCAGGAGCAGGGCCACGACGGCGGCGGCCACCACCACGCCGATCAGCTGGATGACCCGCACCGCCGAGGCGGCGAACGTGGGCGACGCCGACAGCATGAACAGCAGCAGCGACGCCGCCACGAAGTTGAGGAGGATCGTGTTGATGACCTCGTTCGCGCCGAAGCGGGCCTTGAGGAACCCCGGGATGGCGCCCCACAGGCCACCGCCCACGACCGCCGCGAGCACGGCCACCGGCAGGACCACCCACGCGGGACCCGGCAGGTAGAGACCGACGAACATCGCGCCGATCGACCCCAGCACCATCTGACCGGGCGCGCCGATGTTGAACAGGCCCGCACGGAAACCGAACCCCACCGCCAGGCCGGTGAAGATCAGGGGCGTCGCGAACGAGAGCGCGTCGAGGAAGCCCTTGACGCTTCCGAGCGACCCCGAGAACAGCGTGTGGTAGGCGTGCCACAGGGTGTCGAGCCGACCGACCAGCGCCATCAGCGGCCCCGTCACGACCACGTCCCGCCCGACCGGTGTGGGCTGCAGCAGCAGGATCACCACCGCAGCGGCCACCAGCGCGAGCAGGATCGAGACCGCCGGGATGGCGACCGCCGACAGCCCACGGTCGAGCACCCGCGAGGCACGCGGCCACGCGCGGGCGCCGAAGACCAGCGCCACCACGCCGACCGTCAGCGTGAGGAAGGCCGCCAGGCCGGGGGCGGCGCCGCCGTAGGGCAGCCGCCGCACCACCACCCCGGCCGCGCGCGCCAGCTCCACGCTGAGCGCGACGGGACGGGACAGCGCCTCTTCGGACAGCTGCCGCAACCGCGGGCCGTCCTGGCTCGCGGTCGGGTTGGCGATCGCCGGCGCGAGCGCATCCTGGAAGGCGACCGCCCGCCGCGCCTCGACCGCGCCCTGGAACTGGCCGAGGCCCCAGCCGGCGGTGACCACCAGCAGCGCGCCGGCGGCCAGCCAGGTGACGTGGCGCGGCCGGTCGCGCAACCCCGACGCGCCGGCGACGGCGATCAGGCCCGCCATCGACAGCCACAGCACGGCACCCTGGCCGGGGGCGGTGATCGGCTCGGTGCGGCCCGTGAAGTCGATCACCCGGTTCGGCAGCAGCATCACCGCCGCGCGCGAACCGGTCTCGCGGTTGAACGCCGCCCACGGGGCGACCCACAAGGCGACGAGGGTCACGACGGCGACGGCCGCGACCGCTAGGCGTTCACTCATCGCGCCATCCTACGACGCCCCGACGAGCGGCCCATCGGTGTCCGCCCACTGCCGCCGGAGGCCCTCCAACGGACCCGCCGCCGCGCTCGGATGGGCGAAGCGATCCGCCGGGTCGGAGGCCAGCAGCCCGGCCAGCAGCGGATCGGCGGGCGCGAGCGAGCCGTCGATGCTCGACGCGCGCGGCGGACCCGCCGGGCGCCCGCCGGGTCCCGCCGGCGGCCTCGCGCCGCCCGGTACCTGCCCCGCGGCCAGCAGCTCGGCGACCGTCCCATGGAAGGGCACTTCGCCGGTGAGGGCGGCGTACAGCATCACGCCGGCGGCGTAGAGGTCGGACGCCGGCGAGGCGGCCTCGCCGCGGGCCTGCTCCGGGCTGAGGTACGCCAGCGTGCCGGCCACGCGCGGGGCGGCGTGGGGCGCCGCCACCCGGCACGCCAGGTCGAAGTCGATCAGCGTGATGCGCCCGTCGCGGTCCTGCAGGACGTTCTCGGGCTTGACGTCGCGGTGCACCACCCCGCGGTCGTGGAGGTAGGCCAGCGCGTCGAGCAACTGGGCGAAGGCGTCCAGGTAGGCGACCCGGTCCGCCAGCGCCCGACCCCGGGCGAGCAGGCGCCGCCCCACCACCAGCGGCATGAGCACGCCGGGCCGACCGCCGAGCACGACGCGGGCGTCGACCCGCCCGACGTGCGGGTGCTCGAGGTCACGCGCCATGTCGTACTCGTGGTCGGCGCGGTGCCCTTGCGAGGGCGGCAGCAGCTTGAGCGCGCGCACCTCGCGGCCATCCGATACCAGGTACACGCGCGCGAGGGCGCCCCGCCCGACCTCGCGCAGCACCGTCTCGCCGCTCGCCAGCCGCTGGCCGATCGGCTCGATTCGCGCGGCCCGGTCCGGCGTCATCGCGGCACCAGCACCTGGGCACGGCGCAGCGCCGCCAGCGCCGCCCGCTCGGCGGCCACGTCGACCTCGCCCCGCGGCGCGACGCCAGCGCGGGGAACCCGCAGGAGCACGTGCGTCACGGCGGCCTGCCCCAGGGCCGCGCGCGTCCGCCGGAGGAAGGCCTGCACGGCCTGGCGGTAGGCGCGCACCTCCTCGGGGCCCACGATCCGACGCTCCTCGGTCTCGACGTCGACGACCTCGAAGCGCCCCTCGGGCGGGCTCAGGTCGTCGTCCGACAGCACCTGCAGGAAGGCGGCATCGAGCCCGCGGGCGCGGAGCGCGACCAGCGCCGGCCGCCACGGCAGGGGGTCGAGCAGGTCCGAGACCACCACCGCCAGCGCGGCGCCCCGCACGCGCGGCAGGCCGAGCGCGAACGCGCGCACCCCCTCGACCGGACCGGGTACGCCCGCGAGCGGCTCGGCCGCGTCCAGCAGGTCCCAGGCCCGGGCCAGGCCGATGCGCCCCTGCGCGGCCGGGCTGGCGACCCCGGCGGTGGTGTGGACCCGCGTCAGCGCGTCGCGCTGGCCCACGTAACTGACGAGTTCGGCGACGGTCCGGGCGTAATCGAGCTTGCCCGCCAGGCCCATGCTGGCGCTGACGTCGAGGACGACGTGCACGTCGATCGTCCGCTCCGCCCGGTAGAGACGCGTGACGACCCGGCGGGTGCGCGCGTAGGCGCGCCAGTCGACGGCGCGCAGCTCGTCGCCGGGCTGGTAGGGCCGGAAGTCGTGGAACTCGACCGAGCTGCCCGCCTCGCGGGCGCTGCGATCGCCACTCGAGGCGCTCATCTCGCGGGCGGCGAGGGCGTAACGGTCCAGCGTTCGGCGGCCCGCTGCGCTGATCACCGGCGGACCCCCGCGCGGCCGAACGCTCGACGGCACGGGGCCACCGCGACCTCAGCGACGCCGGGCCTGGCCGACCGCATCGGCGCTGGCGACGGCCTCGGCGACGACCTGGTCGGGATCGATGCCCTCGACCTCGGCCTCGAACGACAGCAACAGCCGGTGACGCAGCGCCGGCGGCGCGGCGCGGCGCAGGTCGTCGAGCTCCACGTGCGGGCGGCCGGCGGCCAGCGCGTAGCCCTTGGCCGCCAGCACCAGCGCCTGCGCGCCGCGCGGGCTGGCCCCCAGGCGCACCATCGGGTGCTCGTGGGTGGCGTCCACCAGGGCCACCACCCAATCGAGCGCGGTGGTGGCGACGGGCACCGCCCGCAGGGTGGCCTGCATGTCCAGGAAGGCCTCGCGCGACACCACGTCGCGCGGCGGTTCGGCCTCCTCGCCGGTGGTCGCGACCAGCACCTGGCGCAGGGTGGCGCCATCGGGCCTCGGCACCAGCACCTTGAACAGGAAGCGGTCGAGCTGCGCCTCGGGCAGCGGGTACGTTCCCTCCATCTCGATCGGGTTCTGGGTGGCGAGGACGACGAACGGGTCGGGCAGCTCGTGGCGCACGCCCCCCACGGTCACGGCCCGCTCCTGCATCGCCTCGAGCAGCGCCGACTGGGTCTTGGGCGTGGCCCGGTTGATCTCGTCGGCCAGCAGCACGTGATGGAAGACCGGGCCGGGCTGGAACTCGAAGCGGCGCTCGCGCGCCTCCTCGACGAACACGGTGCTGCCGGTGACGTCGGCGGGCATGAGGTCGGGGGTGAACTGCACGCGGCCGAAGGTGAGCGTGGTGACGTCGGCGAAGGCGCGCACCAGACGCGTCTTGCCCAAACCGGGCGCGCCCTCCACGAGGACGTGGCCACGCGCCAGCGCCGCCACCAGCAGGTCCTCGACCAGTACCCGCTGGCCCAGGATGACCTGCGAGATGGCCTCCCGCAGGCGGCTGAACGGGTCGGCGAAGGCGCGGACGGGGTCGTTCTCCATGCGGTCGGGTCCTTCCGGTCGTGACCCCCGACCCCTCGGCGGCATGTCCGAGAGGCGCTTCGGGCGCGGTCTGGGCGCAGCGTACACTGGGCGCCATGACGGCCACGTCGGTCGGCTTCCTGCTGCGGCCGCCCAGGCTGCGCTGCCAGCGAGTGGAGCTGCGGCCGCTGGCGGAGCTCGACGGTCGCGCTTGGCGGCGGCTCCACGCCCACTTCCGCGACCCAGAGATCGCGCACCTCAACGGCACGCCCCCGAGCCGGATGCCGCTGTGGCTCCTGCGTCGGCTGCTGCGCGCGGACGCGGCGCGGACCGACCGCCGCACCTACGGCGTGTTCGACGAGTTGGGCGACTACATCGGCACGATCGAGTTCTACGACCTGCGCGCCAGCGAGGCCACGCTCGGCATCATCATCGGCGAGCGCAGCCACTGGAGCCGCGGCTACGGCCGCGAGGCCATGCGCGCGCTGCTCACCTACGGCTTCGAGGAGCTGGGCCTGGAACGCGTCCGGCTCCACACGTTCGGCGACAACGAGCGCGCCCAGTTGGCCTTCCGCAAGGTCGGCTTCGTGGAGCTGCGGCGCGAGACGGGTCCGCGCGGCCGCATCGACGTGCACATGGCGCTGCTGCGATCCGCCTGGTTCGGCCACCGGGGGGCGCCGCGCGCGACCGGCGAACCCGCGGGCGCTGGCGAGGCCTCCGGCGCGACGTTCGCGTCGAGCCCGTAACCGCCGTCGGCGCGCCGACGGCGCACGAACGCGAGCGGACCGAGCGGCGCGTCGTCGGGCACGCCGCCCATGCTAGACGGCGATCTCGTCCGCGTCGAGCGCGTCGATCGCCGCCGGGTCGAAGTAGGCCTTCACGGCCGCCGCCGCGGCCCGGCCCACGCCGGGCACGGCCGCCAACGCCTCCAGGGGCGCCTCGCGCAGCTGGTCGACCGACGAGAAGTGCGCCAGCAGTGCGTCGCGCCGCTTCGGCCCGACGCCCGGGACGTCGTCGAGCAGGCTGCGTGTCATCGCCTGGCCGCGGCGCTGCCGGTTGTAACCCACGGCGGTGCGGTGCGCCTCGTCGCGGGCGTGGATGAGCAGCTTCAGCGCCGGATGGCTGTTCGGCAGCAGCAGCTCGCGGCCGTCCTCGGTGACGATGGTCTCGACGCGCTTGGCCAGCCCGACGAGCGGAATGTCGACCGCGGCCTCGCGCAGCGCGCGCTTCGCGGCCGACAGCTGCCCCTTGCCGCCGTCGATCAGCAGCAGGTCGGGCGGCGGCAGCTGATCGGCGAGCCGGCCCGTGAAGCGTCGCAGGACCGCCTGGTGCATGGCGGCGAAGTCGTCCGGGGCTTCGAGCCCGTGGATGCGCAGGCGGCGGTACTCGCTCCTCTTGGCCCGACCGCCCACGAACACCACCAGGCTGGCCACCGTGTGGCTGCCCATCAGGTTCGAGACGTCGAAGGCCTCGAGCCGCCACGGCGGCGCCGCCAGCCCCAGCGCCACCTGCAGTTCGCGCACGCCGGGCGCCTCGCCGCGCTTCTCCAACAGCGCGAGTTCCGCCTCGAGCCCGCT
>Ga0209498_1000577_pt1 | contig 22682 bp, 23 predicted proteins | sample WalLakDeSediment_FD_184131 | JGI IMG/M metagenome (GOLD analysis project Ga0209498, IMG submission 184131) | Lake sediment microbial communities from Walker lake, Nevada to study Microbial Dark Matter (Phase II) - Walker Lake 11/02/13 Deep... | ecosystem: Environmental > Aquatic > Freshwater >...
CACCGACGAGTGGGAGCGGATCTGGTTCCTCGACCAGCCCTCACACATGACGCCGTGGCGGACACACGGCGGGATCCTCTGATCGGTCGGCACCGAACAGGCGGCCATACAAGCCCTCGGCGCGAGCCGGGGGACTGCGACGTGGCGTACCATCAGATGTGGTTCGGCCGAAACGCGTCGCGCACCCGGGCCATCGGCGTGGCATTGATAGCGGGATGGCCCAACGACCGGCAGTCCCCGGGCTCGCGCCCAGGGGCTTCTATGCGATCCGGCATGGATGGCGGGGTGGCCCAACGACCCGCAGTCCCCGGGCTCGCGCCCAGGGGCTTCTATGCGATCCGGCATGGATGGCGGGGTGGCCCAACGACCCGCAGTCCCCGGGCTCGCGCCCAGGGGCTTCTATGTGATCCGGCATGGATAGCGGGGTGGCGCAACGACCCGCAGTCCCCGGGCTCACGCCCAGGGGCTTCTATGCGATCCGGCATTGGACGGCGGGGTGCCCGAAATTTAGACCCGAATTTTCGCTGCCTGCTCAACGATGCTCGCGAGCGGAACGAGGTCGCCCTTGTTGCAGCCCGGGCAATGTTCGGCTGCTTCGGCCCAGGCATCGGGAGAGCGGAGGTTTGAATCCCAGAACGGCCAGGTGCGGCACTGCCGGGGCCGCTCGTCGTAGGCGGTGCACTTCCGCGACTCGGGGTCGAGCAGCACACAGTCGCCCCCCTTCCGCTCCTTGAGCGACCGGCGGATTCCCACGCGGTACACGTGCTGGGCTTCGAAGTCGGCCGGCGTCATTTCCAGCCGCGCCGCCATCGCGTCGATCTCGGCCTGGTTGACCCACACATAGCCCTCGGCCCCCGTGCAGCAGTCACCGCACTGGGTGCATTTGAACGCTAGGCCACCGGCGTACCACACATCCTGAGGAATGCCCGCCACGGATTATTCGCCTCCTCGTCAGCCGGCTGCGATCGCCGCCACCGCTCCGGTGAGCGCCGTCACGTCGGCCATGTCGTTGAACGGGCCGAAGCCGGCCCGCACCGTGCCGCCGGCCCGGGTACCGAGCGGATCGTGGATGGAGGCGGCACAGTGAAAGCCGGCCCGCACCTGCACGCCCGCCATGCTTTCCAGGATCACGGCGACATCGGCGGGATCATAACCCTCCACCGTGAAGCTCACAATCGGCGCAACCCGCCGGCCACCCACCACCCGCACGCCCGGGATCGTCACGAGCTCGGCGGCGCACGCCTCTGCCAGGCTGCGGCAGGCTTCCCCGACCGCCGCCACGCCCTGCTGCTCGAGCCAGCCGATCGCGGCGGCCAAAGACGCCAGGGCCGGCACGTCGGGAGACCCGGCCTCCATCCGTTCGGCAAACTCCGATGGCATCTCGAGCGAGTCGCTGCCAGTCCCCGTGCCCCCCTGCACGAGCGGCTCGGGCTCGACGCCCTCCCGCGCCCAGAGCACCGCCACCCCGCCGGTGCCCAGGAGCCACTTGTGGGCCGGTGCCGCCACGATGTCGGCTCCCCAGCCCGGCAGATCGCAGGGCAACTGCCCAAGCGACTGCGCCGCATCGAGGAGCACAAGCCCACCGCGGTCGTGGGCGATCCCCACGATCGCTCCCACGTCCTGGCCCCCACCGGTCACGTTCGACGCATGGGAACAAACCACCAGGCGGGTGGCCGGCCGCCAGGCGGCGGCGATGGCGTCGGGGTCGACAAGGCCCTCTGAGTCGCAGGGAACGAGCGTGACGTCGACATTACCTCGCGTCGCCAGCCAGTGGAGCGGACGCAGCGTGGCGTTGTGATCGGCGGCGGTGGCGATCACGTGATCACCGGGCCGCACAAGCCCGTGGATCGCGGTGTTGAGCGCGAGCGTGCACCCGGCCGGCAGGGCCACGCGAGCCGGATCGACGCCGCCGAGGATCCGCGCCACGGCCGCCCGGGCCCGCCCGCGAATCGTCGCCGCCTCGACCGCCTCGCGGTAGAGCCCCCGGCCGGCGGTCGCCCCCACCTCACGGGCCGCCTGCTCCCAGGCGGCGAGCACCTCCGGCGGCTTTGGCCAGGTCGTTGCGGCGTTGTCGAGATACCGGCGGTGAGACATGTTCATGGTGATCGCGATGGCAGGGATGTGGCCGTACCACTCTGCATCACCCTCCGATCTGATACATCGCACGGGCGGGTCGTTCGAAGGCGGGCGAGCCGATCCCGTGGGCGGCCCGCTTCGCCGCCACGCATCCTCGGAGCAACTCGGCGATCTCCGAATCGCTGCCGCCGCCACGGAGCACGCCGCGGACATCCCATTCCGTCGTCGAAAAGAGGCAGTTGCGAAACCGCCCGTCGGCTGTGAGCCGCAACCGGTCGCAGCGGTCGCAGAACGGGCTCGTCACGGGATCGATGAAGCCGACAAGCCCCGCCCCGTCAGCCCACCGCCAGTCCACCGCCGGTTGCCCGGGGTCGACCACCGGCACGGGCTCGAGCGGCCCCAGCTCGCGGGCGAGGATCATCCGCACCTCGGCTCCCGAGAGCACGCACTCGGCGGCCCAGGCGCCGTCGGCATCGAGCGGCATGAACTCGATAAACCGCAGGTGGAGCCCCGCCTCCCGGCAGAAGGCCGCCAGCGGCACGATCTCCCGCTCGGTGAGACCGCGGATCGAGACGGCGTTGATCCGGATCGCGGTGAAGCCAGACGCTTGTGCCGCGGCGAGGCCCGCCAACACCCGGTCGAGCCCGCGGCGGCGGGCGATCCGCTCAAACGCTTCCTCGGTGAGGGCGTCGAGGCTCACGTTGAGCCGGCGGAGGCCCGCTGCCCGCAGGGCCGCAGCCTGCTCGACCAGGAGGAGGCCGTTGGTGGTGAGCGATACCTCCTCGATGCCCGGCAGGGCCACCAGCATCGCCACGAGGTCGGCCACGTTCCGCCGCACAAGCGGCTCGCCGCCGGTGAGCCGGATCGTGCGAACTCCCAACTCTGCCGCCACGCCGGCCACTCGCGTGATTTCCTCATACGAAAGCAGTTCCTCCCGCGGCAGGAAGAGCACTTCGGCCGGCATGCAGTAGGTGCACCGCAGGTTGCAGCGGTCGGTGACGCTGATCCGCAGGTCGGTGTGCACGCGGCCGAAGCCATCGATGAGCTCACTCATGATGCGTCTCCGGCGGCGGCGTGTTGGGATCGCTGTGCACCCAGGTGTGGCTGCCGTCGGGGCGATGCTCGCACTTCCAGATCGGCACCTCCCGCTTGATTTCCGCCATCAGCCACTCGGTTGCCGCGAAGGCGGCGGGCCGGTGCGGCGCGCTTGCGGCCACGGCAACGCTCGCCTCGCCCGGCTCCACGACACCGAGGCGATGCGCAGCGGCACAGCCAGCGAGCGAGAATCGCCTGCGGGCCTCGGCCAGGAGGGCCGCCAGCATCGCGTGCGCGAGCGGCTCGTGGGCCTCGTATTCGAGGCGGCTGGTGGTGATGTCGGCGGTCACGCTGCGGGCCGTGCCCACAAACAGGACGTTGCCACCGGCCGCCGGATCGGACACAGCGGCCAGCACGGCGGCGGTGTCAAGCGGCCCCCGGGTGAGCGTGACGGCCTCGTCGGCTCCCGGGTGGAAGACAGGCGCTGGCGAGTGCATCGAGTTAGCCTCCGCTCACCGGGGGAATGATCGCCACGTCGGCTCCAGCAGCCACCGATTCGTCTGCTTTGGCATAGCGGTTGCCAAGCGCTATGGCGCTCTGGGCCAGGAGTGGCGCGATCGCCGGCATCGCCGCAGCCACGCGGTGTCGCAAGTCGGCCACCGTGCCTCCGGTCCAGGGCAATTCCAGGCTCCGCCGGCCGGCCGCCTCCGCCATGCCGGCAAAGAGCGTGACTCGGACGGGGGGGGGATTGTCAGGCATCTCCGCGATACTCCCGGCGGCACCGCCGCCTTCAGGTGGTTGTGAGCCGGCCACTGGTCGCCGTCAGGAGGGCGTCGAGGCCATGGGGCGGCGGCCCCTCCAGAAGACCATAGGCCTTGGCGAGGAGCTTGACCGGGTGGATGGCAGGCTTCGTCGTGCCCTGCTCCATCTGCAGGCGGCAGGCACTGCAGCCTGTCACTCCCGCCTCCACACCCGCCCCCCGCATCGCCGAGACGAGTCCCAGCCCCATCCGCAGGCTCGCCCGGTAGTTCTCCCGGGCCAAGCCGAACGTGCCGGCCATCCCGGAACAGCCGTGGTCTGCCGCGTCGAGCGTGAGGCCCGGCACGAGCCGGAGGAGGTGTTCGGCCGGAGACATCCCTGCGCTTGCCCGTTCATGGCAGCCGGCATGATAGAGAATTCGCGTGGGGACCGGCCGGAAATCAAGCCGCAGCCGCCCCTCACGATGCAACTCCCAGAGGTAGGTGGCCGCATCGCAGGTGGCGGCGGCCACGCGGGGAAGCTCCTCGTCGTCGAGCAGAAGCGGATAATGGTGCGTGATGCAGGTGACCGCCGCCGGTTCGGTGCACACGATCCGATATCCGAGCCGCACGGCCTCGGCCAGCACGCGGAGGTTTGCGCGGGCGAGCTTTCGCGCCCCGTCAAGATCCCCCTCGCTCACCAGCGGCATGCCCGAGGCGACCTGCCGCGGATCGATGAACACCCCGATCCCGTTCCGCTCGAGCACCGCCACAAACGACTCCGCCAGGAGCGGATCGTGGCGGCGGGCATAGGTGTCGAGGAAATAGAGCACCCGCGGCCCGCTCCGCCGCGATGGCCGTGTCAGGCCGCGGCGGGTCGCCCATCGCATCACCTGCCCGCCGCTGACGGGCGGCAGCTTGCGGCCGCGGGCGATGCCGAGCGTCTTCTCGATCACCCAGCGGGCCTGGGGGTTGGCAAGCGCCCAGTTGGCCAGGGGCCGCAGCCCGCCAGCCATGGCCGACAGGGCGTCGATGCGGGTCAGCAGCCAGGGCGCGAGCTTCGTGGAGTTGGTCGCGTAGTGGGCGGCCTTGAGCTCCATCACGATCGCCGGGATGTCGACCCCGGCATCGCAGTCGCTGCGGCAGCGATGGCAGTTGAAGCAGGTGTCGGCCACGCTGCGAACGGCGTCGCTCGAGAGGCTCTTGGGGTCGAGCGTGCCGGCAAGCAGCGCCGCCATCACATCAGCCTTGGCCCGGGGCGAGGCCTCCTCCGACGGGTTCTCCCGATACCGCGGACACATCCGGGTGGTCGCCGCGATCCCGCGGCAGCCGCCGCAGCCGTTGCAGGCGTCCACCTCGATCGCCAGCCGCTCCCTGCTCCATGTGGTCAGGGGCACGATCTGCTGGATCTGCCCGACGGCCTGAGGGCCGGCGGCGGTCGCAACCAGGTCGTCGGCGGCGACCGCAGGGGGTGGATCGAGCGACCTGCGAAAGCCTGGAGTCGCGGCGGCTGCGGCGACGATTCGCCCCGGATTAAGAATGCCGAGTGGATCGAAGAGCCGCTTCACTTCCGCGAACACCCCGGCGAGTTCTGGAAACAGCCCGGCGAAAAATGGGGTTCGCGAGAATCCCAGGCCCAGTTCCGCGCCGATCGAGCCGCCCACAGCCGCCACCTCCGCATACACAGCCTCCGCGAGTGCTTCGAGCCGCTCCCGCTCGGCCGGGTCGCGGGGCGTCGCATAGGGTCGCACGTGGAGCTGCCCGTGGCCGGCATGGCTGAAGATCATTGCGGTGCGATTGAGCCGCTGCAGCACCCCCTGTAGCCGCCGCAGGAAGTCGGGCAGGGCCGTGGTCGGCACGACGATGTCTTCAATAAAGGGCACAGGACGAACTGCCGCCCGCACCCCGTGGAGCGTCGAGACGACGCTCCGGGAGAGCTCCCAGAAGAAGGCCGCATCATGGGCGTCTTCAGCCCGCCGGATGTCGATGCAGCCGCGGCGGCCCCGCCGGATCGAGGCGAGCGCCTGCTCGAGCCGAGCGTTGCAGTCGGCCGGCTCATCGGCGGTGAACTCCACGAGCAGCCCCGCCTCGGCGATGGGCGGAATGAGCAGGTCGAAGGCGGGCCTTGTGCCGCGGGCAAGTGCGAGGTGGCGGCGATCGAAGAGGTCGCACGCGCTCGGTCCCAGCGGGAGCAGCCGGAGGGCCGCCTCCGCAGCCGCCTCGAGTGAGTCAAACAGCAGCAGTCCCACCGCCGCGGCGGCGGCGAGTGGCACGCTTGTGAACGTCGCGGCGGTCACGATGCCGAGCGTCCCCTCGGCCCCGCAGAAGAGCCGCGGCAGGTCGATGAGGCCGTCCCGCTTGAGGTCGTGGAGCCGGTACCCGCCGTGCCGGGCGCGGCTGGGTGGCTGACCGCGTGCGATCACCTCGCGGCTGCGGTCGAGGATGCCGGCCAGGCCCGTCGCGAAGCTGCCAACACGGTCGCTCCCCGCAGCCGTGATGCCGCTGTCGACTGCCGACTCCGCGGGCGGGGTGTCGGCGGCCGCGGCCGTCAGCTCCACCACCGAACCGTCGGCCAGCACCACCTCGACCGCCACAATCCTGTTTCGGACCGAGCCCTGTCGGAGGAAGCGACTTCCGGACGCGTCGCGGCCGATCATGCCGCCGATCGTGCTCGAGGCGGCGTTGGCGGGATCGGGGCCGAAGCACCGGCGGCGGCGGCCCAGAAAGGTGTCGAGCTGGGTGCCGAGCACCCCAGACTGCACCCGCACGGTCTCGTCGTTACTCCCCAGCACGCGGCGCATGAACCGTGAACAGTCGATCACGATCCCGCGGCCGAGCGGACCGCCGCAGAGACTCGTGCCGCCACCCCGCGGGTGCACGCTCACCCCCTGCTCCGCCGCCCAGCGAACGGTAGCTGCCACGTCTTCCGAGGAGCGGGGCCGAACCACCGCCAGCGGCCGTTCCTCGAACAGGCTGCCGTCGGTGGCGTAGAGCGACCGCCCCACGTCGTCACAGACAACGTCACCGGACACGACGCCCCGCAGGTCTTCCTCAATCCGCGCCTGATCTGGATCCATGCTGATGCCGGCCGTGTGTCAGGGGGCGGAAGAGGCGGTCGTTCCGCCCCTCCGGCCAACGGCCTCCTCGAGTCGGATCCGCTGCTGCCGGTGCCGTTCGTGCGTTTCGAGATCAAAGTTGCCATATGTCCCGCCGGCCCCGCGATACCGCGCGTTGCAGCGGTAGCAGATGAGACACTCAGGCATCACAAAGTAGAGCACCACGTCTACGAACGCCGTGCCGAAGAGAATCGCGAACGTGGGCACGAGCATCTGCCAGAACCAGGTGACGCAACTGGCGGCGAATCCCGCCACCACAATCGCCACGCCGAGCCGCTGGGGAAAATCCTTGCGCAGGAAGAGCTCCTTGCTCGGGCAGACCAGGCACCGCCGCAGCACGGGCAGACCGATCTCATGCTCGGCCGTTCCCCCGGCCGCGTTCGTCCAGCCGATGGCATCGGCCGGCACCTCCACCTCGGCCCCGCAGCGGGAGCAGACGAGCGACCGGGCCGCCTCAGCGCCCGGCTGAGTGACGGTGGCGTCGCAGGAAGGGCAGGCGTAGGTGATCCGCATGGCAGTGGGGGGTTAGGTGGCGGCCTGCAGCAACTGGCTTGTGAGCTCGCCCAGGATCGCCGCGAGGCAGGCCACATACAGGATACCTGTGGCGCTCTGGGTGTTGGGGATATCGAGCGTCTTGCGGGCCATAACAAGCAGGATCGGCAATCCAACGATACCCGCCAGCCAACGCAGGACCACGAGTGCCTGGGCCGTTGTGCCCGGCGGGCTCTCGCCCAGCGCCAGCCCGGCCAAGGACACAACTGTTTGAACCCCCCAGGCCGCCAGGGCCAGGTCGATCATTCGACGCAGCGCGTCGACCCGCATGCCCGGGGCATTGAGGTACCAGTGACCCAGGAGCATCGCGTGGACGGCCAGGCCGCTCACAAGGCCCGAAACGAGTGCGGCTCCTCCAAGGAGCCAGCGGGAGCCGGTGCCGTCCGGGCCGCTGCCGGTCGCCAGCACCGTCGCGGCGGCCAGCAACACCGCGGCCGCGACGCACAAGAACCGTCCGGCACCGACCCGCTCCCCGAGCCAGGCCACGCTCCCCACCCACGCCACCACGGCGGCCAGGGCCGCTGCCCACCCGGCCGTCGCCCACCCGGCCGTCACGTTGGCCGGCACATCGGCCGGAAGCCCGCGGGCGATCACCGCGGCGCCAGTCGCCAGGCCCAGCACAACGAGCAGATTCACTCGGAAGAAGCCCGCCGGGACGAGCGTCGCCGGCGTCAAGACAAGGCCGGCCGCCATGCCCCAGCCAAACCGGCAGAAAAATTCGAGCAACAGTTTCATGGCGATGGCTGTGACGATCAGGCGGTCGCACGACCGCCGCCGCCCAAGGTCAGGGGGAACCGCGGCGGCCGTAGATCAGCGACATCACTTCGGCCCGGCTCGACACGTTTGCACGGAACACACCCTTCATCGCGGAGGTGACGCAGAGGCTGCCGGGCTTACGGACCCCACGGATCGTCATGCAGGTGTGTGTGGCCTCGACCACAACAGCCACTCCCTTGGCGCCAAGTTCCTCCTCGAGCAGCGTGGCGATCTCCTCGGTGAGCCGCTCCTGCACCTGCGGCCGGTGGGAGAGCGTCTCGACCACCCGGGCCAGCTTGCTCAGCCCGAGCACGCGGCCGTCCGGGAGGTAGCCAATGTGGGCCTGCCCCATGAAGGGCAGCAGGTGATGCTCGCAAACACTGTTAAAGGCGATGTCACGGACGAGCACGATCTCGTCGTACTTCTCGTGAAACACCTTGCCGAGGTGGTCGCGGGGGTCCTGCCCCAGGCCCCGAAAGAGCTCGGCATACATCCGGGCCACACGGGCGGGGGTTTCGAGGAGCCCTTCGCGGTCGGGGTTTTCACCAACGGCGGCCAGGATCTCGCGGACGGCCCGCTCGATGCGGGCGTGGTCGACGGGGCGGGGAGGGGTTTCATTCATGGGGTCCGAGTGTAATCGACGTAGCACGCCGTGGGGCAGACCTGCAGCATGCCGTGCCGAACTCAATGCGATCCTCCCCTCTCGCTCGCTTGCGAGGCCGCCTCGATAGCACGGGCAACCCCTCGAGCCGCAACCGATCCGGGTCGTTAGTTCACGCTAAACTCCGGCGGGAAAGGCCGCGTTGGCCCGGCCGCCGGACGGGACGTGATCGCCTCGAGCAGCAAGAGCGTGCGTTGAAACACGTCGCACTCGGCCAGTAGTTTGACCTTCGTCTCGAGGTCGAGGTCGATCGTATAGGCCACGATGTCGGCGAGCATCCCGAGCGTGATCTGGCTGCCGAGCAGTTGATCGAGTTGCTCGTAGGCATTGGGAATGCGGGGCATGGCCTGCTTGAAGGCGGCCAGCAGCCGTTGCTGCAGCGCCGTGGCCGCGCCGGGCGGGGATTCGGCCGGCTCGAAGTCCTCAATGATCTCCGACTCAACCACGCGAAACAGCTTTTTTGGCGGCAGTTCCCTCACGAGCCGCAACCGCCGCACGCCCAGCACAAGCACGTTGTAGGTGCCCTCTTCAGTCCGCTGGTGGGTGGCGATCCGGCAGAGGCAGGCGGTCGGCCGCAGCGGAGGCCGCCCTTCGTAGTCCCCTTCCCAGCCGGCGGCCAGTGAACCCAGCGCGATGAGTCGATCGTCCTCGATCGCCTCCTCGAACATCGCCCGGTAGCGGGGCTCGAAGACATGGAGCGCCTGCATCACGTGCGGGAACATCACGAGGTTCGGCAACGGAAACATCCGCGCCTGGCCCGAGAATTGGTCAGGGGAGAAGGCGAGTGGCTCGTCAGTCATGCGTAGGGAAGACTCGCGAAGGGGGTTGGGCCTCAAGCCGGCCCGCCAGCGGGGGGCGGATCGAGGTGAATCTCCGGAAGCAGTTCAGGGTCGAGGGGGACCTCAGGGTAGTCCTCCGTACTGGCCACGACCTCGGCCAGGCAGGAGTCGAAGGATTGCATAAAGCCGGTCACGTCAAGGCCGAGGTGCCGTGGCGCAAACCCGTCCAGATAGCCGTGGACGCTCGTGTGAAGCTTACGCGCCCCGCGGATGTTGCCGTTTCCAAAGTGGTAGAGTGCGACAGCGGCCTGGATCAGCCCCTGGTAAAACTTACGGGACGGCCCACGGTATTCGGTCCAGAGCTCTTCCCAGACCTCGTGGCTCTCGTAGTAGTCACAGGCGTTGAAATGGGCGATGCCCGCCAGGTAGAGCGGATCGTAATCGGTGTCTGGCTGGTCGATAGTCATGGGTCATGGTGGCTCCTGCCCGCGGCCCTCCGCCCGACCGAGACGGCCGGCACGACGGGATACGCCTGGTGAATCGTAGCACTGGCGGCAAACGGCGGCAGTTGGCCGGCCCGCCGGGCCGCGGCAGACGGGTGACTGTCGCGTTTCGTCGGCCCGACGTAGAATCCGACAGCTCCGTACCCGTCCGATCGCCGCCACCGCACGGGAGCCTGACATGATTCTTTCCGGCCACGAGATTCGCCGCCAACTCGGCCGCAACATTCTGATCGATCCGTTCGACGACAGTCGGCTCAATCCCAATAGCTACAACCTGTCGTTGCACGATGAACTGCTCGTCTACGAAGAGGTTGTGCTCGACATGCGGAAGAGCAACCGGGTGGACCGGATCACGATCCCCACCGACGGCCTGGTGCTCACCCCCAACCAGCTCTACCTTGGCCGCACCATGGAGCGAATCGAGACCCACAACCTCGTGCCCATGATTGAAGGCAGGAGTTCGATCGGTCGGCTGGGCCTGTTCGTGCACGTGACCGCGGGCTTTGGCGACGTCGGCTTTTCCGGCTATTGGACGCTCGAGATGTTTGCCGTGCAGCCGGTCAAGATCTATCCGGGCGTGCCGATCTGCCAGATCTTCTTCCACCAGGTGGCCGGGGAGATCACCGAATACTCGAGCGACAAGTACCAGCACAACCAGGACATCCAGCCGAGCATGCTGTTTCGGGAGCTCTGCCCTGATGGCGAGGCCAGCCAGCAATTGGAACTGGCGTTCAGCGCCGAAGGCCGGTCTCGCCAGGCAGCCCTGCTGGCGGCCAACCGGACGGCGAGGTAGGCGGCGATGATTCCGAAGCTGCTGGCTTGGTTCACACTTGCCACCGCGATCCTGTTCGCAATCCTCGCACTCACGGCCATCTTCGGTTTTGGCTGGGAGCCCCCCACGGCAGAAACTGCCCGCTTGATAGTCGTCTGGGGCGCGGTACCACTGCTGGGAATCTCCCTGCTGCTGGTGGTCGCCCTGCTTGTCGTTTCGGCATTCACCACCGACAGTGATTCCTAGCCAGCTTTTCCAGAGAGGGCGGCCCGTGCTCAGAACCGATACCTGCGGTGAACTTCGTCCCGAGCGGGTCGGGAGCAGGGTCTCGCTCTGCGGCTGGGTAGACCGCGTCCGCGATCACAAGGGGGTGATCTTCATTGATCTTCGCGACCGCTGGGGCCGCACGCAGATCGTGATCGGCCCCGATGCGTCCGCCGCCACGCTGGGGGCCGCCCGGGCAGTCCGCTCGGAGTGGGTGATCCGTGCCACCGGAACGGTCGGAGCCCGGCCCGAAGGAACGACCAACCCCAAGCTCGCCACGGGCGCCGTGGAGGTCGTCTGCGACATGATCGAGGTGCTCAACGAGGCGGTCACGCCCGTGTTCCAGCCCGGGGCGAGCGACCTGCCGGGCGAGGAGGTTCGCTTGGCCAACCGCTGGCTCGACCTGCGGCGGCAGGCGATGCAGGAGAATCTCCTGCTCCGCAGCCGGATCGTGAAGATCATGCGGGACCACTTCGACGAGCTCGGCTTCATCGATGTCGAGACTCCGATGCTCGGCAAGAGCACGCCGGAGGGGGCCCGCGACTATCTGGTTCCCAGCCGGCTCGAGCATGGCGCATTCTTCGCCCTGCCCCAATCGCCGCAGCTCTATAAGCAGTTGCTCATGATCGCTGGTTTTGACCGATATGTGCAGGTTGCCAAGTGCTTCCGCGATGAGGATCTGAGGGCCGACCGGCAGCCCGAGTTCACCCAGCTCGACGTCGAAATGTCGTTCGTGGAGGCCGACGACGTGATGGGTGTGATCGAGGCGCTGGTGCGGCGGACGGCCCGGGAGATCCTCGGGCTCGATGTGCCGCTGCCCTTGCCGCGGCTCACCTGGGAAGAGTGCATGGAACGGTTTGGGCACGACGCCCCCGACCTGCGGTTTGGCCTCGAGATCGTCGACCTCACGGCCCTGGCTGGTGAGAGCGACTTCCGCGTCTTTCGGGGGGCGGTCGAGAGCGGCGGGCGGGTCCGGGGCATCCGCGTGCCTGCTGCTGCCGGGCGGTTCAGTCGCAAGGAGCTCGACGAACTCACGGCCGTGGCGGTGGAGGCGGGAGCCAAGGGGCTCGTCTGGCTCAAGTGCGATGACGACGGCTCCTGGAGCGGGCCGGTAGCGAAGAACCTTGCCAGCATTGGGGCGGCGCTCAAGGATCGGTTGGCCTGCCAGCCCGGCGACCTGGCGCTCGTCGTGGCTGATTCCTTCGAGGTAACCTGCAAGGCCCTCCACACGCTCCGGAAGCGGCTCGGCGCGCAACTCGAGCTATTTGACCCTGCGGCCATGCACATCTCCTGGGTGGTCGACTTCCCGATGTTTGCCCGCGACACCGAGACCGGAAGCTGGGCCGCCATGCACCACCCGTTCACCGCTCCCCGCCCCGACGATCTCCACCTCCTCGAGAGCGACCCGGCGGCCTGCCGGGCCGTTGCCTACGACCTGGTCATCAACGGCTCGGAGGCGGGCGGCGGCACGATCCGGATCCATGACTCGGCGACCCAGCAGAAGGTCTTCGGGCTGCTGGGAATCGAGGCCGAAACCGCCCGCGAGCGGTTCGGCTTCCTGCTCGAGGCTCTTCAGAGCGGCGCCCCGCCCCACGGCGGGATTGCCCTGGGCATCGACCGCTGGGTGATGCTCTTCGGCCGCCTCGACAGCATCCGCGACGTGATCGCGTTTCCAAAGACACAGAAGGCCAGTGATCTGATGACCGGGGCTCCCGCCGGTGTGGAGCCGCGGCAACTGGCCGAGTTGGGGATTCGGGTCGTGGCACCGCCGAAGCCGGCGGCGGCCAAGGCAGAGGGCGACTAGCTCAATTGGTCAGAGCACCTCGTTTACACCGAGGGGGTTGGGGGTTCGAGTCCCTCGTCGCCCATTTTGAATGGAGCACCGATTTTCAAGGAGCGGTGGATGGATCTCTTTATGCAGGCGGCGATCGCGGAGGCGGAGGCGGGTCTCGCTGAGGGGGGCATTCCGATCGGCTCCGTGGTGGTGCACGAGGGCACAATCGTAGGCCGTGGGCACAACCGCCGGGTGCAGCAGGGCAGCGCCATCCTGCACGGCGAGATGGACGCCCTCGAGCGGACTGGTCGCCGACCGGCTTCGTTCTACCGCGAGTGCACACTCTACACGACGCTCTCCCCCTGCCCGATGTGCAGCGGGGCGATCACGCTCTACCGCATTCCCCGGGTGGTGATCGGCGAGAATCGCTCCTTCATGGGAGAAGAGGCCTGGCTCACTTCCCGCGGGGTGTCGCTCGAGGTGCTCCAGGACGACCGTTGCCTCGCCCTGATGCGGGAATTCATGACCCGGCATCCCGGCCTCTGGGCGGAAGACATTGGCGAGTAGCTCGCCCGCCGGCTCATTCGAGCATCCACTCGGGAAGCCGACGGACCCTTCCCTCCCGATCGACACAGACCACGGTCGTCGAGCCTGTGACGATGATGCGTGTGCCACGGATCACTTCGTAGGCATGTTTGATGTGGGCCGCCCCGACCTTCTCGACGCGGGTCCGGAGCCGCAGGAGGTCGTCGTACTCCGCCGGGGCGTGGTAGGTGCACGTCGCCTCGCTCACGACCATGAACAAGCCGGCGTCCTCGAACGACTTGTAGGTGTGCCCGTGCGCCCGCAGCATCTCGGTGCGGCCCATCTCGAAGTAGGTGAGGAAGTTTGCATGGTGCACCCTCCGCTGGCCGTCGGTCTCCTGGTAGCGGACCCGGACCTCAATTTCGTGCTCGGCTGACATCGCTCACTCCCGCCGTGGTCGCCGCGTTGACCGGACCAACCGGGAGACTTTATCCTGACAGGGTCTCGTGGTGATACGGCGACCTCGACGGCACACCGCGGAAAATCCACTGGAGAATTGATCGTGAGCCTGGGCGACGCCGGCGAGGGGATGGGAATCGGGTTTGCAACCGCCCGTGGACGCAACTGGCCGACGCTCCGGCAGTTCACGGTGTTTCTCGAGAATCGTGTCGGCCAGCTGCTCGAGGTCGTGCGACGATTCGAGGGATCACGGGTCCGGATTGTAGCCCTGTCGATCAGCGACGCTGGGGAGTGCGCCTTTGTGCGGTTTCTCCTCAGCCACCCGGAGCAGGGCCGCGAGATTCTCGAACGGGCTGGCCTGCCCCTGATCGAGAGTGACCTGCTCGGTGTCGAGCTCCCCGACGACCACCAACCTTTGCTACGAATCTGCACGGCCCTGCTTCAGGCCGAGGTCAACATCATCCAGGCCTACCCGATTCTCGTCCAACCCCGGGGTCGCCCGGCGGTGGCCTTGATGGTCGACAATACCGAAATGGGCATGGAGACCCTCAGCAGCAAGGGCTTCTCCATGATCACCGAGGGTGACCTGACCGAGGAGACATGAATCCTCGATCGATCCGAGGCCGCTCTGGGTCGCAATAGCTTGCCGTAAGGGCTCGCGCCCGGCGTGTTCGGCACGGGGGCGTTCGGCACGGCCCGTTCGGCCATAGAAGCCCCCAGCGCGAGCTGGGGGACTGTGACGTGGCGTACCAATTGGAAACAGCCAGGCTCAGGCGGGGTGGCCTTTGTTCCCGCAGTCCCCGGGCTCGCGCCCGGGGCTTGTATGTGCGCAGTCCCCGGGCTCGCGCCCTGGGGCTTTTATGCGAGAGAGGGTCAGGGGAAGGGGTTGCCCGTGCCAATCTCGCCGGCCTTGCAAGCGAGCGAGAGGCAGGATGCCGAAGCGAGCTTGCGTGGAGTGAGCGCAGGGCAGGATGCCCGTAGCGAACGTCCGGCGGGATGGCACGGGCAACCCCGACCCACGAAAGACGTTGCATCAAGTGCTATCGAGCCGGCCTCGCAAGCGAGCGCAGGGCAGGATGCCCGTAGCGAACGTCCGGCGAGATGGCACGGGCAACCCCGACCCACGAAAGTCTGCGGGTCAGGTAAACATGTCGTCGGGCATCTCGGAGAGATTCCGCACGACCACTTTCCGCACGGTGTCCCAGGCGACCGCGGTGATCGTGATCGACTCGCCTGCCTTGCTGGCAAACAGGCCGTGAGTGCCACTCGACCAGTTGGCGTCGAACCACTCAGGCAGGATGACGCTGCCTCCTTCGAGGTGAAGCTCGATGACGCCGCCGTGGTTTCGTTCAAGCCACAGGCGGGCCAGGAGTTGGGCTGTCGGGTTCACGCCATCGCCCCCGACGAAGCCACCCGGCTCGACACCTGACCACGCCTCAACCTCGGCCGCCGCGGGTGCCTCTCCGGAGGCGGGCCCGCCGGTGAAGTCCCAGACCCCCTGCTCAGCGTCGGTCGAACCTCCGGCCTCGCCACCCGGAGCCGGAAACGACGGGGCAGCCGATTGCTCTGTTGCTTCGCTGCCCGGAGCCGGGATCGCCTCGTCTGGCGTGACCAACGGGGGCGGAGGTGCGACGACGACCGGCTGACTGGATGGCTGCTGACGGACGGCCCCGCCTGGAATCTCGACGCTCACGCCGCACTTGCTGCATGTGCCCCTCTTGCCGGCGTGTGACCTGTCCGCCACGATCCGATGGCCATTCGGGCATGCGAAGACGATCCGGTCGGTAGCCTGCGCGGGTTCCGTGTCTCCAGGCTTGCCCGAAACGACCCGCGTCTTCTCCCCCTCGGGAGGCTCCGCAGTTGCGGCGGCCGGGAGGCTCCGCAGAACTCGGGTCTTGTCTTCGTCCGACATTCTCTCGGCTCCTACCGCCCACGCTGCCGGCTGCTTATTCGGCCGGCTGCCTGCCGCTCTCTATACTCTAGCCCCTGTCCCTTGACGCCGGCAGTCCGGGTTCTGACACTGCCTGAATTCGGCGGGGTTGCCCGCTTGATCGTGACCGCCACCCGGGCTCTATCGCTCACCCATGCCGATTCCCGTCATCTGCCCAGGCTGCAAGGCGAGATTCAGCGTCAGCGACCAGTACGCCGGCCGGACAGGGCCCTGCCCCAAGTGCAAGGCTCCGATCAAGATACCGACGCCGGCAGCCCAATCGGTCACGATCCACGAACCAGACGCCCCGACCGCGACGTCCGCCGGCACGGGCCGGGCCCCGACGGCGCCGTTCAAGCGGACCGAGAAGCCGGTCAAGGTATCTGCCCTGGCGATGGCAGCCGGGGGTGCCGTGGTGTGTATGGCGGTAGCCGCTCTTCTTCCGCGGGTCATGTTTCCGCCCACGGCGGCACAAGAGACCACCATTCCTGATTGGGTGCTGCTGGCGGCCGCTTTTTTGGTCGCGGTTCCCAGCGTGATACTCGGCTACGCGGCGGTGCGTAACCGCGAACTGGAGCCGTGGCGGGGCCAGGAGTTTATCAAGCGGGCCCTGGCATGCGCTGCCGTCTACACGCTGCTCTGGGGCCTGCGGGGCCTGCTGCCCCCAGAGCAGACCGAGCACATGTGGCAGTGGTTCTACCTCGGCCCGCTGTTCATGGCGGCCGGCTCACTGGCGGCTTTCGCTGCTTTCGATCTTGACTGGGGCAACGCCGCCGCACACTTTTCGTTCTACGTGCTGTTCTCCGCGCTGCTTCGCTGGCTGGCCGGTCCCGGCCTCACGCCACTCTGAGCCGGTCAATTTCAAATCCCTGGCCGCAACCCACCACACCCCCGGCAGCGCCCGCATCACCATGAGCATTGCCCGACTGCCGGAACTCGTCGCCCTCGACATCGGCGGGGAGGGCGTGCGGATACCCCCGGGCGACACCGTGCCGCTCACACCCCGGGTGCGAGCCCTGCTCGATACGCCGCCGCTCCGCCGGCTGGCCCGGATTTCCCAACTGGGCCTCGTCGCGCTTGTCTATCCTGGCGCCGTTCACTCGCGGCTCGAGCACTCGCTGGGGGTGTACCGGCTGGCCCTCGAGTTTCTCCGCCGGCTGAGAAACGACGCCCGATTCATGGCCGTTGTGACCGAAGCAGACGCCGCCGCTTTTGTGGCGGCAGCGCTCCTCCACGACGTGGGCCACTGGGCCTACTGCCATCCGCTGGAAGACATGGGCCTGCCCGAAATTCCCCGGCACGAGACCGAGCTACCGGGAATCCTTGGAACCGGGGAGATCGCCGTCGTCCTCACCGAGCAATGGCGGCTCGACCCTCATCGTGTCGCGGGCCTCGTGGCGGGCACGGCCGACGATCCTGCCGGTCGGATCCTGCGGTCGCTCCTCTCCGGACCAGTAGACATCGACAAGATGGACTACCTGGCCCGTGACAGCCTCCACGCGGGCGTTCCCTACGGCAGCCACTTCGACCGCGATCGCCTGCTGGCCAGCCTGTGCCTCGATCAGCAAGGCACGAGCCTGGCGATCACCGACAAGGGTCGCACCGCAGCCGAACTGATGGTGTTTGCCCGCTACGTCATGTTCAGCGAGGTCTACTGGCACCATGCGGTGCGGTCCGCAACGGCGATGCTCCAGCGAGCCGTCTGGGTCGTGCGGCCGGCGATCGACGTGGCCGCGCTTGTCCGCAGCGACGACCGTGGATTCGCCGACTGGCTGCTGGCTGCGTCACGGGGCACGCCGGCTGAGCCCTTGGCGGCCGGGCTTTTCGGTCCCGTGCGCCGGCTCTTCAAACGGGCCGGATCGTTCGACGCCCACGACGCCCCTGATGTGCACCGAGCGGTCTCCGGCCGTGGCTACGCCGAGATGGCGGAGGTCGCGGCGCGGCTGGCCGCGATCCTCGCCGGCCGGCTCGGGAGGCACGTGGATCCAGCGACTCTCATCATCGACGCTCCCCCCGCCGAGCGGGAGGTGGAGTTCCGATTGCAGGTTCGGGAACCGCGGGGGCATGACGGGGAATCAGAGGCCCGTTGGCGGCAGCTCGCGGACCTCTCGCCGGTGGTTCGGAGCCTCGCCCACGAGCAGTTCGACAACCTTGTCAAGCGAGTTCGTGTGTTCGCCCCCCAGGAAGACGCGGCAGCGATCGCGGCCCTCGGCGACCTCGACCGGCTGATCCTCGCGGCGGCCGAAGCCTGACCGGCCTTACTCGACGGGACCGCCCGGAAGCTTGCCGGCCTCGATCAGCGAGCCGAACGTGGGGGCAGCTGGATTGGCCGGATCGCTCGACTCCTTGCCGACCATGGCGAGCGCCTCGCGGATCTTCTCCACGTTGTCTTTGTCTTCCTTCTTGTCGAGCAGCTTCGCGAGCGCCTCGCCGTAGACGTTGCGATCCTTCTTGCTCTTGCCCTTGTGGCAGACGTTGCACTTGGCCGTCTCAACCTCCGCCGCCAGGGGAGTGCCCTCTTTCACATACACCTCTTTGAACTGATCGGAGAACTGTTTGATCGCGAAGGCCTCACTGGACGAGAGGGCCACCACGACCATCAGGGCGGCGACAGTTGCACGGGCAGGCACGCATGTGCGGGTCATCGAAGTTCTCCATCGTGGGCGGCAATCGATCGGCGTTCCTGGGCGGAACACTCCTTGCCAGACACAAACTATCAAAACGCCGGAAAATCCGCCCGTCAAGCAGTCGGTAAAAAAACTGCCCGCCGGCGGGAACGCCGCGGTCAGTCCCCCCAGCCGGCCCAGTCGCCTGGCCGGGGCAGATCTCCCACGCGGGAGTCGTGCACGAGCGGAGCCGAAGGCTGACCAAAGGCGATTTCGATCCGTTCCGCGGCCCCGTCGATCCGCTGAAAGATCTGTGATCCCTCGTATCGGCCGTGACGATCCCGCCACGAGCAGGCGGCCAGATAGGCCTCGGGGGCCGCAATCCCGGCCTGCTCGATGAACGACCGGGCAGGATCTGCCACGACGAATCGGCAGCCGCTGGCCTGGACATCGATCCGCGGAATCCTGGGCTGAGTCGGTGAGTCCCGCAGCATGACAAGCCCGTCGCCGCAGGCGGCAACCACGTCGGTGAGCGAGGCAGATACGACGAGATCACTGCCACGCCCCCCCTCCGATGTCAGCAGGCGGCGAATCACCGCCGCTCCCGAGTCCCAGCGAAAGACCACGCGCCCCCCCTGGGGCGCCTGGATGTCGAGAAGGTTCGCGTCGCCGGCCGCACGCACGCCCACGAAGTCGATCTCGGTCTCGGTCTCGGTCTCGGTCGAGCCCGCTGTACCCGGGAGATCGACCACCTGCACGAAAGCCGCCGTTTCCGCCACGCCGAGCATCTGCCTCTCCGCGCCGGGCATCAGTAGCAGTACCGCCTCGCAGGAGAGCCTTCCGCCGGCCACCACGAACATGCTTCGGCGGCCGGTCGCCGGCCGGCTGGCTTCGGGCAGCCGCACGGCGACGCCCCGCATCGTCAGGCTCCCATCGCCCACCTGCACCGCGGCTCCATCCGCGGCGGGCATGATGCTGAGGGCAGGCTCGCGTCCCGAGGCCGCCCGGATCGTCAGCCGCCGGCCAGCGACCGAAAACGGCGGCAGCTCGAAGTCACCATCGGCGTCGATCTCCACGATCTCGCCATCCCGGGCGATGGTGATCGCCTCGGTGAGTGCCGCCGTGTCGGCGACCACCCGCACGACGCCGGCATCACTCTCCCGCGGGGCGATCACCGGGCCGGCGACCGTCAGTGGAACGTCGAAAACGGCCGGTAGGGCGACCGCAACAGAATCCCGGCGCACGGCCGCCGAGCGAAACCAGAGCCCGCCGACAAGGGCGACCAGCAGCGTTGCCGGGACGAGCCACGGCAGCCGGGAAGAGCCTGGCTCAGCGGCCCGGACCGGGCTCGTCGTCGGACGCGGAGCCGTGACCGCAAACCCCTGCTCCTCCGCACAGGCGACAAGCTCAGCGACGAGCACGGCCGGTCGCTGATAGCGGTCGCCCGGGTCTTTCTCCATCAGCCGGCGGATGATCCCTGCCAGTCGTTTCGGCACGTCGGACCGCACCTCACCGATTCCCGGTGGCTCGGCCTGCTGGTGCTTGAGCAGCTTCTGCACCATCGTGCCGTCGGCGAACGGCGGCTCGCCGGCGAGCATGAAGAACATGGTGCAGCCGAGCGAGTAGAGGTCGCTGCGGACGTCGGCCGCCCGGGGATCGCGGGCTTGTTCCGGCGAGATGTAGTCGAAGGTTCCCAGCGTCATGCCGCTGGCCGTGAGATCGCCGTCGCCGGCCACCTGATGAAGCCGCGCGAGCCCCATATCGACGATCCTGGCCCTGCCGGCGGGCGTGATCACGATGTTCGACGGCTTGATGTCGCGGTGCACCACCGCCCGCTGGGAGGCGTGTTCGAGCGCCTCGGCAACCTGGATCGACACATCCACCGCCCGGGCGGGGTCGAATGGTCCCTCCGCCCGAACGAGGTCACGGAGGTTCATTCCCTCGATGTATTCAAGCACGATGTAGTGCCAGCCCCGGTCACTGCCGACAGCATGCACACGGCCGATGTTTTCGTGATCGAGGCGGGCGGCCGACTGGGCCTCGTTCCTGAACCGGCGGAGATTCTCTTCGTCGTCCGACTGCTGGCGGGCGAGCACTTTGATCGCGACGGTCCGGTGGAGCGTGGTGTCGAGGGCCTGAAAGACCGCCCCCATTCCCCCGCCGCCGATGAAGTGGTCAAGGCGGTATGCCCCGAGCATCGAGCCTTCGAGGAGCTGGCCAATTTCTGTCGTCGTGCCACGGCCAGCCGACTGCCGCGGGGCCGTCGAGCCCCCGCCGCTGCTGGCCGAATCGCCGCGTTGGGCCGAAATCAGCGTGGCATCGCCGCCGGCACCGGGGTCCGGAGGAACCACCTCGTCTGAATCCGGTCTTTCGTTCATGCACCCGACCCTACCACCTAGTTAAGACGCCGGTCAAAGATCCTGGGCCCCAACTGGGCGAGCCGCCGTTCGTGGCGCCCTGCAGCCGCCGGCCTTGCAAGCGAGCGAGAGGCAGGATCGGGTAGCGAACGTCCGGCGAGGTGGCACGGGCAACCCCGACCCACCCAGGAGGTTGCCCACAAAAAAGGTAGCCCACGAAAATCCCTCATGAGCCACAAAAAAACCCGCCCCCCGGGATGATCCGGGGGGCGGGCGTTATGTCTGACTCAGAAAGTTCGTCGCGGATGCTTAGGCAGCGATCTGGCGGCGACGCTTTACCCATCGCAGTCCGCCAAGGCCGGCCACACCCGCCGCGAGCAGGGCGTAGGTCGAAGGCTCCGGCACCGCGGCGACGCGGAAGCCGATCTGGCCGGTGGACTGGGTTGAATTGCGGAAGGTAGCTGGGGCGTTCGCGTCCCACAACGACAGCTGAGCCAGTGAAGATGCCCAACTACCGGAGAACACCTGTGCCCGCTGGGCATCGGCCCCAGTGGTGCCCGCCGTATCCGACCACTCCGTTGCATTGCCGAGCATGTCGTAGACGCCGTAAGCCGACATCGTATTGACATAGGAACCAACGTCGATCGGACTCACAGTTGGAGTTGCCGAAGCTCCGAAGTTCGCGGAGTTCACCAACGTCAGATCGGTGACGGTATTGGTTGGCTGAGTGGAGCTGTCGGTTGGGTAGAGCGTGTACTGGGCCTGGGCACCGTCATAAAAGGCCGCCTTGTACCACTCATCCCGACTGGGCAGGAACACCGTGGCACCGGGATTACGGCTCACGATCGCACCCGATGTCTGATTATTAAGCGTGTAGGCTCCGGTTTCCATCGACGCCGAACCACTCTGCTGACCATTCTGCAGCCAGTTGGTGAACCGGGCCGCGGAGAACCACGAGGTGAAAAGCACTGGCATGGATGCGTATGACACCCCGTTCTGGCCGATGCTGGGAGCTCCCGACTTCACCACATACTTTGCACCCGGCTGCCCACTGGGCGAAAAGACGATGCCTCCGAGAGCTTCGGTTCCCATCGAAGCTGAGTAAACAGAGTTCGGATTCGTACCCGTAGCGTCCACTGAATTAAGAAATGCGGCGTACTGGGTATTGGTCGTCTCAAACTTCGAAATCTGGAAGATTGAGGAAACCGAGCCCCAACCGTTGGTGTTGGCCGTGTTTCCGGGATTGCCGACCGTCACCATGTCGCCTGGCACCTGAACCCCGAGCACGCTCGAGGCCACGCTAGCCACTGCAAAGGCAATGGCCCCGGCGAAGGCGCGCATGTTGAGCGTTCGGGCTCCGCGCCCGCTGCCCCATGTCCACCTCTTGCTGCGGCGGCAGTGCATGCCACCTGCGTTACTGGGCGCCGAACCACGGCGCCGGTATTCGGGAAATCTCGCTCGGGCCTTCATAGGCTCGCGATCCCGGCTGGAGTCGACCGCGTAGGTCGCCTCAACATCGTTACGGAAGTTTTCCACGGCTGCGTTCATTAGACTGCTCCTTTGCAAGTGGGCCCCACTTGGGGGCGACTAAACTAAAAATCGTCGGTCTCATTCCCGCCGGCCAACGTGACCGGAACCGGGCTTCTGTCTCACACCGCATTGCCTTTTCGGAGGGCCGCCACGCTGACGCGACGGTCGCTCCTAGACGAACTGGTAATTCCCCCGCCGCTCAACGACTCGGCCAGCTTCGGCGAAGAGTGACATGAGCGAGTCGCCACCG
>Ga0209498_1000579_pt1 | contig 22655 bp, 22 predicted proteins | sample WalLakDeSediment_FD_184131 | JGI IMG/M metagenome (GOLD analysis project Ga0209498, IMG submission 184131) | Lake sediment microbial communities from Walker lake, Nevada to study Microbial Dark Matter (Phase II) - Walker Lake 11/02/13 Deep... | ecosystem: Environmental > Aquatic > Freshwater >...
GCGACCGGTGCGCGGCCGATATCGTCTTCGCCAAGCTCATCCAGCACGATCACCGCATGCGGGTTGCCCATGGACACAGCGCCGATCCGAAGACTGCGGTCGCCGGCAGCAATGGTATAGCGCGAGGCCTCGCTTGTCGCGGCCAGCGGAATCCGCTCCGGCCGGAACTCGGGCACGCCCATCGAGACCGCGGCCGCGCCGTGCTCGACCCGCGCCTCGACCGGCCCGGCGGCGCTGCGCATCGTGAAGCTCGTCGCCGCGGGGGCGAGCTCGGTGGCCCACAACAGCGCCAGGCAGCGCGCCCCGTTGCCGCATTGCTCCACCTCGCCGCCGTCGGCATTCCAGATGCGGTAGGAGAACGCCGCCTCGCCGGCGGGATCGGTGTTGATGACGAGCAGCTGGTCGCAACCGATGCCGGCCCGGCGGTCGGCGAGGCGCCGCACCAGCGCGCGGTCGGGCGCGAAAGGCCGGGCGCGCGCGTCCACCACCACGAAGTCGTTGCCGATGCCTTCCATCTTGTGGAAGAGCAGTCGGTCCGGCGTGGCTGGGGCGGAAGTTTGGCGCATGGCTGGGGCCCAATTATAGTGGGCGCGCCGCGGCGAGGGTGGCGAATATGAAATACAGTGATCTGAGGGACTTTATTCGCTTGCTCGAGGCGCAGGGCGAGCTGCGGCGCATCACGGCGCCGGTCAGCCCGGTGCTCGAGATGACCGAAATCTGCGACCGCACGCTGAAGCGCGGCGGTCCCGCGCTGCTGTTCGAGAATCCCACCGGCCACGACATGCCGGTGCTCGGCAACCTGTTCGGCACGCCGCGGCGGGTCGCGCTGGGCATGGGCCAGGACTCGGTCGAGGCCCTGCGCGAGGTCGGCAAGCTGCTGGCTTTCCTCAAGGAGCCCGATCCGCCCACGGGCATGCGCGACGCCTGGGACAAGCTGCCGATCTTCCGCCAGGTGCTGCACATGGCGCCGAAGACAGTGCGCTCGGCGCCGTGCCAGCAGAACTTTCTCGAGGGTCCGGACGTGGATCTCGGGCGCCTCCCGATCCAGACCTGCTGGCCCGGCGACGCGGGCCCGCTGCTGACCTGGGGGCTGGTCATCACGCGCGGCCCCGAGCGCGCGCGCCAGAACCTCGGCATCTACCGCCAGCAGCTCATCGGCAAGAACCGGCTGATCATGCGCTGGCTGTCGCATCGTGGCGGCGCGCTCGATTTTCGCGACTGGCAGCTGAAGCATCCCGGCGAGCCATTTCCGCTCGCGGTCGCGCTCGGCGCCGACCCCGCCACCATCCTCGGCGCCGTCACGCCGGTGCCGGACACGCTCTCCGAATATGCCTTCGCGGGCCTGTTGCGGGGCGGGCGCACCGAGGTCGTGAAGTGTGTGAACTCGGACCTCGAGGTCCCGGCGAGCGCGGAAATCGTGCTCGAGGGCCACCTTGCGCCCGGCGACATGGCGCCCGAGGGCCCGTTCGGCGACCACACCGGCTACTACAACGAGGTGGAGGAATTCCCGGTCTTCACCGTGACGCGGATGAGCTGGCGCGACGACCCGATCTACCACAGCACCTACACCGGGCGGCCGCCGGACGAGCCCGCGGTGCTCGGCGTCGCGCTGAATGAAGTGTTCGTGCCGATCCTGCAGAAGCAGTTTCCCGAGATCATCGATTTCTACCTGCCGCCCGAGGGCTGCTCCTACCGCATGGCGGTCGTCAGCATGCGCAAGCAGTATCCGGGTCATGCCAAGCGCGTGATGCTCGGCGTCTGGTCATTCCTGCGGCAGTTCATGTACACGAAGTTCGTCATCGTCACCGATGACGATATCGACGTGCGCAACTGGCAGGACGTGATCTGGGCGATGACCACGCGAATGGACCCGGACCGCGACACCGTGATCATCCGCAACACGCCGATCGACTATCTCGACTTCGCCTCGCCCGTCTCGGGCCTCGGCTCGAAGATCGGCTTCGACGCGACCAACAAGTGGAAGGGCGAGACGGAGCGCGAATGGGGCAAGCCGATCAGCATGGATCCCGAGGTGAAGGCTCGGATCGACGCCCTGTGGCCGGAGCTCGGCATCGACTGATTATGGCAAATTGCCCGGTCTCGGGTTAGCGTGTGCGGACGTGTGGCGAGGGGGGAGAACGATGCGGCATATCCTGGTGATGAACGCGAAGGGCGGGTGCGGCAAGAGCACCATCGCGACGAATCTCGCGAGCTGGTATGCGACGCGCGGCAAGCACGTCGCGCTCGCGGATTTCGACCCGCAGGGCTCGAGCCTGGACTGGGTCGGGCTGCGCCCGGCCGAGGCGCCCAAGATCAGCGGGGTGCAGGCATTCGAGGACGGGCTGCGGGCCGTGCCGCGCAACGCCGACGTGGTCATCATCGATGCGCCGGCGCGGTCTCACGGCCGGGAGGTCACCGAGCTGGTGCGCCGCGCGGAGACCGTCCTTGTCCCAGTGTTGCCCTCGGCCATCGACATGCGTGCCGCTGCCAATTTCATCGCCGAACTGCTCGAGGTCGGGCGGGTCGCGCGCCAGCAGGCGAAGATCGCGGTGATCGCCAACCGCATCAAGGAGAACACGCTGAGTTTCGACGAGCTCGACGCTTATCTGCGCAAGCTGGGCATCCCCTACATCGCGACGCTGCGCGATGCGCAGAACTACGTGCGCGCCTACGGCCGGGGGCTTGGCGTGTTCGAACTGCCGCAGTACCTGGCGTGGCAGGACTGGGAGCAGTGGTTACCGCTGACCGATTGGCTCGAGAGCGCCGCGAGCCGGCCTTAAGATCACGAGATGGGGACATTGCTGCAACCGCGGTTTCAGCAATGTCCCCTTTCCAGCCATGCCGTGACGACGCGGATGCCCCGCACCCAGTGCCGTAACAGCGCCTCGGCGGCCTCGTCCACCTGGCCGGCGCCGAGCAGCCGGGCGATCTCTGCATGTTCCGTGCGGGATGCTTCGATCTCGGCGGCGTTGCGCTCCCAACTCCCCGCATAGGGCCTCACCCGGCTGCGCGTCCGCTCCAGCAAGGTCGCGAGCTCGCGGTTCGGGTTGCGGCTTACCAGCAGCTCGTGCCAGCGCCTGTCCAGGTCGGCCCGCTGCCGCGGACTGAGATGAGACAGGGCGATGCGCGCGTTCAACTCCTCGAGGCCCGCCGCCAACTCGGGAGCCCGGGCCCCCGACAGTCGCAGCGCCAACCCCTCGAGGCTGCCGATCACCGGGTACAGGTCGCGCACCCGCTCGGCTGACAGCTTCGGCACGCGGAAGCCGCGGCGCGGCACGGCCTCCACGAGGCCTTCGCTCGCAAGATTGGCCAGGGCTTCGCGCAGCGGCGTCCGGCTGACGCCCAGCGCGCGGCTCAGGCGTTCCTCCTCGAGCCGTTGGCCGGGCGCGAGCCGCCCGTCGGACAGCCAGTCGATAAGCTCTGCGCGCACCTGGTCGCGCAGGTTGAGACGCTGGATGGCCATTGATCTACCTCAGGATCCCGGTTCGTCTGCGCATTGTATACAAAATCCGGAAGCTATCCCCGGGCTTGCTCCGCCAGGCTGGCGGCGATGCCAGCCTCGAGGTCTGCGTAGCGCGGCTGGAAGCCCAGCACTTCGCGCATCCGCCGGGTATCGACGCGGCGGCTCTCCACGAGGAAACCCTGCATCGCCGGGGTGACCCGCTCCAGCAGCTTCGCCAGGGGCAATTCCGGCGGCTCCGCGAGGCCGCCCGCCCGGGCCACGGCACGGAAATAGTCGGTCATGCTCGCGTGGCTGCCGTCACCCACGTTGAACACGCGTTCCGCGCCGCCGTAATCGGCGGCGGCCAGGCTGACCGCGGCGAGATCATCCACGTGGATCCGGTTGCCCGGCCCGGCGTCCTGGGCACGCACTACCGGCGCGCCCTGGCGGATCCTCTCCAGGGGCAGGCGGCCGGGGCCATAGATGCCGGGGACCCGCAGCACCCTCACCGGCACCCCGGTCGCACCGCCGAAGTCCAGCACCGCGTGCTCGGCGTCCAGCCGGCGCCGGCCGCGGCCGGAACCCGGCTCGGCCGAACTCGTCTCGTCGACGGTCGCCCCGCCCGTGTCGCCATAGACCGCGGTGGTGCTGAGGTAGACTAGCGCGTCCGGCATCGCGCCCAGGCGTGCGAGGAAACTGCGGACCCGGCTATCCGTGTTCCCCGTGTCGGGCGGCGGCGCCATGTAGATCACAGCGCGCTGCTCGGTCCACGTCCGCGGCAGTTGTCCGCCAGCCGCATCGAGATCGAGAATCTCGGCGGCCGCGCCGGCCGAACGAAGTTCAGCGAGGGATTCCTCCGAGCGGACGATCCCGAGGCAGTCGCGGTTGGCGTCGCGGCAGATTTTCAGCAGGCGGCGGCCCGTGTAGCCGCAGCCCACCACGGTCACGCCGATGGTTCCGGCGGCAGGGTGTTTTGCATGGTTCATGTCGTCAGGTTACATCCCGGCGGGGAGCGCTTCGAGGTGCTGGACGATGAATCCGTGCTCGCGGCCGGTCTGCGCGCCGGTCTGCACCTCCCGCACAGCTGCCGCGGCGGCAGCTGCGGCGCCTGTGAGGCGCGGGTTCTTGCGGGCGAGCTCCAGTACCCGAATGGACTTCCGCCGGGGCTCACGGTCGCCGAGGCGGAGGGGGGCCGGGCGCTGTTGTGCCAGGCCCGCGCGTCCACGGACCTGGCGCTGGAGGCCCGTGCGCTGGCCGTCCCCGAGGAGGTGCGCATCAGGCGCTTGCCGTGCCGGGTCGAGTCGCGCGAGTTGCTCTGCCATGACGTGATGCGGCTCATCGTCAAGCTGCCGTCGCTGGAGCCGTTCGTATTCCTCGCGGGCCAGTACGTGGATTTCCTGCTCGAGGACGGCCGCCGCCGCAGCTACTCGATGGCCAACCCGCCGCACGAGGCCGAGCGCCTGGAATTGCACGTCCGCAGGGTCGCCGGCGGCGACTTCACGGCGCACGTGTTCGAGCAGCTCAGCGAGCGCAGCCTGCTGCGGCTCGAGGGCCCGCTCGGCGGCTTCTGGCTGAGGGAAGATGCCGAGCGGCCGATCGTCATGATTGGCGGCGGGACCGGTTATGCGCCGATCAAGTCCATGCTGCGGCACCTGCTGCACGTGGAGAGCCACCGCCCGGTGCATTTCTTCTGGGGGGTGCGCAGGCCGCGCGATCTCTATGAGGGTGAGCAGCTGGCGCGCTGGGCCGCGGCGCATGACTGGTTCCGGTTCACGCCGGTGATGTCCGAGCCGTTGCCAGAAGACGGCTGGCAGGGTCGCCGCGGCTGGGTCCACGAGGCCGCGCTCGAGGATTACCCGTCGCTCGCCGCAGTGGACGTCTATGCCGCCGGCCCGCCGTCGATGATCGCGGTCATGCAGGAACTGTTTCCCGCGCACGGCCTGCCGCAGGGGCGACTGTTCTTCGATTCCTTCGAATTCGCCAGCCCTTAGCGGGTCACGCGATGCCAGGCCGGGGCGCGGCCAGGGCCGGGGCGCTGCCGGAGGCTGCTGCCAGGCCCTGCCGGAAGGCTTCCGAGGCGGCTCCGGACTCGCCCAGCTGGACCAGCAGTTCGCCGTAGATCTGCCAGGTCTCCGGGCTCGGACGGATCGCGAGACTGGTCTCCAGGTAGCTGCGCGCCTTGCCCCAGAGCTGGTTCTTCAGGCACAGGCGACCGCAGGCGAGCAGCAGTTCGGCATCCTCGGGGCGATCGTTGAGCCACTTCTCGGCGGTTGCGAGCTGCGCGCTGGGATTGCTCGTGTCGAGGCGGCCATAGGCCGCGACCAGCACCGGCGTCCAGGTCGACTTGAGTGCACGTCGCAACACCGCTTCAGCCTGGTCCGACGCGCCGACGCGCAGCGCTGTCGCGGCGTAGCTCGCCAGCATCACCGGGTCGCGGCGCACCTCCTTGCGCAGCTCTTCCCATGCGGCATCCAGCGCGGCGGCGTCGGTGGCGGCCGCGAGCCGCGCCTGGCCGACCCGCACCTCGAGGCCTTGCAGATCCTCGCCATTCAGCGCCTTGCGGCCGCGCAGCTGCGGCAGCAGCGCTTCGAGGGCGGGCCAGTCGGCGAGGCGTTCGAGCACCCGCGCGTGCAGGACCAGCCCGCGCGGATGCCCGGGGGAGATGGTCTCGAGCTGGCGCAGCGTGGCGAGCGCCTGCTCGAGCTGGTCGTGCTCCAGCTGCAGCTCGGCCTGGGTCAGCAGCACCGCCGGCGCCGCCGCGGGATCGGCCTTGAACGCGAGGCGCAGCCACTCGTCGCGCCGTTCCGGCGCCGCCTGCTCCTGGGCGGCCCGCGCCGCGGACAGGTAGCCCGCGAGCGACCCGGGTCCGCGCGTCGCGCGGCCCAGCAGGCGTTCGCCTCGGCTCCACTTGCCTTCCGCGATCGCAGCGAAGGCTTCGTCGAGATGGCTTCTCGCGCGGCGGGCGCGGAAGTCTCCGACCGCCCGCCCGACGCGGCGCGGCGCGCGGATCACCCACGCGAGCAGGCGCACAATGACGTACAGGACAAGCAGTGCGACCACCAGGCCGGGGACCGAGGTCTCGAGTGTCCAGCCGCGCACATCCACCAGCACATAACCCTGGTCGCCGAGCAGCCAATGCGCGGCCAGCGCGCCGATCATCAGTGCAACGAGGAGAACCAGGCCCAGGCGCATCTAGTTTCTCGTCCCGGCCGAGCGCAGCAATGCCAGCGAGCGAGAAATCTCCGGCCACTCCGGCGCGATCTCGCGCTCCTCCAGCGTCTCGATGGCAGCGATCAGCGACTTGACCGCTTCGTCGCTGGTCTCGAAATATTCGTTCAATGCGCGGTGCGCGGCGCTGAGGCTGGCGGCGTAGTTCTCCCGGTCGCGGGCCAATACCGCCAGCCGGGCGCTCTTCAGGTCCAGCTCGACGTTCCGGTACAGGAAGAAGGATTCGTCGGGCGCCAGCAGCGGTGCGGCCGGCGTATCGGTGCGCCGGATCTGGAACAGGCCCGCGCCCGCGGCGCGCACCCTGCGCAGCAGCCGATCCCATCCGGCCGCGTCGCCGGCGTCCGCGGCGCTGCGGGGATCGGGCGCAAGGCTCCCCCGCAGCGGCAGACCGTCGACGCGCCGGGCCAGGCTGGCAAGCCGCAGCGCGGTGCCCTCGAGGTCCACGCCCGCGACCGCTTCTACCGCGGCGATCTCGTCGTTGATCGCCGCGCGGACCTCCGCCAGACCGGGATCGTCCATGCGCGCCACGCGTTCATCGGCTTCCCGGAGCGCGGCGAGCGCAACCCGGGGATTGTTGGCCAGGGCCAGCTCGCGCCCGGCGAGCAACAGCAGGAACTCGATCTCGGCCAGCGAGGGCGCGCGCTCCGGTCCCGCATCCTGCTTGGCGAGGGCCTCCAGCCGTGCGCGGGCCTGGCGCAATTCGGAATCCACCCCGTCCAGCTTGCGCCGCCGTTCCTCCGCGTCGCTGTTGAGCTTGCCAAGGCGCTCCTCCTGGGCGGCCAGGCGCTCCTCCGTCGAGGCGACGAGCTCCTGAATGCTCGCGAGCCGCTCAGCCGCCTCTGCCTGCTGGCTGGCGACTTCCTCCCGCTGCTCGGCCACCTGCCACCAGGTGAAAACGACGCCGCCCGCCGCCGCGAAGGCGACCAGCAGGGCGAAAATGCCGAGCACGACGCCGATGGAGCGTCCGGCCGTGGCTTCCGGCCTGGCTGCGGGCGCATCCGGCTCCGTCCGCGGCGAAGGTTCCTCTCTGCGGTCCGCGGCGAGCTGTGCCGGATGTTCCTGGTCTTCCTTGTGTTCGTCTGCGCGGGGATCGTTCATCCGTTCGCTCCCGTCGCGTCGGGCGCCCCGGCGGAATGCCATCGGGCGAGGGCCTCTGCGAGGCTGTGATCGTCGGGCCCGTCCGCCAGCAGGCGCGCAGCGGCATGCCCCCACTGCTCGGCGATTTCCAGAACGCGCTCGCTCACGGTCACCAGCGGCGTATTCCGTAGCAGCGCTTCGCCCTCCGTACCAAGGATAGCGCATAGATTGCGGAAGACATCGCCGCTGGTGGCTGTGTATATGTGGATGCCCCCTGCCGACCACAGGGCAAGAATCTGCTTGCGCCGCTCGGGCCCCAGCGGGGCAGGCGCCCGCCGGTAGACATCGAGATAGCGCACGCGCGCGCCCCGCGTCTTCAGGCCGGCGGCCAAGGCTTCACGGCCGTCCTCGCCGCGGATGATGAACACGCGCACCCCGGCGAGGTTCTGGAGCTCCGGCTGCTCGAGCAGGTCTTCCGTCGTGAAACCCGCGGGACGGATGTCCGGGGTCAGGCCCAGTTCAGCGAGCGCGCTCGCGGTGGACGGGCCGATTGCGGCGACCCTGGGACGCGGTTGCGGCAGGTAGCGGGCGCCCCAGGCAACGGCGTTGCGGCTGGTGAAAATCGCGAGCCCGCCGGCGGGCAGCGTCGCCAGGTCTGCCAGCTCGGAGGTGTCGGGCTGGACGGGCTCGATCGTGATCGCCGGCAGCAGTATGGCCTTGCCGCCGCGCGACTCGATCGCGTCCACGAGGTTTTCCCCCAGGCCCTGGGGCCGGGTCACGAGCACGGCCAGGCCGTTGAGGCTGCCTGTGCCCATCGGCTCAGGTGACTCCCAGCAAAGCCGCGGCCCCGCGAGCGAACAGGTTCGCCGCCAGGGCCGCGCCGAGTTGCGCCGCATCGGTGGCCGGGCCGCGCACCTCGCCATGGAGCACCGAGGCGCCATCGCGTGTCGCGACGAGCCCGCGCAGGAACAGCTCGCCGCCCTCGATCACCGCGAAGCCCGCGACCGGCGACTCGCAGCTGGCTCCCAGTCCTCCGGCGAAGGCCCGTTCAGCATCGATGCAGCTGCGGGTGTCGCGGTGCTCGAGCGGGGCGAGCAGCGCGTCGATGTCGGCATTGCCGGCCAGGCTCTCGACACCGACGGCGCCCTGGCCCACGGCCGGCAGCGAAACTTCGTAGGGCAGGAAGCCGGCGATGCGGTCCTCGAGGCCGAGGCGCTTGAGCCCGGCCGCGGCCAGCAGGATCGCCGCAAAGTGCCCGTGATCCAGCTTGCGCAGCCGCGTCTCCACGTTGCCGCGCACCGGCTCGACGCGCAGGTCGGGACGGGCGTGCTGCAGTTGCGCCTGCCGGCGCAGGCTGGAGGTGCCGACGACGCTGTCCGCGGGAATATCATTGATGTCCAGGTACAGGGCGGAAACCAGCGCATCGCGCGGATCCTCGCGTTCCAGCACGGCGACGATCTCGAAGTCCGTGGGCATCTGCGCAGGGACATCCTTCATCGAGTGCACCGCGATGTCGGCGCGGCCTTCGAGAATGGCGGTCTCGAGCTCCTTGATGAACAGGCCCTTGCCGCCGATCTTCGCGAGCGTGGTATCGAGAATCTGGTCGCCCCTGGTGGTCATCGGCACCAGTTCGACCGTCAGCCCGGGGTGATGGCTGCACAGCAGCCCAGCCACGTGTTCCGCCTGCCAGAGGGCGAGCCGGCTCTCCCGGGTCGCGATCCTGATCGTGTTGTTCATCCTGCCCTCATCCTCCTGCGCACTTCGGGCGCATGCCGGCGACTGACCGCCAGTGTCTCCGTGATGCCATCGAGCCGCGCGAGCAGCATGCCGCGCGCGTCCCGCTCGAGGGCGGCCAGGTACTGCAGCGCCACCAGTGCATTGCGATGAATGCGAACGAACGACTCCTGGAACTCCGTCTCGAGGTCCTTGAGGGATTCGTCGATCAGGTCGGCGCCACCTTCGTGGTGCACGGTGACGTACTTCTGGTCGGCCTGAAAATACCGGATTGTATCAACCGGGATGAGCCGGAGCGCGTCGCCGAGCTTCGCGGCGATGCGCCGCCGCGGCGTGCCACCCGCGCCGGTCAGCGCCGCAAGCTGTGGCCGCGTGGGTCGCGCGACACGGTGCAGGGCCTCGGTGAGGCGCTCTCCGCGCACTGGCTTGAGCAGGTATCCGACCGCCTGCGCATCGAAGGCCTGGATGGCGAACGCGTCGTACGCAGTCGTGAAGATCACGGCCGGCGGCTCCGCCAGCGCCGCGAGATGGCGCGCGGTTTCGATGCCGTCCATACCGGCCATGCGGATGTCGAGCAGCACGACGTCGGGCCGGTGCTTCGCGACGAGCGCCAGGCAAGCCTCGCCACTTTCCGCCTCGGCGACGACCTCGTGGGACGCATCCTCGGCGAGCAGCGCGCGCAGGCGGCCGCGGGCCAGCGCCTCGTCGTCGACGATCAGGACCCTCACGCGGCCAGCTCCGCCGGGAACCGCAGCACGACCCGGTATCGGCTGCCCGCCGGGCCGGCCTCGACGGAGGCGCGCGGCCCCCAGGACAACGCAAAGCGCTGGCGCAGGTTGTCCAGCGCGATGCGATTTCCCGCCCGCTGGCCGGTGCGTGCCTGCGCATCGTCCGGCCGCGGGTTCTCGATCGAGATCTCGATGATGCGCGCGGCATCATCGTAGCTGCCCCGCACGACGACCGTGCCGCCGCCCGCCAGTTGCTCGATGCCGTGATAGATAGCGTTTTCGAGCAGCGGCTGGACCGACAGCGGCGGAATCCGGGCGCGCATAGGGAGCGACGCGACCTGCCATTCGACGGCGAGCCGTTCGCCAAGCCGATGCTGCTCGATGCGCTGGTAAATACGCGAGAGCTCGAGCTCTTCCTTGAGCGTCACCATCGCCGCAGCGTCGGAGAGCGAGGCCCGAAACAGGTCGGCGAGGTCCTCCACGGCTTCCTCGGCGCGGCCCGGGTCACTGCGCGTCAGCGCGGCGATCGTGTTCATGCTGTTGAACAGGAAATGCGGCCGTATCCGGGCCTGGAGGGCGCGGATACGCGCGCGGGCTTCCTCCTCGATCTTGCGGCGCCATTGCGCCGTCACCCAGAAATAGCGCAGCAACAGGCCCGTCACGATCGCGGCGATCGCCAGGTTCGTGAGCAGGAATGCCGGCAGCTTGCCGACGCCGGCGGCCGTGAGCAGCGCGGGCAGTTCCTGCCATTCGCGCCCCATCCACCAGGCGCCATAAGACACGGCCGCGACGCAGCCGAGCACGATGCCGAGCGCCGCGATGCTGGTCCTGGCGGGCGTCGCGCCGACGAGCAGCGGGCGTGCCGCGCACAGCAGGGCGGCCGACAGCAGCGTGCACCAGAGCAGGAACAATGAGACTCGGGCCAGGCTCTCCCAGAACTGCACGCTGGCCTCATAGCGCGCCAGCGTCAGCACGATGGCGACCAGCTCCGCGAGCAGCACGACCGCCAGCACCGCGCGTGCGGAACAGAAATCCGGCAGGAACTGTCCGTCGGTGCGAGGGGGGGTGCGTGGCTCTGTGGAACCCATGTCTGCCGCGTCTGCGCGGCTCAGTCGCCGCTGCGCGTGAACATATCCGATTTGAGGCGGAAAAGCGCGGAGATATCCTCGTCCGCGCTGTGCGCGGGCAGCCGCGTGTAGTGCAGCAAGGTCATCTCCACGATCGGGAGGCGGACACTGAACTCCTCCGCCATGCGGCGGCAGATCTCGAGGTCCTTCGCATGGAGCCCGACCTTGAAGCCGAGCGGGAACTCGCCGCGGATCATGGTCGGACCCCGCCTCGACAAGAACCAGTTGCCTGCCGCGCCTTTCTCAAGCGCCTTGATCAGCTGTTCCATCGGCAGCCCCTGGGCCTGGCCGAAGGCCAGCGCCTCCGTGACCGCCTGGTTGATCCCCGCAACCATGATCTGGTTGGTCGCCTTGGCTGCCTGGCCCGCGCCGACGGGTCCCATCAGCGTGATGCTGCCGCCCATCGCCTCGAGCGCCGGGCGCGCCCGCTCGAGGGTGGCCTCGTCGCCGCCCGCCATGATCGAGAGCGTGCCGGCGATCGCACCCTCGGTGCCGCCGCTGACCGGGCAGTCGAGGAACTCCGCGCCGGCTGCGGCGAGGCGCCGAGCGGCTTCGCGCGCCGTGCCCGCCGCGACCGTGGAGCAGTCGACGACGATCGCGCCGGGGCGCAACCCGGGTACGAGCGCCGCCACGACCTCGAGCAGGTCTTCGTCGGCGGACACGCAGGTCACGATCAGCTCGCATGCCGCGGCCAGCTCGGCCGGCGCGGGAAAGTCCGTCACGCCGGTCTCGGCAGCCAGCGCCGCGGCCCGCCCGCCCGTGCGGTTCCACACCCCCGCGAGCAGTCCCGCGCGATGCAGGTTGAGGGCCATCGGCAGGCCCATGGCGCCAAGGCCGACAAATCCAACGCGCACGGCGATCAGTCCTCGAGGTAGGTGTAGCCCGACAAGCCCTCGCTGAGGGCGCGCAGGAAGTAGCTCTGGTCTTCCTCGTCGAGCCCCGCGGCGGCGATCTTGCGGGCATAGGACGCCCGCAGCTCGTCCGGCGCGAAGTGCACGTAGGCCAGCAGCTGCTCCGCGCTGTCGCCACCGCGCGGCATGCCGAGCACCGGCTCGCCGGACGGGGAGAGGTAGACGTCCACGCTGCCCGTGTCGCCGAACAGGTTGTGCAGGTCGCCGAGAATTTCCTGGTAGGCGCCGACCATCAGGATGGCGAGCAGGTATTCCTCGTCGTCCCCGAGCGCGTGCACGGGCATGCTGCGCTCGATGCCCTCGCCGTCCACGTACAGGTCCACGCGGCCATCGGAGTCGCAGGTCAGGTCGCGCAGCACGCCGCGCCGCGTCGGCACCTCGTCAAGGCGCTGCGCCGGCAGGATCGGGAACACCTGGTCGATCGCCCAGATGTCTGGCAAGGACTGGAACACCGACATGTTGATGAACAGCTTGTCGGCGGTGATCTGCTTGAGTTCGTCGAGGATGCCGCGCGGCGGGTTGCTCTGGCTGAGCAGCCGGTCGCGCACCGCATGCATCAGCGCCCGGGCCAGCGCCTCGCCGCGCGCGCGTTCCAGCAGGTCGATCTCCCCGCCGATGTAGCGCTGGTGGAGCTCGGCCATCAGGTGCTGGGTCTCGCGATAGACCTCCTCCGGGGAGCTGTCGTCGAGCCGCCCGAACTGCTCCCAGAGAGCGCGCACCTCGCCGTCGCTCTCCGGCGGCGGCTCGACCGGGCGGGTGTCGGTGGGCACATCGGTGTCGATGACGTTGGTGACCAGCACGGCATGCTGGGCAACCAGCGCGCGGCCCGACTCCGAGACGATCTCGGGGCGCGCCTCGCCCGCCGCGTCGCAGACGTCGGTGATCGTGTCGACGACGGTGCGCGCGTAGTCCTCGATCGTGTAATTGATCGAGTTCGCACTGCGCGAGCGCGTGCCCTCGTAGTCGACGCCGAGCCCACCCCCGACGTCCATCAGCACGAGCCCCAGCCCGGCGGTGCGCAGGTCCGTGTAGACTCGCGCCGCCTCGGTCAGGCCGCGGCGGATGTCGCGCAGGTTAGGCACCTGCGAGCCCACGTGGACATGCAGCATCTTGATGCAATGGCCCATGCCCGCCTGCCTGGCCCGCTCCGCGGCCTGCAGCAACTGGCCGGCCGTGAGGCCGAACTTGGACTTCTCGCCGCCGGTGTCCTGCCAGTTGCCGGCGCCCACGCTGGACAGTCGCAGCCTTACGCCGAGCCGCGGCTCGAGCTCGAACTCGGCGGCCAGCTGGATGATGCGATCCAGCTCCGAGAGCTTCTCGACCACGATGTAGACCTCGTGCCCGAGGCTCTGGGCGATGAGCGCCAGCTCCAGGTACTCGTGGTCCTTGTAGCCGTTGCAGACGATCAGCCCGCCGGGCGGCGAGACGCCGAGCACGGCCATCAGCTCGGGCTTGCTGCCCGTCTCCATGCCCACGCGCGCGCCGCCGTGATTGACCAGCGTGTCGACCACGCTGCGCTGCTGGTTGACCTTGATCGGGTACACGACCCGGTAACGGGCGTCGTATTCGCGCACGGCCATCGCCTTGCGGAAGGCATTGTGAAGCCGGTCCAGCCGGTCGCGCAGGATGTCCGTGAAGCGGAACAGGATCGGCGGCGCGAGGCCGGCGAGCCGGGCGCGCCGCACCAGGTCCACGAGGTCGATCTCGGCGCCGTTGCGAAACGGCCGTACGACGAGCCGACCGCGCTTGCCGATATCAAAATAGCCGTCACTCCAGCGGGATATCCCGTAGAGCCGGCGATTGGCCTCGATCTGGTCCTCGCTCATTCGCGGGCGCCTCCCGATGAGTGCGGCGGGCTGTCCTTTGGGGGCGCGCAGTATAGCGCAGTTGCTTTGCCGTCAAGCGGGCGGCGCGCGCCGCTTCAAAGCATCGCGCGCACGGGCCCTGGTTGCGCCAGCCGCGGCTTTCCGTCAGACGGGGAAGGAAGAGCGGGACGTGGCAGGCGGGCCCTGCTAGGGGGCCGAACAGTAACGGACGATGTCCTGCCGGGCCTTTTCCCGGGCCTGTTCCAGTTCCTCGTCAGCAAGGTACCGGCGTCCGCCGTCCGGCAGCTCCTCGTAAAGTCGCTGCGCGGTCTCGTAGGTTGCCGCCGTCTCGCGCGCCCGGCGGCACTGCTCCAGTCGTCGCGCCGCCTCTTCCTCGGACAGGCCGGCCAGCAGCGCAGCTTCCTCGGCGCGACGCCGGCTCTCGGCCTCGCGCTCCTGCAAGGCCTCCTGCTCCGCGGCGACCCTGGCCGGGTCCGTGGGCGCGGAACGGATATCGAGCACTCTGGAGTCGGCGGACAGGGGCCGGTCGCTGTAGACGGGTCGGCCGCGCTCGTCGTAGGTAACGAAAACATCGCTCGCGGACGCGGCACCTGCGAGAAGCAAGCACGATATCAAGGTAGTCAGGAATTGCTTCATCGCGTGGTGCTCCTGGTTGGCCTACAGCGCCTTGTCGTCGGTCTCACCGGTGCGAATCCGGATGGCCTGTTCGAGGTCGTACACGAAGATCTTGCCGTCGCCGATCTTGCCCGTGCGCGCGGTGCTGACGATGGACTCGATCACGCGTTCCAGCGAGTCGTCGGGCACTGCCAGCTCGAGTTTCACCTTGGGCAGGAAATCCACCACGTATTCGGCGCCTCGATAAAGTTCAGTGTGGCCCTTCTGGCGGCCGAAACCTTTGACCTCCGTCACAGTAATACCCTGCACGCCCAGGTCGGCGAGCGCCTCGCGGACGTCGTCCAGCTTGAAGGGCTTGATGATGGCGCAGACCATTTTCATCGTTGTTCTCCGAGTTCCAGCCAAGCGTCAGGCGCGGGCGGTGCGAGCGGCCCGTCACGCAGTCCCATACTCCGTCTACGGAGTCTAGCATTGCGTCGCGCGCGCTGTAGAGGCCGGATAAAGGAAGGCCGGGAGCGGAAAATCCGCTCCCGGCCGATTTTGGCTCCTTGCCCGTAGGCGCCGCGTGCGGGCTCAGTCCCCGGCCTTGGTGAACTCCGGGTAGGCCTCGAGGCCGCACTCGTGCAGGTCGACGCCTTCGTACTCTTCCTGCTCGGTGACGCGGATCCCGACCGTCTTCTTGAGGATGAACCAGACCAGCAGGCTGGCGAAGAACACCCAGGCGAAGATCACCGCCAGGCCGATGAGCTGCCCCGACACGGTCGCGTCGCCGTTCGACAACAGTACCGCGAGCACGCCCCAGATGCCGGCCGTGCCGTGCACCGAGATCGCGCCGACCGGGTCATCGATGCGGAACTTGCGGTCCAGCACGACGATCGAGCCCACCACCAGCAGGCCGCCGATGATCCCGATGATGATCGCCAGCAGCGGCGTCGGGGAGAGCGGATCGGCCGTGATCGACACGAGCCCGCCGAGCGCGCCGTTCAGCGCCATCGTCAGGTCGGCCTTGCCGAACCAGATCTTGGCGAGCACCAGCGCAGCGACCAGGCCGCCCGCGGCCGCCAGGTTGGTGTTGGTGAACACCAGCGCGACATTGTTGGCCGACTCGACGTCCGACACCTTCAGCTCCGAGCCGCCGTTGAAGCCGAACCAGCCCATCCAGAGGATGAGCGTGCCGAGCGTCGCGAGCGGCAGGTTCGCGCCCGGGATGGCGTGAACCTCGCCCTTGGGCCCGTACTTGCCCTTGCGCGCGCCGAGCACGATCACGCCGGCCAGCGCGGCCGCCGCGCCCGCCATGTGCACGATGCCCGAGCCCGCGTAGTCGGAGTAGCCGAAGGTCTCGCCCAGGAAGCCGCCGCCCCAGGTCCAGTAGCCCTGCACCGGGTAGATCACCGCCGTCATCACCACGGCGAAGGCGAGGAACGACCACAGCTTCATGCGCTCCGCGACCGCGCCGGAGACGATGGACATGGCGGTCGCGACGAACACCACTTGGAAGAAGAAGTCCGCCAGGTTGGAGTAGTAGGGCGCGTCATCGCCGCCGGCCACCACGTCGGCGACCGCATTGTCGTCGGTGCCGAGCATGCCGAAGCCGGGGAAGATGCCGGTACCGTCGCCGTACATGATCCCGTAGCCGACCACCATGTACATGATGCAGGCGATGGAATACAGGCCGACGTTCTTGGTCAGGATTTCCGCCGTGTTCTTGGCGCGGACAAGGCCGGCCTCGAGCATGGTGAAACCGGCGGCCATCCACATGACCAGCACGCCCGACATGAGGAAGTAGAAGGTATCCAGCGCGTAGCTGATCTCAAGTATCTGTTCCACGTTCATACCCCTCTTGCTCAGACGGCTTCAGGGCCGGTTTCGCCCGTGCGAATCCGGATTACCTGTTCCAGCGGCATGATGAAGATCTTGCCGTCGCCGATCTTTCCCGTGCGCGCCGTATTGCTGATGACCTCGATGACCTGCTCGAGCAGCTCATCGTCGATCGCGATTTCGACCTTCATCTTCGGCAGGAAGTCCACGACATACTCGGCGCCCCGGTAGAGCTCGGTGTGGCCGCGCTGCCGGCCGAAGCCCTTGACCTCGGTGACGGTGACGCCCTTGACCCCTACGTCCGCCAGGGCCTGGCGGACGTCGTCCAGCTTGAACGGCTTGATGATTGCGGTGACGAGTTTCATGGCGCTCACCTGAGGTTGAAGGTCTTGCCGATGGTGAACATCATCGACATTTCGCTGGAGTCGCCGGGCGCCAGGTCGCTGTCGCTGTAGATTGCCGCGATGCCGACGTCGAAGCCGCCGACCTCGGTGCCGTAGCCGGCCTCGGCATAGTCGCCGTCGAAGTCCCTGCCCCAGCTGCCGTACTTGAGGTAGAAGCCCTCGTACTCGAGGGTGGCGGAGAGGAAGTTGTAGTCGAGGCTGCTTTCGTCGAAGTTGTCGTAGCGGCCGTAGGCGTAGTCGATGGTCAGGATGCTGTAGCCGACGCTGAGATTGAGTTCCTGGTAGGTGTCATCGAAATCGTCGGTGTAAAAGTAGCCCGTGTAACCGACGCCGTAGCTGAAGTCGCCGACGCTGCCGGCGTAACCGGCGTACAGGTCGTACTCGAGGCCCTCGCCGACTTCGGCCGCCCAGGTGCCGACATAGAAACCGGAGTTCTCGTAATCCAGTCCGGCGAATGCGGATGCCGAGGTGTTCTGCTTGACGCCGCGGAAGATGTAGTCGGACATCATGCCGATGTTCGCGGTAAACTCTTCGTCGGCCAGAGCGGGTTGCGTGGCGCCCAGCGCGAGAGCGACTAGCAGGTAGCGGGATCGACCCATTTTTGTATCCTCCCAGTAAGTTTCGTGACCCGGGCCGAGGGGCTCGGTTGTTTGTTGCATTGCAGGATGCGTGCCAGATCCGCCGAGGCCCCGAAACAGGCGCTTTCGGGCCACCGGAGAGGGCCCGGGCGCACCGCGGTGGTGCAAGGCGGCATGGCGCAATGCCCTAACACGGGGCGCGGGGGTAGGCCCAATGGATCCGAAGAAGCCCAACATCGACGAACTCGCCCGGCGGCTCGCGGACGCCTTGCCGGGCGGGCTCAAGGCCCTGCGCGCGGATGCCGAGCAGAACTTCCGGGCGGTCCTGCAGGCGGGCCTGTCGCGGCTCGACCTGGTGACCCGGGAGGAGTTCGACGTCCAGGCCGCCGTGCTGAAGCGCACCCGCGAGAAGCTCGAGGCGCTGGACGCCCGGCTGGCGGCGCTGGAGGGGTCCGCGGACCCCGAATGACCGCGCGTCCGGGTGGACCGCGGGCGCGGACCGTCACGGGCTCCCCTTGCTCCGGAAATCTTTATGTCGCTGCGGGGAGCCCGTGACGGTCCGCGCCCGCTGCGGTGCTGCCGGCGCCGGCCCTTTCGTTGCGTTTGGGCCGGAAAGGCGGCGTTGCCCCCGGGGCTGGGGGTGGGCGACGCTGGGGGCCGGTTTTCCGGGAGAGCCGGCATGTCCCTGGCGAAGGTGCTCAGCCGTGCGCAGTGCGGCCTGGAGGCGTTGCCGGTGTCCGTCGAGGCCTACGTGGGCGGCGGGCTGCCGGGCTTCTCGGTAGTCGGGCTGCCGGCGACGGCGGTGCGCGAGAGCCGCGACCGGGTGCGCGCCGCGCTGGCGAACTGCGGCTTCAAGTTCCCCGACGGCAAGGTGATCGTCAACCTGGCGCCCGCCGACCTGCCAAAGGAAGGCGGGCGTTTCGACCTGCCAATTGCAATGGGCGTGCTGGTGGCCTCGGGGCAGTTGCCGCGGCGCGGCCTGAAGGTCATCGAGTTCGTCGGCGAGCTGTCGCTCAACGGCGACCTGCGGCCGGTTTCCGCCGCGCTGTGCGCCGCCGTCGCCGCAGCGCGCGACGGCCATACCCTGGTCGTGCCCAAGGGATGCGGCGAGGAGGCAGCGCTGGCGGGGGAGGGCGAAGTACGCCATGCGCGGCACCTGTACGACGTCGCGGCGCACCTGAAGGGTGATCGGCCTCTCCACGTGGTCGCGCCGCCGCCGCGCCCGGACCCCTGGGTCGAGGACGGCCCGGATCTCGCCGAGGTCCGGGGCCAGCAGCGGGGTCGGCGCTTGCTGGAGTTGGCGGCGGCCGGTGCCCACAACCTCTTGCTCATCGGCCCGCCCGGCACGGGCAAGACCATGCTGGCGCGGCGGCTGTCCGGCCTGTTGCCGCCGCTCGACGCAGAAACTGCGTTGCAGGTCGCGTCCATCGCCTCGGCCGCGGGCCGCAGCTTCCGCGCCAGCGACTGGGGCCGGCGCCCGTTCCGCTCGCCGCACCACTCGGCCTCCTCGGTGGCGCTCACCGGGGGCGGTTCGAATCCGCGTCCCGGCGAGGTGACGCTCGCGCACCACGGCGTGCTGTTTCTCGACGAGTTGCCGGAGTTCGGCCGCGTTGCGCTGGAGTCGCTGCGCCAACCGCTGGAGGAGGGCGAGCTGACCATCAGCCGCGCCGCCCTGCAGCGCACCTTCCCGGCGCGCTTCATGCTGGTGGCGGCCATGAACCCCTGCCCCTGCGGTTACCTGGGCGACCCGAACGGGCGATGCCGGTGCAGCGCGGACGCGGTGCTGCGCTATCGCGGGCGGATTTCGGGGCCGCTGCTCGACCGCATCGATCTCGCCGCGGAGATGCCCCGCCCCGCCCCCGCCGAGCTGCTTGGCCCGCCGGGCGAGAGTTCGGCGGCGGTGCGCGAGCGGGTGCTGGCGGTGCGGCGCCTGAGCGAGGCGCGGCAGGGCTGTGTCAATGCCCGGCTGGAGGGACGGGCGCTGGACCGGTTCGCGGCGCTCGGTCCGGCGGAGCGCACGCTGCTGGCGCGCTCCGCGGAGCGCCTGTTCCTGTCGGCCCGGGCGCAGACCCGCGTGCGCCGGGTGGCCCGCACCATCGCGGATGCGGACGGCGCCGAGTCCATCGGGGTCCGGCACCTGGCCGAGGCGCTGGCTTGCCGGGGGATGCCGGGGTGAGCTCCGATTGGCGTGGCGGCCCGCAGCGGGCGAGCTCGGTGACCCTCATACAAAACGCATCCACAGGAACACCCCGACCATGGTGAAGCCGAGCGCGATCTTGGCCGCGATGCCGATCGCGAGCCCGAGGGTCGCGCCCCAGCCGGCACGACCGGCGGACATGAGGTCCCGCTGGGCGGACAACTCGCCCAGCACGGCGCCGATGAACGGCCCGAGCAACAGTCCCGGCAGTCCAAAGAAAATGCCGACCACGGCGCCGAGCCCGGCGCCCACCATGGAGCGCGGCGAGGCCCCGTAGCGTCGCGCCCCGAAGGCGCCGGCCACGAGGTCGGCCAGGAAGGCGAGCACGGCCAGCACGCCGAGCGCGGTGAGCGTGCCCGCGCCGATGTAGGCAAAGTCCTCGGCCCAGGCGGCAAGCAGGAAGCCGAGAAACAGCAGGGGCGGCCCCGGCAATGCGGGCAGCACCAGGCCCGCCAGTCCCGCGAACACCAGGATGACGGCGAGTGTCCAGAGGAGAATGGTCATGCGCGCGACTATAGCGGCGCGCTTACCGGGTGCCTATGGCCGGTGCCAGACGCAGGAAAGCCCGGAGCAGCCTGCTCCGGGCTTTGGGTATAGACCGCGTTGCCAGCGTGTCAGGGGTTGTGGCTCAGCTCGGGCACTCGCCGGTACAAGTACGCCCAGCTGTCATCCAGTGATGTGCGGAAGTCGGCGCGCAGGCGCTCTGCTTCGGCCTCGCCGCGCACCTTGGCGACGACTTCCCAGACGCCCGCACGGGTGTCGTCCAGTGCGGCAAAGTTCTCGAACGGCGTCACGACGAAGTAATTGGCACTGGCCGCGTCCCCGCCCTGCACGCTGTACCAGAAACCACGCGGCTGGCCCTCGGCTTCGGTCATCGCACCGACGATCTGCTCGATCGTGCTCATCATCAGGCGTGTGTCATCGGCCCTGAAGTTGTTGACCCAGATGACGTCGCTGACCGGGGCATTGCGGCTGATGGCCGGCACCAGCTTGGCGTACGAACTCGAGCCCTTTTCCGGGTGCACATGAGGCGTGATCTGCTCCATGACCACGCTCTGGCACTTCTGGCCGGCCTCATGGGGCGTGTCCAGGGCGGCCCAGTCCTTCAACAGAAAGGCCGCCACATAGACGTTGCCCTGGCCATGCTGGCGTTGCCAGGTATTCCAGCCACGCTCTCCCTTCTGCGCCAGATAGCACTCTTTCCATGCGGCGATGCCCGCCTGAAACGGGTCGTTGTGGCCAGCCTTGACATGCATTTCGATGATCGACAGCAAGTGACCGGTCGGTTCCTGCGCCGTCGTCGTCACGGGCAGGGACAGGATCGTGGCGCTGAGCAAGGCCAGCGCCACGCGTTTCGTGAATCTCATGATGACTCTCCCAATAGATGTGCTTGTTGTTAGATGCACACTGACCCCGGCGGGCGGGCGCAATGTCCATGCAGGATATCCATCACAGGAGGGAAGTCAAAGCAAACCCCCGGCGTTCGGGTATAGTCCGCGCTCCCCACGCTGCGCTTCCGGCCGTCGATGTTCCTGAACCCCGCCCAGCTCGAAGCCGTGCGCTACACGGCCGGCCCGCTGCTCGTGCTCGCCGGCGCCGGCAGCGGCAAGACGCGCGTGATCACGGAAAAGATCGCGGCGCTGGTGGCGGGCGGCATCCCGCCCTACAACATCGCGGCCGTGACGTTTACCAACAAGGCGGCACGCGAGATGCGCCAGCGGGTCGCCGCGCTGCTGGACGCCGAGACCGCCAAGGCGCTCAAGGTGTCCACCTTCCACACCCTCGGCTTGAACATCCTCAAGCGCGAGTACGGCAACCTCGGTTACAAGCGCGGCTTCACGATTTTCGATGCCCACGACAGTCGCAACCTCGTCAAGGAGCTGCTCAAGAACGACAACGCCGACACCGAGGGCACGATCGACGCGGCCTGCGCGGCGTTCTCGGCGTGGAAGAGCGAGCTGGTGGCGCCCGAAGCGGCCCTCGCGGGCGCGGCGGACGAGCTGGAGCAGGCCCGCGCACGCCAGTACGCGGCGTACCAGCGCGCGCTGCAGGCCTACAACGCATTGGATTTCGACGACCTGATCGTGCGCCCCGTGTTCCTGTTCCGCGAGCTGCCCAGGGTGCTCGAGGCCTGGCAGGACCGCATCCAGTACATGCTCGGCGACGAGTACCAGGACACCAACATCGCGCAGTACCAGCTCATGGGCCAGCTGGTCGGGGCGCGCGGCGCGTTCACCGTGGTCGGCGACGACGACCAGTCGATCTACGCCTGGCGCGGCGCGCGGCCGGACAATCTCAAGAGCCTCGCGAGCGATTACCCGGCGCTCAAGGTCATCAAGCTCGAGCAGAACTATCGCTCCTCCGGGCGCATCCTGGCGGCCGCCAACGGCCTGATCGGCAACAACCCGCACCTGTTCGACAAGCGCCTGTGGAGCGCGCACGGTCCCGGCGACCGGATCCGGGTGCTGGTGGCGCGCGACGGCGCGGACGAGGCCGACCGCGTCGCGATGGAGATCATGCGCATGCGGATGGAGCGCGGCGGCGAGTGGCGTGACTTCGCGGTGCTCTACCGGGGCAATTTCCAGGCGCGGCCGCTCGAGCAGGCGCTGCGCGCGCTGGAGATACCTTACTCGGTCACCGGCGGCACCTCATTCTTCGATCGCACCGAGGTCAAGGACGTGCTTGCCTACCTGCGGGTGATCGCGAACCCGGACGACGACGCGGCGTTCCTGCGGATCGTCAACGTGCCGCGCCGCGAAATCGGCACCGCGACGCTGGAGAAGCTGGGCGATTGGGCCTCGGGGCGCGGCCTGGGCCTGCTGGCCGCCTGCCTGGAGGCCGGCCTGCACGGCGTCATGCCGTCGCGCACGGTCGAGCGGCTGCACGGCTTCGCGCGCCGCATGATCGAGCTGGGCGACGAGGCCGAGGACGGCGCCCCCGTGGACGAGCTGGCGCGGGAGCTGATCGAGG
>Ga0209498_1000580_pt1 | contig 22653 bp, 26 predicted proteins | sample WalLakDeSediment_FD_184131 | JGI IMG/M metagenome (GOLD analysis project Ga0209498, IMG submission 184131) | Lake sediment microbial communities from Walker lake, Nevada to study Microbial Dark Matter (Phase II) - Walker Lake 11/02/13 Deep... | ecosystem: Environmental > Aquatic > Freshwater >...
TAGTTGATGATCCCAGGCGGCCTGGAGTTTGAAGGCAAGATCGGGGTAAGCATCCAGGGCGTAGGTGAATTCGTCCAGGATAACGACCTGTTTCTGATCGCTGACGGCCGCCAAACGCGCCAGTTCCCGCAGCAGTTCATCCCAATCGTAATAGGTGAAGCCGGGATCGGCGGGCGGTTGGCCGTGAATCTGGCGGTAAAGGGCTTGTGAGAGGGAGCGCAGCAGTGCGCCGGGAGCGGAATCGGTGGCCAGCCAGTAGAAGCCGGGGATGCTCCGGTTCGCCAACCAATGGGTGATGAGCCTGGTTTTGCCAACGCGGCGACGGCCGTAGACAACGCAAAGCGACCCCAACGACTCGGCATATTGACGGTCCAGCAGGTTGAGTTCAAACTGGCGGCCAGTGAAGGCTAATTTTTCGGCCATAAGCAATGTTCTCAAACAAACGTAGATAATTAAAAATAACTTAATCTCAAGCAAGATAATTATAAACCTATTGGGGGAAGAGATCAACAGTTTGATATCTTGCATAGTACCGCGGGGACATAGCCGATTCCTTTACTATTTTTCTGTCTATACTGCGGCCCGTATGTACAGAATTGGCGGCAACTGGCTTTCATAGCCGGTTATTACCGTGCGGTATATCCCGAAAGTAGGCCATCTTCAAATGCGTGTCCCCTTGCGTCGTATCCAGGACATTGTTAATCCGCAACTTGCCAAACCGATAAGCTATAATGCCTGCCGCTATTGTGTCATGCAAGATATTGAATTGCTCTCACCGTGGAAGGCTCACAAGTGACTTTGGGACTGGTTCCTATTGCACATTCCTGCGCGAAAATGCACAGCACCCTAGATTGCGGTAACTTTTCATCAGATAAACCGGCTAACGGCACATTTTTGCCGCGACCCGCTACGCGGGGACCTGTTGGGGGGACACCCCCCAAACCCCCCGTTACAGAAATCAGAAAACCAGAACCCAGCCGTCAGAACACGGGGGAGACCAACCGAAAACCCCAGACTGCCGTACGAGCTGTCTGGATCGGTCCAGCTGCGGCTGGCGACGCGGGCGTCGCCTCGATAGCTGATCCACGAGCCGCCCCGCACGTAACCGGCGTCTTGACGCTTATCATAAAACAACGCTGTCCATTCCCACACATTGCCGCTCATATCCTGCGCCCCACAGGCGGCGGCGCCGCGGGGAAAAGATCCCACAGCCGTTGTCCGGTTAATGCCCGCCTCGGCCGAGTTAATGATACCATCTTCCCATTCATCCCCCCAAGCCCAGGTACGGCCGTCGGTATGCCGGGCGGCCCGTTCCCACTCCTTTTCCGAGGGCAAGCGATAGAGTCGGCCGCTGGCTTCCGTTAGCCAGGCGCAGTACGCTTACGCTTCATACCAGGAAACGCCAACAACCGGCCGGTTTTCAACATGCCAGCGGGATTGTTGCCAATACTCTGGCTGCGTTACCGGTCCTTCACCGCGCCGCTCAACATTATGCTTCCTTACCCGCCAAAGCCATCCTGCGCTTTCCTCCCCACCCCAGTAGCGGGGATTCTCGTAGCCGCCAGCGGCCATAAATAGGCCGAATTGCGCCACCGTCACCGGGTAACGGGCAATGGCGTATGGCTCTTGGATGACGCCCTGTTCCTTCTCCTCGCCATAGAGAAAGCTGCCGGCGGGAAGCTGAATCAAATCCGGCTCCAGGCTGCACACGCCCGGTCGTGGGTCGCCCAGCTTGCCCAGAGCGTCACCCGCTTCCGCCCGCTGCGGCGGCGTTAAGGCTTCGTTGGCCAGCAAGGCAACCAACAGTTGGCGGGTATGAGGCAGCAGCTCTGCGGCGAAGTCGCTCTCTTCAAAGTTTTGCCGGCCAACAACAGCGGCCATTTCCCCACCTAACCAGACGCGATACCGGGCGGGATCATGAGGCGCAGTGGGCGGCGTCTGCGGCATCATGCGCTCAACGGCAAAGAGAACGTGTTCAAAATTATTGTTGTTGTAGACTAACGCTCCGGCCGCCAGGCTCAATACTTCGCGCCAGGTATCGCCAGCCGCCGCCAACCGGGGCGCCTCCTTCAGTAGCCGCATTCCCGGCGTTAAATAACAGGCGGCCAGATATTCCTGAAACGTGCGGTGCGGAAAAACAAAGACGCGCTCGCCCAACCCGCCCCGCCCCACCAATAAATGCGCCCGCTGCTCCGTGTATTCTAGAAACTGCTGCGCCTTACCGTAGTCGCCCAGATGTTTGGCAGCCAGGGGCATGATTTCACCCTCCTTAATATCTGCCCGTTCCTGCCGCGTTACTGCTTCGGCGTGGGCTTTCCAGGCTATTTCCCACAGCAGCCGCTCTAGTTTTTGCTGGTTAACGCCCAAAACAGCCAGCATATCCGGTAACGCCTTACCTTCCTCAGCTCCTTCTTTCGGTAACTGCCAGCGCAGCAGCAAGGTTTCCACACACACCTGGTAAAGTCGGGCCCGCTCTTCCGGCAGCGCGCCATAGTAGGTTTGCACAATCGCCATGATAGTCAGCAGCATGGGGTTCTGGGCTAGCTCCTGCAGATCTCCCCGTTGTACCTGCTGCTGCAAATGGTCTGTCAGGCTTTGCCCGCGTGCAGGGGTTAGCTCGCCCATTTCGGCCAGCACGGTATACCAGTTGCCGATGAAATCGGTAATCTGGGACGGGGTCAGTGGTTGCAAGGCGCGGCTGGACGTTCCTTGCGGCGCCTCTTTGTCGTCGAAGGAAAGGGTGCGGCAGGTCGCCACCCAGCGACAGCGGCTATAAGCCCCATCTGCCAAAGAAGCGATAGCCCGCCAAACATCGCGACGCTGCTGTAGGGGCACTTCGTCCACGCCGTCCAGCAGAAAAATAACGTTACCTCGCTGAGCCGCTAGTGTCAGTGAGGCAATGGCCGATTCCAATCCCCGCTCGCTTAACAGCCGTTCCACAAACTGCCACAGTGCCAGCGGTGAGCGAGGATCGAAGGGGTTGCGGGCAAAGTCACGCAGTTCAATCAAAACCGGCAGCGGCGCGCCGTTTGTCCAGTGAAGCTCTTCCTGCTGGATCTCCTCTTCTTCCTCGTCTGTACGTATAAGTCGCTCCCACTTGTCGGCCTGACGTTCTTCGCCTGACTGCGGTAGTCGCTCACGCTGCCAATGCAGCTGTCGCAGCCAACCGGCCTCTGGCTCCAACGCCGCCTGCGCCAGACAGAAAACCAGAAAGCGCAGCAGTGTCGACTTGCCCGAGCCGGGATCGCCCAGCAAGATAAGCTGACGTTCCGCATGAATGGCGGCCAACGCCGCCCGTTCGCGAATGATTACCTCGGGCTCTGTGGGCAGGCGCCACGTTCGCGGCGTGGCATGTAGGTTGATAAACACCTTTGCCAACTCCAGCTTGGCCGTCTTGGCGCCGCTTAGGTCCAACAGGCTCATGGCTAACCGCTCGCTGTGCTGGCCCACCCACTCCAGGTAAGGGCGCAGGGCGCGGTCCAATGGGTCAGGCGGCAACGGGTCGTCCTCTGATCGCTGGTAAAACTGCTTGCCGTGGGCGTTAACGCCGGCCAGAATGGGCTGCGCCGCGGCTTGCAGCTCGGCGCGATCACTTTCAGCCAGCGCACCGGCGGCTAACTGCTCCAGCCAACCTTGACGAACAGCGCAAGCGATAACGTCGTCCACCGCTTGCGTGAGGGTGGCGTCGCGGCCGGTTATGGTTTCCAGCCGTTTGTGGCAATGGTATTGGAGGACCGTCTGCAGAGAGGCCATGTCGAAGGCGTTGATCAGGGCGTTGCGAAAGGGGTATTTGAGTTGGTTCCAGGTGGTCATGGTTAAAACCGTCTATCTTGTCTGATCTGCTGAGAATACCGCGGCCGAAAGAGATGTGGTTCTAACTTCCCCCGGAGCGTTTCCTAATCTGGCATTATTACTATCGGAAGTATAGATGCAGAAGACTGCACTGGCAATTTAAGCATGGGCAGCCGTCGTCCACAGATAGACGCCAAGCACACCAGTCCTCTCTCGTAACCCCGCCACCCCAGGCTGTGGAAGATCTTCGGCGTCGTCGCAAGCCCTGCTTTTTCAGCCAGCGTCATGAGGCTGTAGCTGAGCGACGCCACACGGCCGTAAAGCTTTCCGTTGAGCGTGCGTTGCCGTTTGCCTCGTTTTGTTTCGTTGCTCAGGTTCTGGGAACAAAAGGCGGCAAGGACGGCTAGGATTTGCTCCATCAAGGCCGTATAGGGAGAGTCATGGACGTCTTCCGAAAACCCTTCAACGCAGAACAGCCTTCGGGCGTATGTGCAGAGGTAGCCGTAATCGTCGTCATTGGGCGGCTGTCATAAGCGTGTTTGCCAGTCACGGCCGCTACTCCCCGATTGCTCCCTTATCATCTAAGCAGCAGCTCTGAGATCTATGGCGTCAGTCCGCTTGCGCCGCTCATATAGAAATCGCTAGAAACACTGCGCGAAACGGCCGTTTACTCCTGACAGCTCATTGCCCTTTTTTAGACGCTGCTTCACAACACAGCCTCAATTGGCCCAGCAAAACCCGTAAGGCCAACTCCGCGTCATCCATTTCTTGTATCTGGCCAACCGTTCCCTGCTTTGTCCCCGCCAACAACGCCTGCGCGCGCGTTCGCAGCTCGCTTAGTCTAGTCAACAAATCATCTAGCTGATGCCGCTACGCCTCGCCGAGATCTCACGGCAGTCGCCACTGCAGTTGCTGCCAGTGTAAAGCCAACGCCGTCTGGCTGCCGCCTTAACATGGCGGTTCATTTTCGCCTGTCGGCTGGCTATAATTTAGGAGGGCAATGGGCTATAATCAGGTGACATACAGCGACCAATGAGAGAAACAGAGGAAGAGATGAGTGAGAACGCTTTAGCGCCAGTAGAACAAAAAACTGTTGTTTTCTATGATGATGAAATCACTGCCGTCTTGGTAGAGGTTGAGGGCCGTCGAAGAGTCTATGTGCCGGTGCGCCCTATCTGTGAATTCTTGGGTGTTGCCTGGTCGCCGCAACTTCGACGCATTAACCGAGATCCAATCCTCTCGGCATCCAGTATCTCTGTGACCGTAACGGTCACAGAGAGTGGACAACGCGGCCATGTCATTTGCTTGCCGCTAGATCACTTGAATGGCTGGCTGTTTAGAATTAACGCCGAGCGTGTCAAACCCGAAGTGCGCGATAAGGTTTTGCGCTATCAACGAGATTGTTACCGCGTTTTGGCGGACGCATTTCTGGATATGAGCGAGTCTGACGATTGGATGACGACAGACCCAGAAACGCGCATTGCGCTGCAACAAATTGAACAGCTGGGGCTGGCCATTGCTGAAATGGCCAGAGATCAGTTGAAGATCATGGCTCGTCTGGACAAGGCAGCCGTTATCGTTGGCCAACACAACCGGCGCATTACGGTTTTGGAGCAGAAATTGGCTCCCCTTGAAGCTATCACAGACGAACAAGCCGCCGACGTGGCTGTAAAAGTGAAAGCGATTGCCATGACCCTGACCGAGCGCGATAACAGTAAAAACCATTTTCAAGCCATTTTTAACGAACTGCATCGCCGTTTTCACGTCAGCAGCTACAAGAACATCCAACAGAGTCAATATCAGACTGTGTTAGACTTTCTTGACGATTGGCTGACCGCCAGCGAGTAGGCACAGACCGGGATTAGGACTGTGATGAGCGTTACAGAAAATGACGACTGGCCGGTGGAGGTTATTCGCAGCGCGAAACGACAGAAAACGGTGAGTGCCGAACTGCGGGGCGGCGCGCTGCTTGTGCGGGCGCCGGCGATGATCAGCGACGAGGAGTTGGCGCCCATCATTGCCCGATTGCAGGCGCGGCTCCGGCGCAAGGCGCACCGCCCGCCGGGGAGCGACGCCGAGTTAGAGCGTCTGGCCCAACGCTTAAACGGGGACTACTTTGCCGGGCGGCTGCGTTGGCGCTCCATCCGGTATGTCGATAACCAGGCCAGGCGGTTTGGCAGTTGCACACCGTCGCGGGGAACGATTCGGATTAGCCGGCGACTGGCGACGATGCCGGCGTGGGTGTTGGCATACGTCGTCATGCATGAGCTGGCGCATCTGGAAGAGGCTAATCATGGGGCTAGCTTCTGGCGGCTGGTGAACCAATATCCTTTGACAGAGCGGGCGCGGGGCTATTTAATGGCCGTCGGGCTGGAAGAAGAAGCGGCCGTTTAGCGGTACGCCCCACCCCGGGTACATTCAGTTTTCCTGCGGAATTGTGCAAGAGGTAGCTTCGGCCTCTGGTAATTCCTGCGTCGGCACCCTATGGGTGACATGAGTAACGCCACCAGCTTGAAGATCTGTCACAATTTGATGTATAGGCGCATTCGTGACACCCACTTTGCCCCGGGCCCAACGCGGGCCAGATCCATGCTTTATAATCGTACCGCCGGGCGGGTGTCCTCCCCCCCACCCGCTTTGGCCAGGACAATCTCTACCGGCAGCCCCCACATGGACAACGCGGAGACCGCCGCAATCTGAAAGCCGACCTCGCGCAGAGCTGCCCAGGCATAAATGGGGCGGCAGTCCACCAGCACCGGCAGCCGGTCGTGCAGCCATTCGTATATGGCCACGGCCGTTATCATCCAATCCCAGTACCCCAAGCTTTACCAGCTATGGCGGCAATACCCCACTCTGGTGCAAACGCTAGAGGCGGCCTACGCCCAGCGGCCGAGCAGCGAAGAGGAAATACTAACCGGCATTCGCCGCACCGCCGAGCGCAAACCGGCTGCACCGCAGACCGGCGAAGGAGCGTCGCCCCCAGTTGCAGGTAGACCGACGAGCGACTCAACCGGCGGCGAATTAGGCGAGTGCCTCAACATAGGGGTCTAGCAGATGACTAGCTGACCAGTGTTCGCCCTCGCGAAACCCGGTGGATAGTTTGACCCTACGGATTTCCAGGGGTGGCTGTCGACAGCTCACGGACCTCCTCCCATTTGCCCCGCCAAAGGTTGCCGTCCGGTCACCCAAGAGACCCCCAATGATCGGGGCAAGTTATGGACCTCTATAGGCACTTTTGCCCAGAATAGCATGTTTCTATCAAGGGAGCGTTCACGGGGTGACCGTTTCTATCCTACCCGCCAGCAGCAGTCTCCTTCTTCTGGCCTCCAGGCCCAACGATTGCCCGGCCGTCAGCGGAGGACAAACTGGTAGACAAAATCACATTCTCCCCGCGGTTCGCTATTGGCCAGGAAGGCGCCAAGCCCCGAGAGATCATTGCTAACAGGGTTCCAGGGATAACCGGCAGTTGAGCTTTTCAGGAGATGGTATCGCCGTCGCCAAAGTGGCAGGATAACGGTCACCCTCAAGATGTCCATTGTGAATGCTGGCGGGGACAGGGTGAAGCGGGGTATCGGAATGCGCAGGCGGATGACCAGATCCATACCACGCACCCAGGCCTGCACCATGTTCGCGATGGCGGGATTGACCAACCCGGATGCGAGTACAAACGAGTCGGCGATGACCAGGGTCTCTTCATAATTCCGCTGTCCTGCAGTGCGGTGATACTCATGCGTTCCTTGTGGGGGAGTCGGTGGACTGATTGGCGCCATGTGATCGGAAGCGGACTGTATAAAAGGGTAATGATTGCCATAACGGGGTGCTGGCCCCAGAGTGCCATCCACCGGCTGGACCATGCCGCTGGGCGACAACCAGGGAACGCTGCCAAAGGCGGCACGACCGGGGCCTTTATACTGGTCGGCAAAATAGAGCAGACTGCGCGCCGGGTGAAGGCCCATGTCAAAAATGCGTGCGGCCGGGGGCATGTAAGAAAACGTGTCAGGATGCAGCAGGCTGGGACTGGCGCTTTGGCTGTTGGTATTGACAACGCCATCATCAAAGCCGCGTAAAGGGATTTTGGCCGCCGTTTGTAAACTGGTTGGGTCCAGCGGATGCCCGCCAGCAACCGTGAGGGTTGGTACCGGTGTGGCGCCGATGATTTCTCCCCATAAAAGCTTAGCTACCAGCGGAGCCAGATCGACCAGGATGCTGTTATTAACCACAGTGACGGCATGACCCGCATAGACCAGCAGGTTATCGGTCATCGTATCGGCCAGACTCAGCACCGTATTCACCTCACGATTGAAGCCGGCTAAGCCATCGCGGAGCCACTGTGGTCCCAGGGTTTGGGCTGAATTGACATCGGCAATGCCGATATCCACGGCGCCATCAATGCCGGGCGCCGCTGCCGCCAGCGTATTGGCGCCGACCACAGCCAGGGCGCCCAGTTCGCTGCCTGATATAGCGCCGTGCAGGGATATATGGGTAGCCACCCGGCGCGGAATGTAGGCGACATCGCCCAGAAACTCCCGAAGCCAGAATACATTAGCGGACTGTGCTGCCAGGGAGAGGGCCACGTCAGCCACCAAAGCCCCCGTAGAGTGCGTCACGATAACACAATCGCGGCCGAAACATCTGGCCTGGCGTCTATCATCTTGATGGTAAACCACGTTCGTCCCGTCATTCATAGCATCTCGGATTTGCTTGAGGATGGCGTGAACATTTTCGATCAGACGTTGATTGGAGTTAAAGGAGGCGATCAGATAGCGATTGTTTGGCTGTTCGCCATCGCCCAGGAAACGACCGATGTGGTAGCGCCAATATGATTGAGCCGCCTCGCCGTAGAAACCGGTCGTGAGATTTGCGTCGGGATAGCGGGCTTCAATCTCCTCATCCACGCTGCTGCTGCCAGCCGTGTCCAGGTCGTAGCGACGGGCTATTTGTTTGATCACATGGCCGGGTTGAAAGCCATGAATAAAAATAATATCGCGACCACCAAACGGCTTCTTCTTGTCTGGCCGAAAGGGGCTGCACCGCTGTGGCTCCTCGGGAGGTATGGGTTTGAATCTCTGCAAATCCGGCTTCTTACCGATTTCACTGAGGATGGGTTCCGTCATCTTTTCGATATCTTCCAGCGTATAACCACCACCAAGATCAATCGCCTCTTCGTCTGTTTCAGCGGCGTCAGGGGGCAGTTCGCCACCGAGGGAGACACAGGGATCGTTCCCCTGATACCAGCTCAGATTCCCGTCGGCATCAAACATATCGCCGATCATATCTACGACCGAGCCGTGGCTGAAGTCAACCGGGTTGGCCTGCGGCTCATGATCTGGGTCGGCATATTGCTGGAGGCGCTCCTCTAGAACGATTTTACCGTTGACGGTCGTTACATTGACGACCTGGCCGCAATCATCGCCGGAGACTTCCACCAAACAGATGCCGGCAATTTCACCGCTGCCGCGACCCGCGTCAGGCGCAGCGGCAGTCGTGGCCAGAATGGCCACGCCGGTAAAGTCGCGCGGCGCTTGCCAGGGCGGTAGCAGTACATAGGCCCAGTCATCGTTGCGAATCGGGCTGGTTTCGCCGATAACTTGAATATCACTGCTGGGCATGGGGTGGTTACCGGAGGTGGGCAGGGAGCCGTTAAAGGCTAACAGTTTGAACTGGATGTGGTCCAACTCCTTGGCCACCAGACGGGCGCAGAAACGGAAGGCGTAGCGCCGCCCGGCAGACAGCGGCCCATTGGTTATCTGGTAGATAGCGTCGCCATGCTCTCGCGAGCCGCTCATGACAATGCGACCGGACTGCTCCAGACAGCCTTTGCCATCCACCTGGATTTGGGGGCTGCCATAGGCAATCTGCCAGCCAGCAACGCCTTCCTTGGGCAAACTGCTCTGACAACAGAGCAGATCCGAGAGCCGGAAAGGTAAGTCGCCGCTCTCAATGAAAAAAAGGCCAATGTTGCTATTGCCAACAAGCTGACCGGAGAGATCATGCGCCGTGACCCGGTAAGCGTAGGCCTGGTTGGCGGTTAATGCCTTTGCCCTGGTCGGAAAATCTAGCGAGGTTTTGCCGATACCCGTGAGCTCCAAGATGGGGCGCCGGGCCGTCAGGGCTTTTTCAGCATCTTCGCCAGGACTGAGTGTTACGACTCTCAGACTGTAGGTGACCGGTTTTCGGGGGAGGTGTTGCCCCCGCGCTGGTCGCCAGGCGAATGCCGGCCTACGGTCGTGAATCGGGCATTTGTGGTCAGGGGTGATGGTTTGAAGTAGGTTAGTAGCTACCATAAGTACCTCCGGTCAACGTTCAATACAGCACAGTATAACATCGCCTGCGTTTCGTCGCCCAACGACAATCAGAATTACCCCGCATTGACTCAAAAAGAACCTGACTTTCCCATCTTTTCCCAACCGCGCCTCCTCGTACATACGAATAACGTATGTACAAAATATGAGATCGGCTGGTTTTCATAGTCCGTTGCTACCATACCGATTGCCGTCAGACCCCTTATGATTGGTAATTCACAACGACGAGCGCCGGCGCAGTGGATAGGTCTTGGCGTAAATGACCGTCAAGAACATTAGCGCTATAATTAGCGCGTCAGGGAACTTTTCTCCAGATTTTTCCATTACCCTGGCCGGTAGAATTTCTGCCTAGCATAGCCGTCATAAAGCGAGGTGTCTGAATGGGCAAGGAAAAAGGATTAGAACCAATCCAGTTTGATGGATACAGTATCCGTCGTATCTGGGATGAAGAAACGGAACAATGGTGGTTTGCTGTCGTTGATGTGATCGAAGCCTTAACGGAAAGCCGAAAACCCCGCGACTATTGGTACAGAATGAAACGTCGCGTGGACGAAAATGAGGGCGTTGAACTGTCGACAATTTGTCGACAGTTCAAAATGAAAGCGCCTAACAATCGTATGTACGAGACTGAATGCGCCGCTGCCGAGGGGATGCTCCGGATTATTCAATCCATTCCCTCACCTAAAGCGGAACCCTTCAAGCGTTGGTTGGCTAAAGTTGGCTATGAACGTTTGCAGGAAATAGAGAATCCTGAGCTTACAGTCGAGCGCCTTAGAGAGTTGTACAAGATCAGGGGTTACACGGATGAATGGATTGAACGGCGTCTGCAATCTATCGTTACCCGTAACGAGCTAACGGACGAGTGGCGGCAGCGCGGCGTTGAAGAAGGGCGTGAGTTCGCGATTCTAACGGCCGGAATTGCGCGAGAGACGTTTGGGATCTCGCCGAACGAACACAAGCAGATCAAGAAGTTGAAGCGGGAAAATTTGCGCGACCACATGACGGGGCTGGAGTTGATTTTTACAACCTTGGGAGAAGCGGCCACAACGGAAATCGCCCGACAAGAAGATGCGCAAGGCTTTGGTAAAAATCAGGTTGCGGCCCGCAAGGGCGGCCGAATTGCTGGCAATGCCCGACGGGAATTGGAGGCGGAAACGGGCAAACCGGTTGTGTCGCCGGTCAACTACCTGGAAAAGCCGCAAGCTGAACAGGAAAAATTTCTGACTGGCGACAAAAATGTCGAGTTGGATTCTTGATCCTGGCATAGCTGTCCATCACTTTCATAGTTTGCATATTCCCGCCTGGTTATAATCGACTAAACCGGCCTTCTGTACATACGGGGAATGTATGTACAGAATGGGGTTTTAATCGGTTGTTACCACGCGGCAATATGCAAAATTACCCAGTATCCCCTAACTGGCCGATGCGGACAGAGGATGTTTCTGTTAATATCCAGATACAAACAAAAGGCTCAGTCATAGATCTAATTTGGTCCGGCCTAAGTTTCCTCTTCCCCTTGCCTCCGTCGGTCCCAAAAACTGCGGAGGCTTTTCAATTATGATCCCGTTCGCAACAAACAGGTCGCTCAGACCGGTCTCCTGATAGCGCCTGCCGGGTGGGACAGGCCGAAAACCGGCCACAGCCAGAGAAGCTGTATAGTTACCCCGTTGACCCTTAGAGGAGAAAACCATGAGCAAGGACCAGAATAAAAACCCTAAAAATGGGAAGAAAAAGCCGCTTAAAACCCAAAAGGAAAAGAGACAGGCTAAACGAGATAAGAAGAACCAGGGCACGGTTGAGGAGATTCTTAAAAAATGACGCAGAAAGTGACGTTTCATAACAAGGCCGCCATAAAAATACAAGCCCAAATTTACGCCGGCCGCGCCCTCGTTGACGCTTGTTTAGCCGGCCCTGGCGAAACCCACACTATCTCAGCCGATTCGACGCCCTTCGACATCTTTTTTAGAAACGGGGCCACTGGCTGGGAAGTGGCTCGCCAACTGAACAGCGACGCTGAAACCTTTACATTGAATCACTCTCAGGGTAGGTACAGCCTGACCTGACCGTAACAGACGATAGACGATGGACGATAGACGACGATTTATCGTCCACCGTCCACCATCCTTGAGGCAAAAGCATGAAATTTGCAGAGTGGCTTAACGCCCAACAATCCCGTCAAGACCCGGTTGGCGATCTGGCCCGCGCGCCGGGGATGCGGAATGGCGACGACGCCATTCCCAGGCGGAAGCCGGACGAGCATAAATTATGGGCCGACATTGTGATTAAAAGCGCCCGGCCAGGCCATATCGCCGTTTTTAATACGGCGTGGCAGGAATTTTTACAGGCCAAAGAAGCAACAGAGGAATCCCTGGATTAATCCAGGTTCCCGGAGCAGAAACATGATTCGCGTATTTTTAGCCGACAGCCAGCCTTCAACCCGTTCGGCGCTGCGGGTACTCCTGCTGGATTTAGAGATGCAGGTGGTTGGCGAGGCGGATGATTGGACGGTCGTACTCAACGAAGCCGCTCTCACCCAACCCGATATGATCGTGGTGGATTGGCAGATGATTCCCACAGATAGCTCATTGCTAATCCTACGGGCTAACTGCCTGGCGGCCGTCGTCATCGTCCTCATCAGTCATTTGGACGCGCGCCAGCAAGCCGCGTTATCGGCCGGGGCTGACAGCTTTATCAGCAAAGACGAAACGCCCGACCGGGTCGCGGAACGGCTGCGAGACGCGGTCGCTAATATCCGCGTTTATTAAACCTCGGCGCGTTACACCGCCCAGTGTACCGATAAAAATCAGCCAGGACGGCTAAGGCTCATTAATATCATTGAAACCCTGATAGTTTTCTGAACTCGGCCAAAGCCGACAGCAATTCAGGATAGTCAACCCACATCATCTGCGAAGAATACACAATGAACCAAGATGTGGATGTGGATATGTAGGAGTAGGAGAATAGTAAATGCAAGAGCAAGTACAGCATGAAGCCGCTCTTTGGCAGTGTGACGACTGTGAGGCGTGGTGGTGCAGCCAACTTGTCAGGGAAGCAACAGACTTTCTGTTGCTGCTGCCTGGGTCCGTATTGGAGCAACTGGGCTGGGATAATTTCCGCGGCTGGCGGGTCGGCGGTACGCCACACGTTGCCACCTGTCCCAACTGCCATGCTTTAAGTCAGAATCCGCGCCATGGCAATACATCTATACAGCCGTTATTGGCAGTGAGTGTCGCCGCCTTCTTAGAGCCCACACTGCCGCAAATCCGCCTTTAGTGGGGCGGGATGAGACCGGCCATGGTGTTAACGGGTACTTAGGCCATTTTTCGCTAAAAACTCTCTCTGGTACACTCCAAAAACAACAAAAAGCGAGTAACGTAAAATAACCGTATTTCGTTACTGGGTGTTTTCGCATATCCCCCCAATATGGTTCAATCCAGCATATTGTACTCGAGTAGATTAAGTTAGACACAGTCTGCCAATTTGGTTGTTTTCGATCATTCGTACTCGAGAAAAAATTTTGAAATGAACCTTTTTGGGGCGATATGCAAAATTACCCAGAGTAAAAAAGCCAGACGCGGCTGAAGAGAGTGGTCGAGAGTGGCCTGGAGATTGGGCGTTGCCATAGGTCGTCTGCGGGGAACGGGATATACTCACCGCTATGACAACGGTAGAAAACGACGACTGGCCGGTGGAGATTGTTCGCAGCGTGCGGCGGCAGAAAACGGTGAGCGCCGAGCTGCGCGGCGGCGTGTTATTGGTACGCGCCCCGGCGACTATAACCGACGGCGATTTAGCGCCTATCATCGCGCGGCTGCAGGCGCGACTGCGGCGCAAGACGCGCCGGCCGCCGGGGAGCGATGCCGATTTGGAGCGGATTGCCCGGCGCTTAAACGCCACCTACTTAGGGTACTTCACAGAATCGTCCGTAATTGTGCAATAAGGGTACTGCACATATCCTGACAGAAATGTGCAATAGCAAATGCCAGTATGACCAGAAAAACATCTGATCATAAATACTTTTGCTCAAACTAGTGCAAACAAGCCAACCGTTTCTGTACCTCAAAGCGATACAAACCTAGGAACGCGTTTCATTTGTAAACGCAGGTGCCAAAAATCACTTGAGTGACACAGAATTGGACATTTGCTACGCAATTTCTAACCGAAAACAGATTTGGAACCGGCTCCTATTGCACATTCCTGCGTGAATATGCACAGTACCCTTTGAAGTTCCATAGTAAATTGTTCGCGTTCAAACGCATGCTCGTCTCGTGCTTGCCAACTTTTGTCCAGGCGAGCCGGGCCGACCAGATTAACCTCATACAATTGTTGACTGTCAACCAGCGTATCGGCCGAAACATACCCCCCATCGAGTAAATGGTCATCAGGCAGCAACCCTTTCTCTTCAAGAGAAGCATGAATCGTATCCACAACCGTGACATCTTGCTCCATAGCTTGAGTTGTCGTTACATTCGTTATCAAATTGGGGCTATCTGGTTCACAACTTTCAGTTAGATGAACTTTGTACCCACGCCATTCGGTGCTTCTCTTGTGACTGTAGCGTGATTCGACATCATAGGGAGAGGCGATCATGACACCAGAGGGGGGAAAGTTTTTCTGGTCACGCCAGCTGATTTTGTCTTTTTCAATATAGTAATGCTGAATCTACACTTGGCGTAAGATATCTACCGCAGGAATGGTGCGTAAATGGGGCTTGGCATCATCAGCATAAATCTGTGACAAAAGATGATACCCATCCTGGCCAATCGTTCCGCTAGTACCCCAACTTTCTAATTTTGAGGGGTGATAAACGTGGCTATCTGGGTGATTGCCCGTATTCCAGGAAAAACAACCCCTCAAAATCACGTTGTTGAGGTACTAGCGCCAGACGGTTTCCTTTCGGGTTGGGCAAGCGGTAATCAGAAAATCGGCGACCATACCGGTCAAACCAGTCAGATGTTATTTGAGCTTGCAGCCACACAGGGTCAACTTGAGCCAAAATATTGAGGGCATGATGGAGCGCTTCCCCCACAATTTCCAGTCGGTTGAGATGGCGTACCGCTGCTAAAATGTGCGTGGAATCAGTCCGTTGTTTCCCTTTGGCCTTCAACCACTTCCGTTCCACAAAAACAGCGAGCATCACATCAAGCAATCGGCCCTCAGCACCACCGTCCAGTAACCGTTTCCGAAATTCGCTCAAAACAGAAAAATCAAAGCCGGCATCATCAAGCTCCAAACCCAGCAAATATTTCAAGTCAATTCGTGACCGGACCGCATCGGCCGCCTGACGATCAGTTAAATCCTCGGCAAATTGAACAAGCGTAACCAAAGCCAGCCGCCATGGAGTGGATGCTGGTTGGCCAACGCGTGGATACAAGTCCGCGAATTGTTCATCGGAGTAGACGGTGCCCAGCTCATCCCGCATTTTCATGTATCGATTGCCTTTCGGAAAGGCGGCTTTTGCGACTGTTGCTGTTAATTCTGGAACTTCGAAGATGGGTTCGGGGTGCATTGACATTCAAATACCTCCGGTGCATTTTACCAGAGAATTATACAAACTTCTTGGCAGAAGCCTTCTCACAGCAATTCGCCAACAACATCTATCCCGAATTTACGCCAGCTAGATGCCAGTTTGGCAAAATCTGCTGGATAGGTGGTGGCACGGGTAGGGGACGGCCGAGCCAATGCATGACGTAGTCATGTGACAGCATGATCTGGCTGCCATAACCGCCGTTCGCAAAGGGGGCACCTTATGTGCTGCTATTGGAATGAGAATGGGCAGTGTGTTTGTGAAAAACAAAACGAAGTTGACTTTTATTCACAAAGTGGCTATGGTTTTCACATTCAATTGCACGCACAGCCACGCAAATATGGAAATCCAATACGTTACGTCTCTGGCCAGTAGTATGGTCATGTAATCCGCGGTGTAGGAAGATGCCGCAATTATCGATCAAACGAAAGCCAGAATAATATCAATTTATGCTGGAAATCAGCAAAGGAGAAACGTTATGAAACGGTCCGGGTTAATATTAGGTCTACTGGGACTACTGGTTTTGGTAGGTATCGCCATCCCGGTGATGGCGCAGAATCATTTCGACCCTCATCCGCACATGTTGTTGCAGAGACCCGAGTTTGGTCTGATCAATGGCGTTCCGCATCTGATCGGGGTCAGGCAATGCATCGACCTGGCGAACAATCGTTCTGTTCCAAATCACGCTCATCACGAGCACCTCCACTTCGGAGACACCGGGGTCTCGTTCGGTGGTGAAGCCGGTCACGCGGTGATCCCGGCGGCCTATTTCCCGACCGAAAATGACCCGCTTCCATGGAGCAATTGCCAGGAGTTCGAAGCGTTCCTTCCTTTGCCGATAGGAGGGTAGGTGTCTACTCCCGGACAGAGCTGCCCAGGTCGTTTTCGGCCATGAACCACTCTGTTTTGGGAAGCGCTTCAGTTAACTGATAAGCGGCGGGTGGTCATCCGCGCCACAGTATCTCCGAGTAGGCAGGGCCGGCTGAGATTTCGGAACGCCTTGCTCCGCATCTGTGGCAACTGTGAATCATCCGCCGCTTAGTTGAAGCCCTGGGTAGAGCGCAGGGTGAAGTAGAAGCGGCAGCCCTGGCCCGGGCACGCCCTCGCTCTCCACCGCCACCTGGCCGTCTAATTTCTCGGGTTAGTGCCAGTAACGCTCTGGTTAACGGATTGTCCACAAAACGGATTCCTGACACAGTGCCGCCCTCTTCCACCGAGCGTAATGCCCTTGTTGATGGATCATCAATGATCGCGCCTCCTGTGGCCGCATTTATGGCGAACCTGTAGGTCACTATAAATTCGTCAGGGTCAATGGGCGGCATTTGATCAAAAGACGGCAGCGACACTTCTCGTCCGGGCTTGTGTTTTCCAGTCATGTTTCATCTCCTTGGCGTAACTACGCATTTCTAAATGCTCGCTACTCTGCGAGTCCGCTTTCTAGCCGGGCAACACGCGCTTCGAGTGTTTTGTATTGATCTTGACCGTTAAGTCCACGAATTCCTAGCGCACCTATCCTGCGCCGAACATTCTCGTCTGCCATTTCTGCGTAGATTTCATCGGTAACCGCGAGACTGGAATGCATCAAGTTTTCACTCACGGCTTTGTAGTCGGCGACGGTCCGCGAATTTGCCAGACCATAGCTAGCGTGTCCACGGCGAAACGCATGTGGTGGAAAGTAAGGAAGCCCAACCGAATCCAGCCATCTATTCAAATCCTTGCGAAGCCGTGACGTCCTGTGTTGACCAACGCCCACACGTTCAACCATCAATACCCAATAGGCGTTCAAATGACTACCTCAAGCTCGATTACAGTCACTGACCGCATTGCCCAACTGTTGCACGAACTGGGTATCAAGCAAGCCCACTTCGCCGGACGCAGCCTGGGCGATCTCGGCGGCCTGGCCGTGCAACTTCCGCAGCTGTTTGCCTCACTGACGCTGGTCTGTCCGTCGGGGCTGGACGTTGACCTTGTCTCGCCGCTCGCTTCCCGATTACTTGTCTTTCGAGGCGAAAGCACAGGATACGACGCCGTCGGTAAGCTGGTTGCATCGTTACCGGGAGCCAGATTAGCTGTCGCACACAATGACGCCGCCTGGTCTGATCTGATTGCACACCATCGCGACGACGTCGTGGCTGGGCTGTTACCATTTTTAGCTGAAAGGACATCGGCAGCGGCACAGTCCGCGGCAACTACGCAGGATGGAGAAATCGGTTCGGTCGCCGGCATCAACTACCGCGTGCAGGGAGCCGGGCCGCCGCTGGTGCTGATGCCGCTCGGGCTGATCCCGTCGCAGTGGGATCCGATCCTGGACGTGCTGGCGGAGAGCTACTGCACCATCACCCTGGGCGGCCCGCATTTGGGCATGGTCGCCCTGCTCGAACTGCGCGCAGCCACGGTCGGTTATCGCGATATGGTGGGCGCGCTGCTACAGGATGTGCTGCTGGATGCCGGCCACACTGTGTTGGAAATCGGCTGCGGCACGGGCGCCATAAGCCGCTGGCTGGCGCGGCGCACAGCGGGCCGGAACCCGATCATTGGCGTTGACGTCAATCGCTACTTCCTGCGCGAAGCGGCCGATATGGTGCGCAGCGAAGGCCTGGAGGGCATCGTACAGTTCCAGGAGGGCAATGCTCACGCGCTACCGTTCGACGACGATCAATTTGACTTGACGCTGTCGGCGACGGTGCTGGAAGAGGTCAACGCCGATGCGGCGCTGGCAGAGATGATCCGCGTCACCAAACCGGGCGGACACGTCGGCGTCATCGTGCGCGCCAAAGATGTGCCGTACTTCGTCAACTTGCCCTTGGACCCCACCATCAAGGCCAAAGTCGAACACCCGTCCGCTCAGGGCAGCGACGCCGGGCCTGACGGCTGCGCCGACGCCACCCTCTACAACCGCTTCCAGGCATCCCCACTGACAAACGTCAAGATGTTCCCGTATCTGGCGGCGTTAAATGAGCCATTCATTATCGATTTCTTTCGCGATACGGTTAGCTCAATTTTGGACGACGCGGAGAGGGCGGCGCTCCATGCCGCGTGCAAGCAAGCGCGCGTGGACGGCACGTTTGTGTTTTCCTATCCGCACCACTGTGCAGTCGGCAGGAAGCTGCAAGCGGCGGGGTAGATCGGCCGTAAGCATCTACGACGCACTAGCCACCTTTGAATTCAGGTCGGGTGCGATCTGTTCACGATCTGCTGACGGCCGTTTTCTAAACTATCCACTATTCACCATTCACCATTTCAAGTCACATGAACCATTTCAAGCCACAAGGAGAGCAAATCATGATATTGGTACGCGATGAATTTCAATGTAAGTTAGGTGGGGGGGCTCAGCAGGCAGTTGATCGTTTCAAATCGATGGCACACTTGTTGGAAAGTCAGGATGTGATTAAACGGGCACGGATCTTGACGGATTTGAGCGGCCGTTTTGAAACTGTCATTTTTGAAGCAGAAGTAGAGAGTCTCGATGCTTATTTTGCCATGATGCGCGCCGCCTTCGCCAACCCGGAAATCCCGACGATGGATGAAATGCCGATGCAATCAGGCTCACGCACATTCTACACCATTGAAGCCATCTACGAATTGGCGTAATGGTGCTGAGTGAAGGGGATCTCATCAAGATTGGTTCAAGCATTAGGTTTGAACCAATCTCTGGAGAAGTACGATGAAACGGTTGTGGCACAAACTCGCAAGTAAATTATGTGATCGTCTGGGCAAGGTCCGTCTCCCAAGGAAACAAATCTTTTCTTGGCTGCAAGTGTCTGGCTGAAGGAGAAAATGAACAGTGACAGTACAGAGCAACACGGTCATTGCCAATGACCTGACCATCTATTATGAAGAAAGTGGCAGCGGCGATCCGCTCATCCTGCTGCACGGCTCGATGGGGAGCAGCGCTGTCTGGCATCCGTATCTGCCGGTCTTTGCAGCGCATGGCCAGGTGATTGCGCCAGACCTGCGCGACCACGGCCGCACGACATTTACGCCCGATTTCGACCTGGCAAAAATGGCCGCACAGAACGCCGCCGACGTCGTCGGCCTGCTGGATGCGCTGGCGATTGACCGTGCGGTGTTGTGTGGCTGGAGCCGCGGCGGCGTCATTGCGCTGCGGACCGCCTATCTCTATCCCGACCGCGTGAGCGGACTGATTGTTGGCGGCGTCACGCTGGAGGTAACAGATGCGATGCGCGCGACGCTGTACGCGATGGGGCTGGATGGCCCGGGGCAGCCCAACCTGGCGCGTGCGCAACAGACCATACCCGACATCGTCGCCCGGTGGCAGCAAACGCACGTGCAAACGGAGGATCACTACATCCGCTTGATTGAGCGCATGTCCCACGGTATGTTCAAATCAGCCACGATGCCGTCCAAGGCTGAGCTTGCGACCATCGAGACGTCTACGCTGATCGTCTGGGGCGATCGCGACCAGTTCCTGCCCGTCGAGCAAGCGGTCACGCTTTATCGCTGGATGCCCACTGCTCAACTGGCGGTTATCCCGAACGCAGACCATATGGTCACGCGCACGCACCAGGCGGAATTCGGCCGCATTGTCACCAACTTCCTTGACAATCTGTCCCACGGAGAAACCAGATGACAGACAACGCCGGCTCTCTTGAACTCACCGACCAAACCACGGCCACGACCACGCAGGGCCACGCTCTTTCAGATGGCGACTGGCTCGATTCTCACTTTGAGGCCGCGCGCGAAGCCTATGAAACGGCGGCTCACTACGCTGGCATCAAGCCCGGCTGGAAGCTGCTGGACGCCGGCGCCGGCGGCGGCAGCTTCTTGCCGCTTCTCTCCACGCTTGTGGACAGCAGCGGTACGCTCGACGCTGTGGATCTCGCGCCAGAGAATGTCGCGGCAATCCGGCAGCGCGCGGCAGCAAACGCCTTCAACTGCCAAGTCACGGCGCAGACGGCGTCGGTTACTGCTCTGCCGTTTGACGACGGCACGTTCGACGCGATTTGGTGTGCCAATGTCCTACAATACTTGAGCGACTCGGAGTTGGTGACCGCGCTTGACGAGTTCAAGCGCTTGGTGCGTCCGGGCGGCCACATCATCATCAAGGATTCCGACTTCTCGGCTGTTCTGCTCGGCACCAACCCCCGCGTATTCTGGCATCTTATGGAAGCCGCGCAGAGCCACCCCCGGTTCGGTGCGCTCGCCAGGGCCTATTTGCGCACGGTTAGTCTGCCGAAACTGCTCCGCCTGCGCGGCATTGAGCTGATCAGGCGAAAGACGTTTGTGAGCGAGTGGCGGCAGCCGCTGCGCCGTGTCGACCGGACGTACTTGCAAGCGGCAATGCCACTCTACGGCGCCATTGCCGCCGATTGCAATCTGCCTGCCGACGAGCAGGTATTCTGGCGGCAGGTGTTGGATACCGAGACAGAGCGTGGCTATCTCAATTCGGCCGATTTCTACTACCGCGAAGCGTTTGGCGTGTTTGTCGGGCAAAAACCGACTGCCAATTGAACCGTACGGATGCTCAAATGATGGTCGCTCAAGCGATTGAAGGCAGGCCACTGCCCGCGGCTCCAATGCCCCTTGACAAAGGAAACTCAAGATGCAAATCGATTCCCCGGAAGCGGTCGGGATGTCGTCGGAGCGACTGGCCCGTCTGTCCAACCACATGGCGCAATTGACCGCAGACAATCAGCACCCCGGCATCATGACGCTGATCCAGCGCAGGGGCAAGGTCGTGCACCTTGGCAAGCATGGCCTGATGGATATCGAGGCCGGCAAGCCGATCGCCGAAGACACGATCTTCCGCATCCAGTCGATGACCAAGCCGATCATCGCCGTGGCGATGCTGATGCTGCTGGAGGAGGGCCGCTTGGCATTGAACGACCCGGTCGCGCGCTACATTCCATCCTTTGCCGAAATCAAGGTCCAGACGGACGCTGGGGCGGTCCATTGAGGCTGAACTAGAAAGAACCGGTTTCGATCCCCCCCATCTCGTCATCACCAAAGTGATCAAAGGGCCGATCCCCTATGAAAGCACAATCAAACTTGAGGCACAGGATAACGGAACCTTGCTGACCTTTTCCGGCCAGGTTGAATTTGGCGGCTTTTTTAAGCTGGCCGAGGGACTTGTCGGCCAGCAGTTGAAAAAGCATCAGGAGGCAGACCTGGCCGCCTTGAAACTGCTGCTGGAAGCAGACGTAGTGTAAGCGCATGTTAAAACCGATGCCCAAACAAGCGTACCTTGCCGATTTACAGGCGCGCAATCGTCGTAATCGCGAGGTGATGGAAACAACATTTTTGCCGCTGAATGTAGCGCAGCGCAGCTGGCAGCCGGCGCCGGGCGAATGGAGCGTTGATCAATGTTTCGAGCACCTCATTCTGGTTTTTGGACTATATTTTCTCAACGTAGCTGATCCGCTGAACAAGCCCGAACCGGCCCATGCAGACGGGCTGTTTCGGCCGTCCTGGTGGGCGCGACGCCTCCATGATTGGCAGTTTAAACCCGAAACGAAGCTCGCCACATTGAAAAAGTTCAATCCAACGGCCGTCTACAGTCCGGATGTCCTGACTCGCTCCATGGCCCAGCAAGAGCGCCTGTCGGCCATGATTGAGCAGGCAGCGCAGGCCGACTTACAAACGATGTGCTGGTTTTTTAAGCCGCTGCCTATCCGCAACAACCTGGGGGATTACCTGAACCTTTTTGTTTCCCATGATGAACTGCATATTGATCAGGCGCGGCGGGTATTGGCGGGGTATGAGCAGAGGGCTGCTGGTTAGAACAGAATGTAGGATGGGTATATTGAGGAGATTTTTGGCAATGGCTGCTACTCTGTTTGTCCGACACAAGGTTAGTGACTATGCCAAATGGAAGAGCGGCTACTTTATGAGCGCGGATTGGTAAAGGAGAAGCCCATGAAAAACAAATCGATACGCATCTTACTTGGGGTTTGACTAGGATTGGTACAGGAATCGGACACAGAACATAATCCATTCATAAATTAGTACCCTTTCTTGTAAAACCAGTCGTTATTACACGAATTTGGTTTCTCTAAGCCTGTTTTACGATCT
>Ga0209498_1000581_pt1 | contig 22651 bp, 15 predicted proteins | sample WalLakDeSediment_FD_184131 | JGI IMG/M metagenome (GOLD analysis project Ga0209498, IMG submission 184131) | Lake sediment microbial communities from Walker lake, Nevada to study Microbial Dark Matter (Phase II) - Walker Lake 11/02/13 Deep... | ecosystem: Environmental > Aquatic > Freshwater >...
TGTCATTGCGAGCGAAGCGCGGCAATCCCTGGCCCAGACCTGCCAATGACAATTGGGATTCCAAGGCGAAATCCTGTAATGCTCCAGTGGTCGTGATCCTCCCCGCTATGTCGCGCCAGGGCGGGCTCAGAAGTACCCGAATAGCCAAGAGATTGCCGCGGCGCTCCGCGCCTCGCAATGACAAATCGGCGGTTTTCGGGCTTTTTACAACACCTTCAACTGCAAGCACAAAAAAACTCCCCGAAGACATTCTCCGGGGAGTTTTGAATGGACTCGAACAAAGGAAGAAAGAAAACCGCCTGCTCTTAGAGCTCCAGCCACGAATCCGAGTAAAGCGTATGGCCCATGATCACCCTCGCGGTCTTTACATAACCCTGCAGATCCTTGGAAAGAGCGCCCACGTCAACGGACTCCCCATCCATGACCTTATGGATGATTTCCACGACATCGGGCCTCTTGCCCCTGGCAATTTCCACAAGCCTGTCGTCGTAAGCATCGGCAATGCAGGAGTACATGCCTTTTCTCTCCAGCATGACCATGTACGTCTGGTTCAAGATTCCTCGCAGGTGATCGGGCGGGCCGTTGGAGATGTTGGAAAGACCGCACGTAGACTTGATGCCCGGAAACATTTCCTGGAGCATTTCCTGGAAAGCCAGAAGGCTCATAAGCTGCTGTTGCTGGATATTCACCGGCGTCACGATCCCGTCGACGAAGATGTCCTCATTGGGAACCCCCGCCTCATTGGCCGCATAGATCAATTCCGCGGCCAGGGCGCCCCTCTCGTTCTCATCCCGCGGCAGCCCTTCCTGTCCCCACATGAGGGCGATCATCTTCGCCTTGTATTTCACGGCCAGGGGAATCATTTTCTCGTAGCGCTCCGGCCGGCACATGATGGAATTGATGATGGCCTTTCCCTTGTGCGCGGAAAGCCCTGCCTCCATAGCCTCGACGTTCGAGGTGTCCAGGCAAAGGGGAGGGGTGTCGCCGATCGCCCCCTGCACGGTCTTGACCACAAACTCCATCAGCTCGGCGCCGCCCTTCCTTGCTGGTCCGAGATTGATGTCGATCCAGTCCATGCCCTTTTCTTTCTGCCGTTTCGCCTCTTCGGCAATCGGGCCGGGGTCCTTTTCCTTGAAAGCTTTCCCGATGACCCGGTTGATCACGTTGAGGTTTTCTCCAATCAATAGCATCGCCTTCCTCCTTTTTCAGTCTACTTTGCCCCCATGTCCTTAAGGAACTTCGGTATAAGAGAAGCATCTCTGGGTCCGATGATGATCTCCCACCCGGGCAGTTCCTCCTCCATGTCGCCGCTGATGGAGGCGGCATACCCGGGGATAATGATCTTCTTGTGGGCGACCTTGTCCGCAATGCCGGACTTCTTGATAAAGGTGCCCACCGCATCCCCGGAGAACTTGCCCGCGGCCCATGCGGTCATGACTGAAAGCCCCTCCGTGTCCATGATGAGGAGCCAGCTCGGCACCCTGCTGCCTTCGATTTCACCGCTCACGATAAAGTAGGTGAGAGAGAAATTGGTGGTGACCAGGACAGGAGAGTTCTCGTCGGGCGCGCCGATCTCGTAAATGCCCTGGGTCACGGTCATGGGCCGTTGAGGATCGGTGTAGATGTTGAGCCGTTCCAGCAACAAGGGAAAAAGGTTCTCACCCTTGAAATCGGAAAGAACCACAATACCTGCATACTTGGCAATGAGCATGGCTGCAAGCAGGTTTTCCACATCCACATTTCCCGCCATTTCACAAGGGAAGGTGATGGTCGGAAAACCCAGGGACCGGTTCCCTGCCTTCAAAGGCGCTCTGCGGATCGCCACCTGGTCCTGGAAGAGCTGCTTGGGTTCCCGGGCGCCCGAATCCAGAACAAGATCTTTTAGCCCCATGCCTGTGAGTTTGTCGCTCAAGGCGATCAGGCTGTCCAAGCCGTCCCCTTTTACGGCCAGGGGAAGGCCTTTTTCTTTGGCCAGCGCGCCCATGGGTTCGACATTCTTGTCTGTTGCAGCATAAAGAAGGGGTTTCTTAAAAGCGCAAGCCTCCACCGCGGCTTTCATGGCGTCCACGTTCTCGCTCATGAGAATAAGATTAAACTCGCTCTCTTCGGCGATCTTCTTGGCCGCCGCGGCAAAACTCCCCCCGTCGCCATTGACATCTTTCAGGGCGATCAACTCGGGCCGCAGGTTCAGCCCCACTCTCTCGTATTGAAAGGCATTCCATTCCTTCAGTTTCTGATCGAGAGCCTTGGGAGTCTCATCCGAATGGACCAACACACCGATGGCCGTGGGATTGTAAAAGGTTTTTTCATGCCTGAACATGACGGTCTCGCCGCCGATCTTGAATCCCCTCACGCCTGCGCCGACGGCCACCTGCCTGATGGGAGGGGCGGAGGCTTCCGACAGTTTCTCCCTGGCCTCGTCGGACACATAAGGGCACGCATCCAGTTCAGCCTTGGATGCGGCGAGGTTCATGGCAAAGGCCAGGCAAGTGGGAACGCCGCATTCACCGCAGTTCGTCTTGGGCAGCAGTTTGAAAATCTGAATACCGGTTAGTGCCATATTCGTCTCCTATCCTGGCTATTAGCCCACAATCGACCCCATCTTGAGGGCAGGGTGGTCCTTTTCCTTCAGAAAGGGGAGGATCTCATCCTCAGTGATCCCTACGGTCTCATCGGCGATCCTGTCAATCAGATCAGGAACACCTAGTTCCTCGCCCCGCTTGAGCAGCCGCTCGCGAAGCTCCTCTTTCAGAGCCTTGGGCATCCACACCATGCGGAGCAGGCCCCCGTCGCCGACGATGAACTTGCGCTGGCAGATGTTGTACTTGGAGTGGCCCACAAACCCGGGCGAGGACTGGCCTCCTCCCATCACCCCTGCCAGGGTGGTAAACTTCATGCCGCAGGGCGTCTCCGCGGTGTAATCGCGGTTGACGGTCATGATCCCGTTGGCCCCTGGAAGGACGGCAGCGATGCACTCGCAGCATCCGCAGGTGGTCATGGGGTCAATCAGAAGGCTGTAAAAATTGTAATGATCAATGGCCTGGCGGGAAGCCTTGAACACGAAATCGTTGACTCCCTTCCACTGCCCGAGCTTCGGATCCAGGCATTCCCCTTTTTCCACGGGCTGGTTCGGGCCGGTGGGGTTGATTTCAAACGAGGCCTTGCAGTCCATCCAGTTGTAGGCGCCGCAAAGTCCGGTCCTTTCCGGGCTGATCACGCACACGTGGCTCGGTGCAAAGGACTGGCAGAGGGTGCAGGAATAGTAAGTTTCCACAGCCTCGTCGGTCATCTTCTCGACCCGGTCATCCCTGAGCTTGTACTCTTTTCGGGCCCTTTCGGTGAGTTTGTCTAGGTCCTCTTTTTTGGTGTACAGGGTCACCTGCACCTTGTCCAGGATGCTCCCGAAGTCCTGATGGAGCTTGGCATGGAGGATGGTGCCCAGGTGTTTAAGAGAAAACCCCTTTTCCACGGCCTGTTCGCCGACCCGGATCCACGCGATGTCTCTTTGCCCGATATGCATAATGCCCTGGGCATAGTTGATCAGATGGTGAATTTGTCTTTCCAAGATGGGTTCGAAGTCGGTCTGCATCTTCCTGCCCGCGACCTGCACGTAAATGCCGAGGGGCAACCGGCTTCCCTTTTTCACGTCCTTAATGTCAGGACCGACGAGATCCACCTTGCCGTCCTCGATCGCATTCATCTCCCCCATTTTGCACAGCTCGGTGCATTGCGTTTTTCCGCCGCCCATTTCAAGGTAAAGATCGTCTTTCCTCACCCGCTCGCCCTCAAACGCCGGCCCGTACGCCAGAGGAATGTCGATCTTGGCGACCGTCACCTTGAGGCCGCGAATCTCGATGGACTTGGCGACGATCTCCTCGTAATCCACATTGGCCACCACGTGCTCATAGGTGCAAACACCCGTGGGCAAGACTTCCGGGATGTCCGTATCCGCAATGGTGGGGAAACCCCAGTTGATGCAGCCCGCCGCATTGGCCGCCCATTCCGCGTTTACGTCCCCCAGGGCGTTGACAAACGCGAAAACACGGTCTTTCTGGTACTTGAGCTGTTTCTTGTAATCCCCGGGCTGAATGCCGCCAAAGGCCATGCCCGCACGGTTGGCAAATCCGAGGGCGAACACTGCGGCCGAAATGTCCGGGCCGAAGGGAACCAGCCGGGTGTTCCAGCCGATTTGAACCTTTTCCTTCACGAGCTGCTCTGCAAAGGTGGTCCCGTTCTGGTTGGCGGCCATGAACACATAGATGGTCTTGAGCTGGTATTCTTCGGCAATTTTCTTGGCTGTGGCCGAATCAGGCGCCGAACCCACAATGGCGGCAAATCCGGGCGCTGTGCCGTCCACAAATTCCACGCCCCTTTTCCTCATAATCTTGTCGTCTGCAGCGCCGAGCCAGAGCTTTCCGTTATCGATGTCCGGATCCTCCACTTCAGGCTGGTAAAAGCCGGGGTCTTCCACGTAACGGATGGCTTCAGCGATTTCCTCTGCAAAGAGGGCCGCCATTCCCGCGTCCAGGAGGGGTCCTAGGTAGGGAATGTGACAGTCTTTCTTCACGTGGGGGGGCAGGAGCTTGCGCGCAAACTCAAGCGGCTTCCTGGCCGAATCCAGATCCGTTACTTTCATTCCTGTCAGGGAATAGATGATGGGCAGAAAATAGGCGGTGTTGGGGAACTCCAGTTTTTGGCTTCCGCCGTAGGCTTCTAGGGCTTGCTTGTACTTTCCTTCCGCTTTGGAGACAATGTTGTACGCTCCCTGAATAGCTGCAAACGCGACGAGCTTTGACATAACCTTGTTCCTCCCTTCCTAAGAGGCATTTTGTTTTTTCATCCAGCTTCTGCTGGTGAGCGCCTATCCAAATAACCCGGTATTCATCGGAACCGCAAACCGCTAGGAATGCTTGTGCATGCGCACGAGATTGCGGGTGAGGCGGTCCACAACGCTTTCCGGTTCAAAAGTGGCCGGCTTGGCCGCCTTGGGTTCGTTCTCCATCTGGGCCGCCTTTTCCACTTTCTTTTCCACGTCAACCTCTCCTTTTTCCGCGGCCCTCTTTTTTCTCAGGGCCTCCAGATCATCTTTCTCCTTGGCCTTGGCATCCGCCTCCGCCTTTTTCTTGGCCTCGGCTTGGGCTTTGGCTTTGGCCTCGGCATCGACCTTGGCCCTGGCTTCAGCTTCTGCTTTGGCCTTGGCATCAGCCTCGGCTTTTGCTTCTGCTTCGGCCTCCGCCTTTTTCTTGGCCTCGGCTTCGGCCTTGGCCGCATCCTCAGCTTTCGCCTTGGGCGCGACCTCTTCTTTGACCTTGGGTTCCGGCTTCAGCTCCACCACCTTTTCAGGCGCCTTGGGAGCAGCTTTGGGCTTTTCCTCGGCCTTTGGCGGCGCGGCCTTCTCTTTAGGTTTTGGCGCCGGAGCCGCTGTTTCTTTGTCAACGGCCAGAACCGGTTCAGGAGCGAGCGCCGCAAGATCAACGGTTTGCAACTCGAGTTTCTTCGCAATGCCCTTAACATCGGCCATAGACCCGCCGCCGACCATGCGGTCAATAAAAGCCCGCACGAGCCGGGCCGATTCAGGATGCCTGAGAATCACGGCATCGGCCCCGGCAAGGAGATAGCACACCGCGGCCGTGGCCTCCATGGCTATGCCTCGTCTCTCGGGGTCGCCCAAGGTCGGCGCACTCTCAATGGACTGGCCCGCTTCCTTGCACTTCCAGATCTCATTGCCCACATTGGAGATGATCGGGATTTGAAGCTTGTCGTCTTCCTGGGTCAAAGCGGCCATGCGGATTCTTTCCATCACGGAATAGGAGTACTCGAGCCCGTAACCCAGTCCGCCGGTCGTAGGATCGATGATGATCTTGTTGCCGCCCACACCCAGATTTCCAAGAAGGATGTTGAGCTGTTTCGCCAGGTTCACATCAATGGGGGAGGAAGAGACAATGATCTGGCCATAGGCTAAAGCACAGGCGCCGACACCCTTATGATTGCCCTCCTCCACAGGAGACATGGCGAGATTTTTGCCCTGGCAGAGTTCCCCGATCTTCTTAAGGACTTCTTCATCCTTCTGGTTGTTGGCCGTTCCCCAGGCCACGACAGGAACTTTCACGGCGTCCACGACTTTCTTAACCACTGCGGCGGCCTCGTCGGCCCCTCTATTCAGGCCGTTGGGGTCCGTGCTCTTGAGTTGGACCACGATGAGGTCGGCGCCGTATTCGTCAACGCACTTCTTGGCCCAGGCCTCGGGTGAAGCGATCACGTCCTTGAAAGGTTCCACCACTGCGGCCGGCCAGTCCTTTGACGGATCGTAGTCCCAGATTTCCATGGCAATCTTGGGAGGATTCGGCATGGATCCTTCAAAAACATAAAACGGGTAAGAATCCGCTCCTCCGAGGGTGACAGCGCGGTCACCCGTTCCGATGGTCGTCGTCCCTATTTTGCCGGAATAGGGCTGTTTTGGAATTTGAAAGGCCAATGTCCATCCCTCCTTCTTCGAAGACAATCATTTCGAATGCATCGATTGTGAATACCTATTATTTGTTCTCTTCAAACAGGGCTGTTCGCGCCTTCATTCCCCACGCTGACAATAAAATGCACCTGCCCCGGAAGGGAAGTAAAATCCCCCTTCGTGATAGCTAAGGCTATCTTGATTGGATCGCTTGGGGCCGGCCTGAAAAATCGGGAATCCCCAGCGCGGAACCAGGAGGTTGCGCAGTTATCCCCTGAGGCTTAGAAACCCGCCTCCTTTTACGGGGAGCCCCAACCATATTCAACCGGGGCAGGGTTGTCAAGCACTTTTTGCCAATAAAAAGAACACCTTCTATTCTAGTAGAGAATGCTCTATATCTTGAGATCCGGCTTTTTTCTTTTCCATATATTGAGAGATCCCTTTAATCATGGCTCAGGGTTCAACAGAAGGGGAAGTACAAAGAGAAGCCCGCGTAGATTTTCGGGCAACTTTGATAACTCCGGTAGAGGGTCGATGAACAGTCCGTGCACAATGATCCGTCCTGAACTCCGAACTCTGAACCCCTGAACGCTTACACTGAGGCTTCGAAACCATGCTCAACGTTGATGCATTCGTAAAAAGTCCAAAAAACGCCGATTTGTCATTGCGAGCCCTTCGGCTTCGCTCAGGGTAAACTCACTGCGGTAATCCAGTGCGAAGCACTGTCCCGAGAGTAACGAGGGCTCTCCTCTTGATACGGTGAGATCCTTCGATCCGCCTACGGCGGCCTCAGGACGACTTGCATTGCAAGTCGGATTGCCACGGCGCTTTGCGCCTCGCAATGACGGTGTAGGACTTTTTACGAGACTGTCAACGTTGATTCAAAGTTGAACAGAATTTCAAATATGTTTGGTTCCCCTTATGCCGGCAGGATTTTGTCGAATAAGGCAAAGGCCGCCTTAAGCGCTGAACTTTCCCCGGTCAGCTCCGTGGTGGGCTTCCCTTCCAGGTCAAACTGCTGCACAAGAGGGTCTTCGGGGATGATCCCCATGGGGTCGAGGTTAAATTCCTTTGCCCTTTTCCGGATCTCTTCCTCCTGCCCCTCTTTGGCCTGGTTCACGACGAGGCATTTCTTTTCTATTTTCAAGCTCAGTTCATCGGTCAACCGGTGTATCCTGGAAGCCGCCTGGATGCCCCGACGGGTGGGGTCGGAAACCACCACGAGAAGGTTGACATTGTTGGTCGTGAGCCTGCTGATATGCTCCATTCCGGCCTCGTTGTCCATAACTACGTAAGCGTAGTTCTTAACCAGACGATCCAGCGAATTGGTGAGGAGTGTATTGGCCGCGCAGTAGCACCCTGCCCCTTCGGGTCTTCCCATGACAATGAGATCAAACCCCTTGGCCTCCACAACGGCCTGTTCGAGTTTCATTTCGATGAAAACATCTTTTGTCATTCCTGTGGCAACGCCTTTTTTCATTTCTTCTCTGGCGTCTCCCAGGGTCTCTGGAACCTCCATCCCCAGAACTTCGTTTAAGTTGGAATTTGAGTCTGCGTCCACGGCAAGGACGGGAACCTTTCCCTTTTCAACCAGGTAGCGGATCAACAACCCCGCCAACGTGGTTTTCCCTGTTCCTCCCTTGCCGGCTAAGCCAATCGAATAAGGCATGGTTTCCTCCTTCAATGGAAATTTTTGGTTGCTATTCTAATAAACTTTTCCTAATATTCAGGCAAATTCAAAGGTCCTTTTCGCCCTTCATGCGCACGTCAAAAAAAAAAGAAATTTGGGATCAAATTATCTCATCCTTGGGATCTAAACTCCCGAACGGGGAGTTCCAAACGTGGTTCTCCCGGACTTCTCTTAAGAAGCTTGATGACAATATGGCCATCATCGACGTGCCCAACAAGTTCGTCGCCACATGGATGAGCGATAACTACCTGATAGAACTTAAAAAAATTATTAAAAAGCTCACGAGAAGCTCACCCAGCATCCACTTTGCCTTTCAGAGCCCGCCGGCGCTTCATCTGAATCTTCAAGGCCTTGCGGCGCTTCCTTCTGAGGGTGCTATCAAGCAAAGACTGAATCCCCTGATGACCTTCGAGGGATTGTCCATCGGGGAGTGCAACCGTTTTGCCTGCACCTCCGCACAGGCCCTGGCCGATCATGCTCGTGACGAATACGCCCTCTTGTATCTCTATTCAAAACCGGGCCTAGGCAAAACCCATTTGCTCCACGCTATCGGGAATCATCGGCTCAAGAAAGAGCCCCTGTGCCGGGTTCGATATGTATCTTCCGATGCCTTCAGTTCTGATTTTACCTATGCCATTAACAATGAAAAACTGGATGCCTTCCGAGGGGAATATTGCAACCTCGATCTTCTTCTTTTTGATGACATCCATCTGCTGGCCCACCGTGAAAAAACCCAGGAAGAGTTTCTTTTTATTTTCAATTCCCTTTACAGTGGAAAAAAGCAAATCGTGGTGAGCGCTGACCGCCCTCCCAATAGACTGAAAAATATGAGTTCCGAGCTGAAATCCCGCCTGGGGTGGGGACTCCTCACTGACATGCGGCCGGCCGACCACAAGGTGAAGATGGACATTATCCGGACCAAGGCATCGGAAACCGCCATGGAGATTCCTGATGACGTGATTTTCTTTCTCGCCAACTCATGCAGCGATGTCAAAAGTCTGGTGAAGAACCTGATCAAGATCGAAACCTATTCATCTATAAGCGATGGAAAAATCACCATTTCCATGATGAAAGCCCTGACAAGAGACCCTGAAAGAGCCGGAATCGGTCTGGAAGAGATCATCAATACCACGGCAGGCTATTTCAATATATCCGTGACAGACCTGGTCTCTGATAATAGAAAACGCCTTTATGCCTATCCTCGCCAGCTTGCCATGTCCCTGGCAAGAGCGCATACAGAGCTTTCCTATAAGGATATAGGCCGCTCATTCGGAAATAAAGACCATTCAACCGTCATTTACGCCATCAAGCGTATCGAAGGATTGAAAGCAAAGGAGAAAAAGATAGGAAAGGATCTCAAGATCATTGAGAGTTTATTGGGTTGATGGGAGTTCCTGACATTTTCTCTCAACCGACCTGCTCTGTCATGCTTTTTAAGAGGAAGAAAGGGTTTTTCTTAGACTGTTTGTTCAGAATGTTAAAAAGCAGGAATTGGAAAAGAAAAAATATTCCACGTTGATACAATGGGTTCGTTCACTTTTCGACAATTCAACGCTATGATGATTAACCTTATGATTTATGGAGGAATCAATGGAAATAAGAATAGATAAAGAAGAACTCCAGAAGGCGGTTTCCAGAGTGCAAAGCATCATTGAAAAGAGAAGCAACATGCCGATTCTTTCCATGATTCTTATTTCCGCAGCAGGTTCGGAGATCACCTTATCGGCTACGGACCTTGAAATAAGCATCCAGCAGAAGATAGCCGCTCAGGTTATTGCCCCCGGAAGTGTGACCATACCCGGCAGAAAGCTCTTCGAGATTCTCAAAGAGAGCAAAAACCCCACCGTTCAAATTCGAGAAAAAGAAAACAACCGCATCTTTCTCTCCGATGACCAGGCAAGATTCAACCTTGCATCCCTTTCAGCTGATGAATACCCGGTCTTTACGGAGCCCGAAGGGGTGGACATGCTGGAAATCGATAGCGCCGTTTTGCGAGAGATGATCAATAAAACCATCTACGCCGTCACCCTTGAAGAGGCCGGGTTCAAGCTATCCGGCATTTACACGGAAAAGGTGACACGGGAGGAGAAGACCTTTTTAAGAATGGTCTCCACGGACGGTCATCGGTTATCCCTGATCGATAAAGAAGTGAAAAACATCGAGAAAATAAAACTCGACACAGGGGTCATGATTCCCAAAAAAGGCATGTCGGAACTCAGCAAGCTGGCCGGAGAAGCAGGTTCACTCCTTCTCGGATTCAGGCAAAACAGCTGCGTGGCAAGAAAAGAGGGCGCCATCATCGTGATTCGCCTTCTTGAAACCAAGTTCCCGGACTACCACGCCGTGATTCCTAAAAGGGAGAAAGCGATTGCCAAGGTGAGCCGGGAACTGCTCCTGGACGGTATGAAGAAAATGAGTATCCTGGCCAGTGATACCTACAGAGGAGTCAAACTGAGTGTTGAGAAGGGATCGATTGAACTGGTTTCCATTAATCCTGATGTGGGAGACGCTCAGGAGAGGCTGGAGGCGGATTTTAGCGGGGAAAGCCTGGAAGCAGGATTCAACTCCCGGTACTTTATCGACGCACTCCAGAGCATGGAGAGCGAAACAATTGATCTGGGGTTTATTGATAATTCGAGCCCCTGCATGATTAAGGGCAAGGATGATCCTGGTTTTATGGGTCTCATTATGCCCATGAGGCTTTAAGATGATTGATGACAATGAAAATTACGGTGCGGCGGACATTAAAGTCCTGGAAGGACTGGCGGCCGTTCGCAAAAGGCCGGCCATGTATATCGGGAACACCGGCTTTGAAGGGCTTCATCACCTCGTCTATGAGGTCGTGGACAACAGCATCGATGAGGCCATGGCCGATTACTGCGACCACATCGATATCCAGATCCTTGGGGATAACAGCGTCGTGGTCGTGGATAACGGCAGGGGAATCCCCGTGGATATGCACGAGATCGAAGGCGTGCCGGCCCTGGAAGTGGTCATGACGAAACTCCATTCAGGGGGCAAATTTGACAACAAAAGCTACAAGGTATCAGGGGGGTTGCACGGTGTGGGTGTTTCCGTGGTCAATGCCCTGTCCGAATTTCTTGAGGCGGAAGTCTACCGGGACGGCAAGACCTACAGGCAGCGCTTTGAAAGGGGCGACAAGAAGACGGAACTGGAGGTTGTGGGCGAGACGGCAAGAAGGGGAACCAAGATCCATTTCAAGCCGGACTCCCAGGTCTTCGAGAACATGGATTTTGATTTTGACACCCTGGCCCGAAGAATGCGGGAACTATCCTTTCTCACCAAGGGCGTGAAGATTCAGATTTCCGATGAGCGGACGGGAAAGAAGAAGGAGTTCCACTATGAGGGAGGCATCAGGTCCTTTGTGGAATACTTAAACAAGAACAGGAACGTGCTTCACAAGGACCCCATTTATCTTTACGGTGAAAAGAACAACATTCTGGTGGAGGTGGCTTTCCAATACAACGACTCCTACAATGAAATCATCTTCACTTTTGCCAACAACATCAACACCCGCGAAGGGGGCAGCCATCTCATCGGGTTCAAATCGGCTCTTACAAGAAGCATCAATCAGTACTTACAGAACTCCGCCCTGGCCAAGAACTTCAAAGAAAAACTGACCGGTGACGACGTGAGAGAGGGGTTGACGGCGGTTGTGAGCGTCAAACTCCAGAACCCTCAATTCGAGGGGCAAACCAAGATGAAACTGGGCAACAGCGAAGTCAAGGGTCTTGTGGAAACCCTGGTCAACGAAGGCCTGGGCAGTTTTTTTGAGGAAAACCCGGCGGTGGTGAAGGCCGTGCTTTCCAAGGTCATCGATGCGGCGAGAGCCCGGGAGGCTGCGAGGAAGGCCAAGGAACTGGCCCGGCGCAAGGGAGTCCTTGCGGATTTCTCCTTGCCCGGAAAGCTTGCGGACTGCCAGGAAAGGGACCCTGAGAGAAGCGAGGTGTTCATTGTGGAGGGAGATTCCGCCGGCGGCTCTGCGAAGCAGGGAAGGGATAGAAGATTCCAGGCCATCCTCCCGCTTAAAGGCAAGATTCTGAATGTGGAGAAGTCGCGTTTTGACAAAATGATGTCCAGCGAAGAGATCAAGACCATGATTTCGGCTCTGGGTACGGGGATCGGGGACCAGGGGTACGACATCAAGCGCTTGCGGTACCATAAAGTGATCATCATGACCGATGCGGATGTGGATGGAGCCCATATCCGCACCCTTCTCCTGACCTTCTTTTTCAGACAAATGCCCGACCTCATTGAAAACGGCTACCTCTATGTGGCGCAACCTCCGTTATACCGGGTTGGGGACGGGAAGAAAGAGCTCTACGCCAGGGACGAAGAAGGTTTTCATGACTTCATCGTGCGGAGGATTTCTGAAAAGGAAAAGATCCTGGCCAGCGACGGCGCCGTGATTTCAGGAAAAAAACTCGCCTCGGTTCTGAACGGGCTCATCCGCTACTACGACAACGTGGCCAAGCTCGAAAAGAGAGGGTACGGAGAGCGGTTCATCGAATTTCTGGCCTCTTGCGGCATTAAAGACAGGGACGTTTTCAAGGATAAGGCCTTTATGGAGGAGATCTTCAGGAAGCTTCAGGAGAAGGGCTTCCAGGTGACGGATATTCGTGTCTCTGAGACCGGCCATGAATACTATGAATTCGTGGTGGTGGAAACCCGAAACGGAGGCCAGGGGTTTTTCGTAGACTGGGAGATGTTTACTTCTCCGGAGCTCAAGAGAGTTTTTGAAGTATCTCGCCAACTGGAGGATCTGCGGGGGAAAACCTTCACTTTGGCAGGCGAAGGAGAAGGGAAGGTTCTCCATACCTGGCATGCCCTGCTCGATGAGTTGATGAGCCGTGGGAAAAAAGGGCTCACCATCCAAAGGTACAAGGGCTTGGGGGAAATGAACCCGGGCCAACTTTGGGAAACCACCATGGATCCTGCCAAGCGCGCTCTCCTCCAGGTCAAGGTGGAAGATGTGGTGGAGGCGGATGAGATATTCACCATTCTTATGGGCGATCGAGTGGAGCCGAGAAGAGATTTCATTTACGCCAATGCCCTGGAAGTAAAGGAACTCGATATATAGAATAAGATCCGGAGTCGGGGATTTGTTGGAGAAATATCATGGTTGAGAATCTCATGCTCAACAGTGTCAATATCGAAGACGAGATGAAGAAGTCCTATCTCGAATATTCGATGAGCGTCATTGTGGGAAGGGCCTTGCCCGACATCCGCGACGGGCTCAAACCTGTCCATCGTCGGGTCCTCTTCGCCATGCACGAAATGGGGAACGCCTTTAACCGGCCTTACAAAAAATCGGCCCGCGTTGTGGGGGATGTGATCGGGAAATACCATCCCCACGGGGATTCGGCGGTGTATGACACGATCGTAAGACTCGCCCAGGACTTCTCCATGCGCTATCCCCTTGTGGACGGCCAGGGCAACTTCGGCTCCGTGGACGGCGATCCTCCTGCGGCCATGCGCTACACCGAAGTCAGGATGACAAGGCTGGCTCAGAATTTCTTGAGCGACATCGAAAAAGAAACCGTGGATTTCGCAGCCAATTACGACGGTTCGATGGTGGAGCCCCTCGTTCTTCCCACCTCGATCCCGAATCTTCTCGTCAACGGCTCCTCGGGGATTGCCGTGGGCATGGCCACGAATGTGCCGCCCCACAACCTGAACGAAGTGTGCGATGCGATCGCCCTGCTCATCGATCATCCGGAGAGCGGCCTGGATGATCTGACGAGAATCATCCCGGGACCTGATTTCCCCACCGCCGGCTTTATTCTCGCCACCAAGGGCATCCGCGAGGCTTATGAAACAGGCAGGGGCGTGATCAAGATCCGGGCCAGGGCCTTTATCGAAAAGGCCGGTCAAAACAGGGAGAGGATCATCATCTCCGAACTGCCCTACCAGGTGAACAAGGCCAAGCTCCTTGAAAGAATCGCGGAGCTGGTAAAAGAAAAAAAGGTGGAGGGAATCACCGATATTCGAGACGAATCCGACAGAGACGGGATGAGGGTGGCTATCGAGGTGAGGCGGGACGCCAATCCCCATGTGATCTTGAACCGCCTCTACAAGTTCACCCAGATGGAGATTTCCTTTGGGATCATCCTGCTCGCCATTGTCAAGGGAAGGCCCCAAATTCTCAATCTCAAAGAAATCCTGGAGAAGTTCATCGAACACCGCCGTGAGATGATCGTCCGGAGAACCATCTATGATCTGAAGAAAGCCGAAGAAAGGGCCCATATCCTGGAGGGGCTGAGAAAGGCGCTGGACTTTCTGGATGAGGTGATCGAGGTGATCCGGTCCTCGGCGGATCCAAAAGAAGCAAAATCCAGGCTTATGACCGATTTCACGCTCACGGAGATCCAGGCCCAGGCCATTCTCGACATGAGGCTTCAAAGACTCACGGGACTGGAAAGGGAAAAAATCGCCGCCGAGTACCAGGACCTGATCAAGAGCATCGCGAGGTACAAAGCCATTCTGGAAAGCCCGGCCATGGTGCTTCAAATCATCAAGGACGAGATGAAGGAGATCCGGGATAGGCACGGGGACGAACGGCGAACGGAGATCCTGTACGAGTCGGGCGACATTGATGTGGAAGACCTCATTGCCGAGGAAGACATGGTGGTCACCATCAGCCACGAGGGATATATCAAGCGCAATCCCATCAGCCTTTACAGGGCTCAACGCCGGGGCGGCAAGGGGTTGACAGGGGTCAGACCCAAAGAAGAGGACTTTGTGGAACTCTTCTTCGTGGGTTCTTCCCATGACTATCTGCTCTTCTTCACCAACAAGGGTCGTGTGTATTGGAAGAAAGTCCATGAAGTGCCGGAAGGGAGCCGCATGTCCCGGGGCAAGGCGATCATCAATCTCCTGGAGCTTCAAAAAGGAGAAAGGGTGGCCACCACCCTGGCGATCCGCGATTTTAGCGGCGGCAAATACGTGGTGATGACCACCAAGGACGGGCTCGTGAAGAAGACCGAACTGACCGCCTATGCCAACCCGAGAACCGGCGGAATCGTGGCCATCAAGATCAAGGAAGAAGACGAGCTCATCGGGGTCAGGGTTTCCACGGGGTCCCAGGATCTTTTCCTCACCACCCGACAGGGCAAGTCCATTCGCTTCAGTGAGAGTGAAATCCGCGAAATGGGCCGGGTCGCGGCAGGCAACATCGGGATCCGCATGGAGGCCGACGATGAAGTGGTGGGCATGGAGGTGCTGGATGAGGGCGCCACGATCCTGACGGTCACGGAAAACGGGTACGGCAAGCGCACGAGAACCGAAGAGTACAGGATTCAGGGCCGGGGCGGCAAGGGCATCCTCACCATCAAGACCAGCGAGCGAAACGGGCCGGTCGTCTATGCCTACCAGGTGACGGACCAGGATCAGCTCATGATCATCACGGAGCAAGGCAAGATCATCCGTCTCAGAGCGGCGGAGATCTCGGTCATCGGCCGCAACACCCAGGGCGTAAAGCTTATCGATCTCGGAGAAGGAGAAAAGGTGGTGGCCGTGGCCAAGGTCATCGAAGATTGATTTAAAAAATCGGCCCGTCGACTTGACAGAACCCCATGTTTTCTCGTCTTGTTTCCCCCTTCAACCGAAGAAAAAAAAGGATGTGGCAAGACCATCCTCTACAGGGAGGGCCTTAAGCTGTGGCCTTTGCTGACCAAAGAACTCGATTTCAACCTCATGTTCGCGCCTATCGGGAATCTCAATCTCGCCCATTCGGAAGCGGAAGTGGCGGCGCTCCGCACCATCATCGCCACCGCTCAGTATATGGACGTTCCTTCGGAACTCCTGAACCCCCGGGAATGCAAGAAACTCATCCCCATTCTGGATATCAGCGACCGGCCCCGGTTTCCTGTCATGGGAGAGATGTACCATCCGCCGGGGGGCACCGTTCGCCATGACGCGGTGATCTGGGCATTGGCTCGAGGGGCCGACCGCCTGGGGGTTCACATCCATCAGGGCGTGGAGGTGAAGGGCGTCAGGGTGTCCGAGGGGAAGGTGGCGGGGGTGGAGACCAATCAGAGAAGCATCAAAACCGCCAGGGTCCTCAACGCGGCAGGAGGGTACAGCCCCACGATTTCCACCATGGCGGGCCTGTCCTTGCCCATCACGGTGCTTCCCCTGCAGGCCCTGGTGTCCGAGCCGCTGAAGCCGGTTCTGCACCATGTCATTTCCTCGGGAAGATACCATGCGTATGGCTACCAGGGACTCAAAGGGGAAATCATCACCGGGGCGCACATGGATCCCTGGCCCAGCTACACGACCCACGCGACGAGCCGATATATGAAGCATCAGGGGGAAGCGCTTATTGATCTGCTGCCCCCTTTGAAGGGGGCGAGGTTCATGCGGATCTGGGGCGGCCTGACGGACATGACTCCGGACATGGCGCCGATCATCAGCGACAGCGTGATCAATGGCTACTATATGGACTGCGGCTGGGGCTATTTCGGGTTCAAGTCCGGACCCGTCACCGGGAAGTATATGGCGGAGTGGATGGCCAAAGGAGAATGCCCCGAGATCCTGAGGCCTTTTCATCTCAGGCGCTTTCAGGAGTTCAACCTTCAGAAGGAGACGGCGTCGACCATGTACTACACCCCCTGGAACTAGGGTGTGTCCTAGAAGTTCCTTGACAAAATCAACCTTACCACCCCCTCCTACCCTCCCCCATCAAGGGGGAGGAAATTATCGGCATTACAAATAATTCCCCTCCCCTGGTGGGAGGGGCGAGGGGAGGGGGATACTTTTACTGATTAAGGAAGCTTATTTATGTGACATGGTACTAGGGGGGGCTGCTGAAAAACGCCCATCTGCCATTCGACGGGCTCATGGCCCTGAGTAACATCGAAGGGCGGCGTTGCCCTCGTCCCTCGTCATTGCGACGTACGTTCATGTACGCCTCACTCCTCGGGACGTCGGGCGCCTTGCACCTGAGCATTTTTGAGCAGCCCGGAGGAATATCCGGCGAGAATTTTATGCTTACTTTACACGGAGGGGACAGGTGCTCCATTGTCCTTTTTGATTCCTTGTCCCTATTGCGGCCCGCGGGACATCTATGAGTTTCGCTTCGGCGGGGAGGTCAAGTCCCGTCCCGATGAAAAAACAACGAATGCCGAGGAGTGGGCGGAGTACGTGTATTTTTCCAAAAACGTTTGGGGCGTCCAGAAGGAGTGGTGGTATCACACCAAGGGCTGCGGCTGCTGGTTCACCGTGTGCAGGGATACGACGACCAACCTGCCGGTTGAAGCGCTCGAAGGGAGTCTGCGATGAGGCGCCTGCCCCGGACTCCGACCCAGCGAATCGACCATGAGAGAGAACTGTCTTTTCTGTATCGAGGCAAGCGCCTCAAGGGCCTGTCGGGCGACACGGTGGCCACGGCCCTTTATGCGAACGGGGTGCGGGTCTTTTCCAGAAGCCTGAAATACCACCGGCCCCGGGGGCTTTACAATTTGGACGGCCACAGCGCCCACTGCCTCATGTCCGTAGACGGCGAACCCATGGTCCGCGCTTGCGCCAGGCCCCTGCGGCAGGGCATGGCGGTTATGCCTCAGAACGTGATCGGATCTCCGCAACGGGATCTCCTGGGGGTTTTCCAGGCTTTTCATTTTGCCATGCCTGCGGGTTTCTACTACAAGCGTTTTCACAAACCGGCCTGGATGTGGCCGGTCGCGCAAAAGGCGCTTCGCCGGCTCGCCGGCGTGGGCAGGATCGATTCGGACATGCCCGGCGGCGTGTATGAGAACCGGCATCTCCACGGGGAAGTTTGCGTCCTGGGCGGGGGAGCTGCGGGAATGGCGGCCGCTTTGGCCGCTGCGAAGACCGGGGTCCGGGTTCTCCCCCGGGGAGCTGCCGCCCTATATCCACGGCGCCGGACGGGTCATGGGGCTGGATCAGCAAGAGGCCGTCGAGCTGCAGGGCAAAGAAGCGGGGCTCCGCGCCTTGCAGGATGCGGGCCTGGACGTCTCCTCGGAACTGGATCGCACCCGGGAGGCCTTGAGATCCCTTCCCGAGGCCAAAGCAGGATGGAACAGCGCGGAGATTCCAGCCGATGGTTGCTGGCGTTTTGTGAGCTTCGACGAGGATGTCACGGTTGAACAGATCCGGCAGGCCATGGGCGAGGGCTTCGATCGGCCGGAGCTGCTCAAGCGTTTTACCGGGGCGGGCACGGGCCCGAGCCAGAGCTATCTGAGCGGCCAGAACCTGGCGTCGGTGATGGCGGCCGTTGCAGGGGCGGAACCCGAAACCATGACGCCCACCAGGGTCCGACCTCCCGTGGAGCCGGTGAGCCTGGCCGTTCTGGGAGGAAGGCGGCGCCATCCGGTGAAAAGGACGCCTCTTTACGGTCGCCAGAAAGCCTTGGGCGCCGGCTTCAGGCTGGCGGGGGAGTGGGAGCGGGCAAGTCACTTTGGGGACGAAAGAGCCCACGATGAAATTCTCAATGTGCGAAGCAATGTGGGGTTTATTGACGTCTCGACGTTGGGCAAGTTTCGCGTCCACGGTCCGGATGCGCTCAAGCTTCTCCAGAGGGTCTATGTAGGCGATATGGCCAAGGTTGTGGAAGGCAGGCTCAGCTATTCGATCATGTGCAACGAGGAAGGCGTGGTCGTCGATGACGGCGTGATCACCAAACTCGGCGAAAACGACTATTTTTTCACTACGAGCACGTTGCGGGCGCCTTACACCAGCGAGTGGTTGAGCTTTCACAGCAAAGAGGAATCATGGGATGCGCACGTGGTCAACCTGACGGATGTTTTTGCGGCGATCAACCTTGCAGGACCGCGCTCCCGGGAAGTTCTGAGGCGGCTCGCCATCGAGGACGTGAGCAATGAAACCTTTCCTTTCATGGGGTTTCGGCGCATGACCCTTTGCGGGGACATGAAAGCCCTGATCGCCCGCATCGGGTTCGTGGGAGAGATGTGCTACGAGGTACACGTGCCCGCATCCCTGGGGGCGGCCCTTCATGAAGCCATCGAGGAGGCGGGCAAATCCATGGGGATCAAACCCTTCGGCCTGGAAGCCCAATCCGTTCTCCGCCTGGAAAAGGGTCACGTGATCCTTCGGAGGAGCTGAAGATGGTCACGAACACGTCGGCTTTCTGGCAGACGCCGAGATAGGGAAGGGATGGGTGCCAGAGATCATTGCAGATGAACACGGCAATATTGAAATCGTGCAGCTTGAAAACCGGGACCTGTTTGCCCGGTGAGAAATACTTGCGCTCCTCGAAGAGCCCGTAGTTGGGGAGGTTGAGCTTGCGGTACGCGAAAAGGATCTCTCCGTCTACGGCCACCAGGGCGGAATTGTAGAAATTCATGGACCGCGATTCTTCGATAAAACCCACGACGGCCGCACTTCCCTTGGTGGCGGCAGCGATCCGGCGGATCTCTTTGGAATGAAGCCTCAGGGCGACTTCATGGTACCGCTGTCCCAAAAAGTAACCGGTCAGGGCCAGTTCCGGAAATACAACCAGGTCGGCGCCCTTGCCTTTTCCTTCGTGGATTTTGGTGATCACCTGCTCAAGGTTGCCCTTGAGGTCCAAAAGGGTGGGCTCGATCTGATAGGCAACGACTTTCATGGGTATCTCTCCCTAATTCAAGAACGACCTGCCCGTGTGCTTCAACGTGTGATCGTCGCGCATGTAGTTGGCTTGGCTTCCATTGCGGCGGATGGTTTCGAATCCCTCCGGATCATAGGGTTCTATCTCAAGGGGAGGGGCTTTGTCGGGGCCTGTGTCGCGGCACAGCTCGATGTGGCTTTCCAATTTGGCGATGGAAAAGGCGATGAGCTCTTTGAGGAAACCGAAGGCGTGACGCATCTGGTGAAAGCCGTGTTTTTTCAGGAGCGCGTAGCCTCTGGCCGCCTGGGCTTGCGCTCTCTCATTGGGTCTTTCCTGATCGGTGGTGCAGGCGGTCTGGATGGAAGGAAGGCTGAGGCGGGCGTTGATTTTTTCCAGGAGCAGGTTGGCCACGGTGTGGGCGTGAAGACCGAGATCCACGGCGTAGCTGTTCCGGATGTTGGCGATGGAAGGCAATCCCGCATGGACCACCATGAGGCCGGGGTGGACAAGCTGGGCCAGGGTCAGGCCGAAGAGGGCCTCGGCGTGAGTCAGGGTCAGGAGTCCCGACATGCTGTAGGGGGCGGAGAGGCCGGCCATGGGCATGGTGGACACATAGACGGGCAACCCTTTTCTCACACACGAAAGAAAGGGTGGAATCATGCTTTCGATCAGGTTAAGGGGGCTGTTGATGATGGAAAACTGAACGGTGATGCCCCCCCGTTTTTGGTGAATTTCCAGGGCCCGCTCGATCCCGGCCTCCGTCACCGCGGCAACGTAAACGGGTTTCCGGCAATGTTCGATAATCATGTCCATGACCTTGACTTCCTGCTTTTTGATCAGGACGCCTCTAGCCATGAAGCCCACCCTATCCGCCCTGTCCACTATCCGGGCGATGCGGACAAGGTGGTCGAAGGTGGGTTCCACGAGCTGTCCTGATGCGTCGTCATACACAAAGGGAGCGGTCCCGCCCACGCCGAAGACATTTTCCGGGACCCAGTACCGCTCTCTTTTGGGCGCCTGAGCCAGGGCCTGTTCCACCAAAGGGGACAGAACGTGAAGGTGGCCCGTGGTTTCATCGTAGGCGGCCAAACCCGTATCCTCGAAAAGCTGTCTCACGTCCAAAGAGGTGCACTTCACGCCCACCTCTTCCAGAACCCGGAGGGCGTCGCGGTGGATTCTATCCAATAAATCTGTTTCTATGGTATCCATTCTTTGCCGTTCTGTTTAGCTCCAGGGAAAGGGGCTGTTCGACACGGGCAGCGCCTTGCCGGTTTCGTAGCGGTCGAACCGAAAAGGATCCAGGAGGACCTGCTTTTCACCAAGCACCTCCTTGGCCACGAGGTCGCCCACGCCGATCATCTTGTAGCCGTGGCTCGAATCCGCAATGAGATAACAGTTCTGCCGCACCACGTCGAATATCGGAAAATTGTCGGGGCTGAAGGCGCCCAGACCGCCGGAAGGTTCCTTTCTGTATCGGCTGTGCTGATCTGCATACCTTTTTTGACAGTGGGCAAGCGCGGAGGTCCACATATGGGCGAACTCCGGACCGGCGATGAAATCCGGGCTGTCGATCCCGTAAGGATCAACGGCCACTTTATCTTTCTCCACCACATAGGGCATAGCTCCCCCCTGAATGCCGCGGAAATGAAAATCCGGCTTGTAATAAATCCCCCACATCTCATCCGTGATAAGGGATCCGTCCTCGCTGGAGCTAAGGGGCGCATCCGTGTCCACGTGGATAACCGGAGGCATTTTGCCGTGGTTGTCCATGCCGTAAGAAGGTTCTACGCCGAGGGTCCCTTCCTGCAGGCACATGTAGGTCCACATCTTGATATCCGAATGAACCTTGCCTTGCTCGTCCTTGATATCGATCCGGTCGGGGAGCTCGAGCATTTTCCAGAAGTTTGCGGCCCAGGGGCCTGCGCCGAGAATCACGTACTCGCATTGAATCCTGCCCCGGCCGGTTTCCACCGCGCTCACGCACCCGTTGATGTCAAAGCCCGTGACCTCCACGCCGGTGAGAATACGGACGCCCTCGGCCTCCGCCTTGTCCGCCAGGCGGTAAAGGGCTCTGGTGTTCTGGGCGTATCCCCCGCGCTTTTCGTGTAAAATACTGGTGATGTTCTCAGCCTGCCAGTCATTAAAGACCTTCTCTTGCATATACTTCCGGCAGTCTTTTTCTCCCTCGATGAACTCGGATTCATAGCCGAGCTCTTGCTGGCGCTCGTAAATCTCCCCCACGTCTTCGTGCATACGTTCCGGGGAGATTTGCATGTACCCCACGGGGTAATAGCCGTATCCTTTTCGGTCCTCTTCCCATTTTTCCACGCTGTGGGCGATGAGCTCCTGCATGGCCGCCTGGTAGTAGTTGTTGCGGATAACCCCACAGGCAATGCCGGAGGCCCCGCCTCCAATACCCGTCTTGTCGATGATCAGGATGTCGTTTCCCGAGCCCAGGTTTCTGAGTTTAAGTTCTTTGGCCAGGTGCCAGGCCGAGCTCAGCCCGTGAATCCCGGCGCCGACAATAACGTATTTATAGTGGTTCGGAAATGCCATGATTTAACCTCCTTGCGAGAATGAAATTGGCCGGCCGGACCGACCCTGATGATGCCCTGTGAGGAGTCCGCGGTGCCGTCAGGCTGCCATGGTCTCCCCGGTTTCTCTCTCATGCTTCAACTCACCGTCCACAGTTCCGCGGACTTTTTCTCTTTCCTCGGCAAAATCGAATCCCGTCCAGATGCCGATGGAGCCCAGAATGGAATCCTGAGGATGGAATTGCCGGAAAATCTTGAAATAGTATGCGGCTTCCCGGCTGTTGATGATCGCCTTGGGATTCTCCGCCTTGATGCGCTCGAACTCTTCCTCACTCATCTGCGATTCCGCCAGTCTCTCCCCAAGGCTCTCGCAGCCTGCTCCCTGTGTGTAT
>Ga0209498_1000582_pt1 | contig 22622 bp, 16 predicted proteins | sample WalLakDeSediment_FD_184131 | JGI IMG/M metagenome (GOLD analysis project Ga0209498, IMG submission 184131) | Lake sediment microbial communities from Walker lake, Nevada to study Microbial Dark Matter (Phase II) - Walker Lake 11/02/13 Deep... | ecosystem: Environmental > Aquatic > Freshwater >...
GCACCCGCCCACCGACGTCGCCACGCTCGCGAGCGTCGACGGCGCCGCCGCCGTCGGCGGCGCCGCCGTCGGCGGCGGCACTGGCACCAACTGGGCCGTCGTGCGCGCCGCACCGCGCCTCGTCGCCAGCAGCGGCTGGCCGGCTCTCGGCACCGAGCTCGGCGGCCTCCACCGCCGCCTCGAGCACGCCGGCTGGTCCGGCATCGAGCGCATCGGCGACGGCGCCGCCCTGTGGCACGATGGCCGTCTCGTCGCCGCCCGCGTCGGCAAGGCCGCCGACACCGAGGCCCTGCGCTCGCTGCGCCGCGCCGCTGCCGAGGAGAGCGCCGAGATCACCCTCGACCCGCTCGACGGCCGCACCGCTGCCGCCCTCCACGGCCTCGCGGAAATGGCGCGCGGCGAAGGCATGCCCGCCGCCGGCCTCGTCGCCGAGGCCGAGCGCACCGTCTTCGTCACCCGCGGCGAGGTCGACCTCGCCGTCGCCGGCGGCTGCGGCGCCAGCGGCACCTTCGTCGCCAGCGACCGCCTCGCGAGCGCCCCCATCCGCCTCCCCGACGAGCCCGCCGGCTGGGAGAGCTACCGCTACGCCCTCACCCTCCGCGGTCGCGACGTCCTCAACCCCATGACCGACCTGTGGTGGCGCTTCGAGGCGCAGTACGGCACCCGCGGCCGCGCCTTGCTCGAGGCCGTCGGCAAGGGCGACCCGCTCGACCAGGTCGCGCGAGCGACGGCCACGGACTTCGACGAGGTGCGCAAGGTCGTGGAGAAGTGGGAGGGCGACGGGGTGGTGCGGAGGGGCACGTAGGTGCAGCGGCCCCTGCGGGTGGCCTACGTCGTCACGCGATCGGACCAGGTGGGCGGAGCGAACGTCCACGTCCGCGACCTCGCCCGCTGGCTCCGCGCGCGCGGCCACGAGGCCAAGGTGTGGGTCGGCGGCAGCGGGCCGTTCCTCGACCTGCTCCAAGAAGCCGACGTGCCGTTCGACGTCGTGCCCTCGCTCCAGCGTGAGGTCCGGCCCGCCGCCGACGTCGCCGCCGCCCTGCGTCTGCTGCGCGGGCTGCGCCGCTGGCGACCCGACGTGCTGTCGCTCCACACGGCCAAGGCCGGCGCCTTGGGGCGCTGGATCGCACCTGCCGTGGGCGCTGCGACGCTCTACACGGCCCACGGGTGGTCGTTCGCCCCGGGCGTCCCGGAGCCCGAAGCGCGCCGGCACCTGCGGTTCGAGCGCTGGCTCGCTCGCATGCCCGGGCTGATCGTCGACGTGTGCGAGCACGATCGGGCGCTGGCGGTGCGCGCGGGCGTCGGGCGCGACGATCGCCACGTCGTGGTGCACAACGGGATGCCCGACCGACCCGATGTCGCTACCGCATGCCCCGAACGCCAACCCCCGCGCTTGGTGATGGTGGCCCGATTCGAGGCGCAGAAGGACCATGCCACGCTCTTCCGGGCGCTGGCGAGCTTCGATCCGACATCGTCGTGGAGCCTCACGCTGATCGGCGACGGCCACGGGCGCGGTAGCGCGTCGGGACTCGCCGGCCACCTCGGGATCGGCGATCGCATCGAGTGGACGGGCGCACTGCCGGACGTCGCGCCAGCGCTGGCGACCGCGCAGGCTTTCGTCCTCGCCAGCCACTGGGAGGGGTTCCCCCGGTCGATCCTCGAGGCGATGCGCGCCGGGCTTCCGGTCGTCGCCTCTGACGTGGGGGGCACGCGGGAGGCCGTGATCGACGGCGAGACCGGCTACGTCGTCCCGCCGGGTGACGTGAAGGCGCTCGCAGATGCGCTGGGGCGGCTCATCGCGGCTCCCGACCTCCGCGCCCGCATGGGCTCCGCCGGCCGCCGCCGCTTCGTGCAGCAGTTCACCTTCGAGCGCATGGCTTCGCGGACCCTCGCCCTCTACCTGCAGGTCAGCGGACGCGCGGCCTCGCCGCTCTTCGGCTCAGCGCCGGAGGCCTAGGGCGACGGCCAGCACCACCAGCGTGACACCGTGCGGCGACCAGGCGCCGACCCAGGGAGCCACCAAGCCGGCCACCACGAGCCACTGCCCGGCCGCCGCCATGATCAGCCACCCAAGGCCGGCCAGCGACGCGAGCGCGAACGCCCTCGTCACGGTCCTCGCGAAGGACACCGCCAGCGTGAGCGTGGCGATGGCGAGCGTCAACGAACCGAAGGCGGACGCGACCTTCTCGTGCCAGCGGAGGGCGGCCGCCCTCCGCTCCACGTAGGCGCTCCCCGGGTCGCCGGCCACGAACCACTGCCGGCTGAGGCTGCGCCCATCGCCGACCGTGCCCCCGCTGTAACGCGCCACCGTCTCGGACCTGGCCTCCGGCAGTTCCAGCGTCGTGAGCGGCGACCGACCACCCGTCAGCGCGTCGGCGACGCGGTCCGGCGTCGCGGTCGTACGATCGAGCGCCGCCAGGTCGAGCGTGACGACGGAGCCCTCGCTCAGGGTCAGCACGTTCGCCGACCAAGTCGCGCTCTCCGCCGTGACGACGGTGACGCGATCGCCGTCGAAGGTGACGACACGCACCACCCGCAGGCGGTCGGTTGCGGCCTCGTAGCGCTCGAAGCGCACGCTCGTGGCCTGCGGCATGAGCAGGTCCTGGCGGACCAGGCGGTGCATCGCCGGACGGTCCTCCGTGATCGACCACCACAGGACCGAGGCCTCGCGCTCGGCCCACGGGGTCACCCACTCGCTGACGGCCAACGATCCCGCGATCACCAACGCCAACGTCGGCCACCACGGGCGGACGATGCGGCCAAGGCGGATACCGCCCGCCCACATCGCGACGGTCTCGCGGCTCGCGACGAGTTCGCCAACCGTGATCGCCGTGGCCGTGAGGGCCGCCACGGGCATCACGCGCACCACGACGGCCGGCACCTGCATCGCCACCCACTGCAGCACTGGACCGAGATCCGCGCCGCGCACCCAACGAAGCGAGTCCGACACCGTCAACGCGAGGATCAGGCCGGCGAGCACGGCGCACCAGCCGATCGCCAGTACCACCCACCGTCGCCACAGCGAGAACGCCAACAGCGTCATTCGACCAACCCCTCGCGACCCGGCGACGTCGCGTCAGATCGGTCGGCGTCACGGTCCCCACGTGTCGCCCCAGCGGAGGACCGCGCCGCAACACCCAGCAGCAACGGCAGGAACACCCCGGGGTAGCGCCACGAGTCATCCGTGAACTGCATCGTGAGGACCCCGAGGGCCAGCCACACGCCGCGCCAGCCAGCGAAACGCCAGGCGAGTGCCACGGCGAACCCTCCGAGCCAGATCCCCGCCAACAGCGCGAGCACTCCGTGCTCGCCCCCGAGCTGCAGCCACGCGTTGTGCGCCGGCGCTCGGAGGCCGCCCTCACCCACGCCCACCCAGGGGTGAGCGACCATCGCCGCCCAGGCATCGCTCATCTCGACCGAGCGCGAGAGCACGTTGCGGTCCTCGAGCGACCAGCGCCCGAGACGCCCGAGCCCATCGCCCTCGAACGACACGGTGACGACGACGACGGCGAGCGCGAGCCCGATCGCCGCGACCTTGCGCCGTCGCCTGGGCAAGATCGCCAACCACAGCAGAGGGGCGAACGCGACGAACGCCACCGTCGCCGTGCGCGAGCCGGTGAAGAACTGGCCGACCAGCGTCGCTGCGATCGTCGCCGCGCCGATCGCCGGGTGGGGGCTCACTGCGAGCGTCATCAGGCCCGTTGCCGTCAGGACGTGCCCCAAGAGGTTGGGCCCGCCGAACCACAGGCGCTGACGGGGAGGGTGCGGCCGGGGCGCCAGAGGGGGGCCATCGCTGGCCGCGACCGAGACCCGGCGCACGTCGACGGTCGCGCCACCCCTGACCCGAAGCCCGGTCCAAACCCGCCCACCGGCCTCGAGGCGCGGCTCGGTCAACACCACTTCGAGCCGCTGCCAAGCGTCGCCCGGCTCGACCGCGACCTCGACCCAGGCGGCGCGTGTCGTCCGCGAGGGCGCGATGGCCAACTCGATCGTGGGCACCGTCGGCGCTTCAGCATCCCGCGGAAGCAGCCGCAGATCGAGGGACACCGTCAGCTCGGACGCCGGCCCGTCGCTGTGCCAGAAGCGGCTGAGGATGGCGGCGTCGGGCTCCAGCCGCTGAAAGCCCGCCGCGAGGGCAGCGACTCGACCGAAGTCGAGCCCCGGATCGACGCGGACGTCGTGGAACGTGTGCATGCCGGCCTGCCGCTCGATGGCGAGCGCGGTCGTGAGCAGCAGCAGCGCCACGAAACCCCCCACCAAGAGCGATCGCCACGGCGCGTTCACCGCCCAGGCGGCGAACGCGATCAGCAAGACGGCGACCGCCAGGCCGCCTCCACTGCCCGTGATCGCGCGGTGCGCGAGCGCCCACACCGCGAGGGGCGCCAGGGCGAGCCACCACCCCCGGGTCAGGCGCCAGTTGCCACCCCAGAACCAGCGGCCCAGCGCAAGGACGGGAAGCGCGCCGAACGGCACCAGCGCCACCAGGACCGCAGTGACCCCGGAGATCGCGACGCGCCGCTTGCGCCACGACCCAAGGCCTGCGGGGCGAGGCTCCATCGGCGCATCGTCGTCCACGTAGACGCATCCTACACCCGACCACCGCGCCGTCGGGACCCCGATGACCGCGGTACGCTGACGCCGATGGTGTCACCCGCGAGGACGCGTGTCGGTCGCTGGATCGCAGTTTCGACTGGCGTCGTCGTGGCGTTGGTCCCGAGCATGGGGCCGTTCGTGGCGCTGGTCGCCCTGCTCGGGAGCATGAGGCGGCTGAACCGGGGTGACGCCGCCTGGTGGCTGGCTGCGGTGGTGATGGCGGTTCCCTGGTGGTTCGGCGGCCACCCGCTCGAAGGCACCCTGCTCGGCGTTCAGGTCATCGCGGCTTGGCTGCTCTTTCGCACGGCGGCAGACGCCCGTAGGAACCTGGTCGACGCCGCGCAACGCCGTGACGTGGGCCTCGGTCTGCTGATCGGCCTAGTCGGCGTCACACTCAGCGGTCTTGCGCGGGTCGACACCGTCAACCTCGACGCGCTGTACAGGTTCACGCAAGTCGTCGCTTGGCGCGAGCATCCGACGCTGTTCGGGCACACGGTGTTCGTCCTCTCCGCCCTGGTCGCCATCGGCATCGGCTCGCCCCGTCGCAGCGTCCTCGCGCTCGCCATCGGCGCCGTCGGCGTCATGTTGACCGGCGCGCTCGAAGCGGTGGTCGCGTGGCTGCTGGTCGCTTGCTTCGTCGCGTTCGGCCAACGTCACCCCGTGGCGCGTTGGTCGACCTGGGGACTCGTTGCCCTGGTCGGCGTGACGATCGCCGGCGCCGGCACCGTGCTGGGCCTCGGGAGCACCGGCTTCCTGGTGGCGCTCGAACGCGACGCGCGCTTCCCCAATCTGCTCCAAGGTACCGAGGTCCCGGCCGGCGACTGGTGGCACGCGCTCGACGTCCAGGTCACCCACTCGACCGTGGAGATCGACGGCCGGGCGCTTGTCGGCTACGCCGTCACCAAGACGGGCGAGCAGTCCTGGGCACGCTTGCAGCAGATGGCGCGGCTCGACCCCGGGCTCACCACCGTGAGCGTGTACCTGCAGCCCGAGCCCGGCACGGCACCCGGTGTCGACCTTTGGGGTCGCCTGGGCACCGGCGACGCCACCCACGAGTTCAACGTCTTCGCCGTGTGGCGTCAGGGAGCATGGCGTGCGAGCGCCCGGGGACCGCTGGCGATCGAAGGCGCATGGGTGGTCTCAGGGCCCAACGCGGACGGCTGGCTCCGGGCCGCCATCACCGTGCGTCACGAAGGCGAGAGCAGCGAGTGGTACGTCGGCGTCACGCCCGACCGAACGGCCGGTGCCGGCGGGCGCACCACGTTCGCCGGACTTCAGGTGGAACGCGGCGGCCAGGTCGGCGAGTACGCCCCGGCCCCCGCATGGCGCGGGCTCGACCTCCGCACGGCTCGGCTGCCGATCTGGAACGACGCCTGGGACGCCATCGGCCACGGTGGCTGGCTGGGTTGGGGACCACGGGGCCTGCCCATTGCCCTCGGGACGCTGCACCCGGAAGAGACGAGCCTGCGCCAACTCCCTGCCCATGCCCACAACGCCTTCCTCGACGCCTGGGTCGAGCGTGGCCCCCTAGGGCTCGTCGGCGTGCTCCTTCTGCTGGTGGCGCTGGCGGGCCCCGCGATTCGCGGGCGCGACACGAGCGCGCTGGCGGTCATCGTAGGCGTGGTCCTCATGAACCTGCTCGACACGTCGCTGATGTACGGCGGCGTCCTGTACCCGCTGGCGCTGCTCCTCGGTTGGCGGGCCGGTGGTCGAACCCTTGCCGCTACCCCGGACGTCCGGCGCGCCAGCGCGCCCGCCCGACTCGGGTTGATGGCCGGCGATCTGCTCGCCGCTTGGACGGCGGTCGGCGTGAGCGTCGGCCTGGGCGCGTGGGCCGACGGGCGCTGGGGCCTCCGCGCCGATTGGGGGCTCGACCTCACCACGCTCGCCTACCTCCTGTTGTTGTGGCCCCTGGCGACGCTGCGCGAAGGTCTGTACCCGGGTTACGGCACCACCGAAGCGAACGAGTTGCGCAAGGTGGTGCAGGCCGCCGCCGCAGCTGGCGTGGCCGTCGTGTTGGCCTCACGCCTCCTCCCCGACGTCGTCACCATCCCCCTGGCGAACGCCGTGGTCATCGCGCTCGCCGGCACCCTGCTGGCGCCGGTCGGTCGCGGACTCAGCAAGCGCGCCCTGCTTGCAGCCGGAGCGTGGGGTCGACCCGTCGTGGTCATCGGTGGTGGCGCGACCCTGCGCCGCGTCACGGCAACGCTGCGGCGTCGACGACTCGACGGCTTGATGCCCGTCGCGGTGTACACGGACGACACCGACGCCCTGGACGAACCGACGGCCCAAGATCCGCTGTCGGAGGGTGCCGATGCCAGGGCAACGGTCGCCGGAGTGCCCGTCGACGGCCCGGTGCACGCCGCCGTCGAACGGGGGCGCCAATCGTCGGTCGAGCACGCCGTGGTCGCCTTCTCCGATGCCACCCCGGAGCAGTTGCAGGCGCTCTTGGAGCATCTCACGGGCGCCTTTCCACGCGTCCAGTTCATCCCGAACCTCGCTGCGCTCCCGAGCCACGGCGTCTACGCCACGGACCTCGACCGCATGCTGGCGCTGGAACTCCGTGTCGGCCTGCTCGACCCCATGAACCGGGGGCTCAAGCGCGGACTCGACATCGTTGGCATGCTGCTGGTGGCGGCGCTGGCCGCGCCCGCCCTGCTCCTGATCGCGATCGCCGTCAGGCTCGAGTCACCTGGGCCCGCCCTCTACCACCAGAGGCGGATCGGCCGCCACGGGAACAGCTTCCGGATGTGGAAGTTCCGCACCATGGTCGCGAACGCGGACGACGTACTCGCCGGCGTCTTGGCAAGCGACCCGGCGGCCCAGGCGGAGTGGGAGCGGCGCCAGAAGCTCGAGAACGACCCGCGCGTCACCCGCGTCGGCCGCTGGCTGCGCAAGACCAGCTTGGACGAGTTGCCGCAACTGTGGAACGTGCTGCGAGGCGACATGAGCATCGTCGGTCCGCGCCCGATCGTGGAGAACGAGGTTCGACACTACGGCAAGGAGTTCCACCTCTACCGCGCCGTCCGCCCAGGCGTGACCGGCTATTGGCAGGTGTCGGGCCGCTCCCGCATCCCCTACCCCGAGCGCGTCGAGTACGACAGCTACTACGTCCGCAACTGGTCCCTGTGGCTGGACACGATCGTGCTGGCGCGTACGATCGGGGTCGTCGTGCGCGGGGATGGGGCGTACTGACGGGCGAGCGCGAAGCCGCTCCCGTGTGCGTCGGATACACTGGCGCCTGGACGTGCCATCGGTTCGACCGCGACGCAGGAGCCGCGGGACCGCCACCGTTCGACGTGCTGGGACGAAGGCCGAGGCAGCGTGACCCAACCGAATCGCGACCCAACGTCCGCGCGATGCTCGGAGGAGCGATCGATGACGAAGACCGTGTACGTAGGCATGAGCGCCGATCTCGTCCACCCTGGGCACCTCAACATCATCAAGCGCGCCGCTGAGCTCGGCGAGGTGGTCATCGGTTTGCTGACCGACGAGGCAATCGCCAGCTACAAGCGTGTGCCCTACATGACGTTCGAGCAGCGGCGCGCGGTCGTCGAGAGCCTGCGGCACGTCGCTCGCGTCGTTCCGCAGTCCACGCTCGACTACGTCCCCAACCTGCGCGAGCTGAAGCCCGACTTCGTCGTCCACGGGGATGACTGGCAGACCGGCCCACAGCAGCGAACGCGCCAGCGGGTGATCGAAGCCCTGAAGGAGTGGGGCGGCGAGCTCGTTGAGGTGCCCTACACCCAAGGCATCTCGTCGTCGAAACTGCACGGCGCCCTGCGGGAGGTGGGGACCACCCCCACGGTGCGACTGCGCGCCCTCCGGCGACTGATCGACGCGAAGCCGATCGTCCGCATGCTCGACGTCCACAACGGCCTCACCGGGCTGATCATCGAGAACCTGGCGATCGACACGGAGCGCGGCCGCCGGGAGTTCGACGGGATGTGGGCCAGCAGCCTCACCGACTCGACCGCCAAGGGCAAGCCAGACATCGAGGCGGTCGACGTCAGCTCCCGCATGACGACGCTCAACGACATCCTGGAGGTCACCACCAAGCCGATCATCTACGACGGCGACACGGGCGGCCGGCCGGAGCACTTCGCCTTCACCGTCCGCACCCTCGAGCGCCTCGGGGTCTCGGCCGTGATCATCGAGGACAAGACCGGCCTCAAGAAGAACTCGCTCTTCGGGACCGAGGTCGAGCAGACGCAGGACACGATCGAGGGCTTCCAGCACAAGATCCGGACGGGCAAGCACGCTCAGGCCACCAACGACTTCATGATCATCGCGCGGCTCGAGAGCATGATCCTCGGCAAGGGCATCGACGACGCCCTCGAACGGGCGGCCGCCTACCTCGACGCGGGCGCCGACGGCGTGATGGTGCACAGCCGCCAGAAGGACCCGGCCGAGGTTCTCGAGTTCTGTCGCCGTTACGCGGACTTCCCGGACCGCAAGCCGCTCGTGGCGGTACCGTCGAGCTACAACGGCATCACCGAGGAGCAGCTCGCCGACGCGGGCGTCAACGTGGTGATCTACGCCAACCAGCTCCTGCGCAGTGCCTACCCTGCGATGGTGAACACGGCCCGCTCGATCCTGCAGCACCGTCGCTCCCGCGAGGCCGACGACCAGATGATGCCGATCAAGGAGATCCTCGAGCTCATCCCGGGCGGGAAGTAGCGATCGGCCTTGGCCCCCATCGCGGGAACCGCGACGGGTCAGGAAGTCACGCGCTGGTTCGTCCTCCTGACGCTGAGGATGTTCTGGCGCGAGCTCCTCGCGATTGCGGTCGCTTCGGCGATCGGCTATGGGGGCGTGTTCGGAGGGCTCCACGTCCTGACGAGAGCCGCCCACGCGGATGGGCCCTCACCGCCCACCGTGGTCCGCTGGTTGTCGGCATGGGGTGACGTCGCCGTCGTCATGCCATTGGCGTCCTTCGTGCTCTTGCTCATTGGCTTCGGCGGCATCTACGCCGCGAACACCCTGAGCGCGAGCCTCTCGGGTCGTGGCGCCAGGATGCTGTCGCGCGCGGCACAGGCCCGTCTAGAACCGAGCCGCGTCAGGAGTGACCTGGCCTCCGGGGGCGCGGAGGCTGACGTCCAGGTCGCCCGCCTCGTCGTCCACGACGCACGCGATGCAGGCGTAGCGCTGTGGCGCCTGCCCCAGGCGCTGACGAGTCTGGTCTCGCTCGCGCTTGCGACGGCCATCCTGTTCAGCATCCACGCGGGGGCCACGGTCGGCTTCGTCGCCGTCCTGGGGGCCGCAAGCCCGCTGCTCGTGCGCTCCTTCCGACAGGCGAGCCTCACATCGCGCGAGGTGCGATCGGCAAGCACCCAAGCCGCTCGGCTCGCCCGTCGTCACGCGAGGGCCTGGAGAGCGACGCTTCCAGACGATCCCAGCACGCCACGCGCAGCGATCACCGACGTCCACCTCGACGGTCTGGGGACGGCATTGACCCAGCGATACACGTTCTTCGCCCAGACTCAGCTGATTGCAAGCATGTCCTTCGCCGTCGCAGCCGCCGTTCTCCTGGTCACCCTGATCCCGGGCGCCAGCACCGGCGGCGTCTCGTGGGGCGACATCGTGATCTACCTCGTCGTCGCCAAGTTCGCAGCTGACGGCCTGCGTCGCGCCGCCACCTCCATCGCCATCGCGGCCCGGCAGTTTCCCGCACTTCAGAGCCTGCATGCCACCCTCGCGCCGGGGCTGGCCGCCGCCGAGGGATCGGACAACGGCGCCGGCGTTGGCGCCGGGACCGTGAAGCCGGCCGACACGCCATTCACGCTGGTGCCAGGCACGGTGGTGCGGGTCGTCTCGAACGTCACGCTCGATGCCGCCAACGCCAGCTGGTACAAGCAAAGGCTCTCCGCCGCCGTCGACTACCCACGATCGCTCGACGCAACGGCAGCGTCGCGCGGTGCGTTCCTCATCCCTCAGGATCCCCTGCGTTCGGGGACGACGGCGCGCGCCATGCTGAGGCTGGATCCGAACGCTCGCTTCGATGACCTCCTGCGCGCCCTACCAACTCCTCAGATGAGGCAGCGGCTCGAGCGGAGGCTCCGAGGCTTGGACGGCCACGCGCGGTGGAGCGAACTCAGCCGGCGCGACAGGGTCAATCTCGCACTCGCCTCCGGGTACCTCCGTGGCTGGCGCATCATGGTGTTGGTTTCCGTCGACTACCGTACGCTCGGTAGGATGGGGCAACAGCACTGGCTCTCTGCGCTCGGCAACGGTGCCTTCATCGTCGTGAACCACGCTGACGATGCGCTTCCCCGCCTCGGCAAGGGTACCTGGATCGCTCTGCCGGAGCACGGTCCGCCCTCCAGAATCAGGCAGCGGTTGAACGCGCGCGAGCTGGCCACCCTCTTGGGATCCGGCAGCCTTCGCCGGCGTGAACACGGCTCGGAGGACGATCAGGACGAGGATGACGACGGCTGAGCACGGTTTCGGCCGACCCCCTCAGGGGCTGCCGAGCAGCCGCGAGGGTACCCGCTCACCGCGCGACGAAGCCGCCTCGGCCACCTGGTGTGCGTGGTCCACCCGACCTTGGGCCATGAGTTCGAGCCAGAGGATCCTCCAGCCGTGCGACCCATACCAACCGGCGTCCGGAACGAGGTTGTGGGCCTGGATGCGGGAGTCGAAAGCCGCATCGGGCGTCTGCCAATCGCCGTACATCGACTCCAGGATCTCGGTGGCGTCGCGGGGCGCCGCGACCGTCACACCGTTCATCGTGGCCGGCTCCAACTCGATCCGCGGGAAGGCCCAGGCCACGGTCGGACCGCGCATGATCCAGCCCTCTTGCCAGGGTTCGAGCCGGTAGAAGTCCACGCGGCCACCGGACAGGTGGCGGAACCGACAACAGGAGTCGACGCCGCGATCTACGAAGACGAAGCGTGGGTCGGCTGCAAGCCGTTGGCGCACCGCGTCGTAGCGTTCCGTGCCCAGCGCACCGACGTCGATGTCGTTGTCGTGGGCGATGACCCTGCCTTCACGCACCTGCCCCAGAAGGGACCCGGCGATGACGAACGGGCCGGCCGGATCGGGTCCGGCCACCGTGAAGAAGTCCTCCAGGAGGCGCGCGGGCTCGCTCAAACGCTCGTGCTGCTTCGGGTTGCGCCGACGGGCCGCTCCCTTGACCCTGGCATCGAGGTCGATGGACTCGGCGATGCTCGAGAAGATCGCTTCCGCGTCGTCGAGGGCGGAGGCGATCAGGGCCATCTCGAACATCAGGGATGCCCTGGCGAGCGGAACCCACGAGGCATCGGCGGCGCTGCTGCCACGCGGCTTCAGACCAGACGCGCGGGCAAGCCAGCGCCAAGGCGCACCTAGAACCACGAGATCGCGCGCCAGGAACGGCTGCCGCACGGAACGTCGGAGGAGGCGTCGGCAAAGCACACCGTCTTCGGGCAGCGAACGCGCGCTCTGCAACAGCAGGCGCGTCACCGCAACGGGTGCATCGCCGCGCACGGCCGACGCCAAGGCCAGCGAACGCGCGGACGGCGAAGCGCCGAACGCGACCGCCTGCAAGACCTTCGCGTGAGCACCGCTACCGACCGGCGCCATCCGGGGCGCCGCGTCCACCACCCGCTGGGCCGACGGGGTGAGATGGCCCTCGGCGCACGCGCCTGCGATCCATCGCGCGAGCGCAGCACTTCGCCAACTCAGCGGACCGAATCCCATGTCCCAGCCGATCGACGTTTCGCCGCCTACGCGGCGGGAGCGGCGCTTGAGTCGCTTCTCCATCAGCGTGTCGTAGCTCCACCAGCTCGTCACGCCGCGACGCCGACGAGTGCCCCTTACGACCCGGCGCAGCTTGACAAGGCCGGCGAGCGGCCGTTGGAGTCGAGCCACGATGCCACGGCGCCATCCACCGACACGCCGCCAGCCGCGGACGACCTCACCGCCGAGGGCCACCGCCACCAGACGGACATCGCCGAAGGTGCGCTGGCCCAACACGTCGGCCAGGACGTGACGAACCGTGAAAGTTCCGTAGTTCCTGCGCCATCGGGCGATGTCGCGCCCCTCCTGGAGGGCGATCCAACTTGGAGCGCGATCAAGGACCGCGCCGTAGGCAGCCTTGAGCTGTGGCAAGTTGCCCGTCTGACCGGTGGCCAGGGAGCGCGCGGCGACCTTCAGGACGACGCGCGCCAACGCGGCCTGGTAGATGGCGTCACCCGCGTGCCAAGAGCGAATGAGCGACTCGTTGCGCGTGACCGTCGCGATCTGGTCGCGGCAGTACTGCAACGTCGTCTTGGATCGTGCCTGCGGGGTCTCGTGGTAATCCCAGAGGAGCCGACGGTTGTACCCAAACAGGTGCCCGGTGAGCGCGAACCTGAGGTTGAAGTCGACGTCCTCACCGTAGACACCCTCGACGAACCTGAGATCGCCCAGGGCTTCGCGCCGGTAGAAGGTGCCCTGGAGGAACGCGGGAAACCCGAACACGAAACGGAACGGATCGTAGACCTCGACGTCGTTGCCGAGACGCTCGCGATACACGGTCCCATCGGCACCGATGCGGCGGAATGCGCACCCGACCGCATCGCACTCGGGAACGCCCGCTAGATGCATGAGCTGCCCGGCCAACAACTCGTCGTCGAACGCGTCGTCGGCATCGAGGAAGGTCACGATGCCACCGCGTACGGTGTCCAGGGCAAGGTTGCGCGCCCGGCCGCGCCCACCGTTCGCAGCAGCCCGGATCAACCGGATGCGCGCATCGCCCACCGCCTCGACGACGGCCGCCGTGCTGTCGGTCGAGGCGTCGTCGACGACGACCAACTCCCAGTTCGGATACGTTTGGCGGCGAACGCTTTCGATGCTGCGCAGGATCGTTTCGGCGGCGTTGTACGCCGGCATGATGATGGAGACCAACGGCTCTGGAGTGTCAGCAGCGAGCATGCGCGATCCTACCCTCAGACCCACCGATGTAGGCCCCGTCGGTCCACTCCGGACGGGGCCTCGAGTGTGGCACGGAGAGCTTCAGGCTTCCGCGACGATCTTCGGGTCCTCGACGGGCGCGCCCGGCCGCTGCTCGCGCGTCCAGGTGCTGGTGCAGGGGATCTTGTCGAGGTCGGCGCGATGCGCGTAGCGCGCCGCCACCTCGGTCACCTCGCGCAGCAGGCCGTCGTCGAGGGTGATCGGGTCGAGCCCCAGGTCGAGGAAGAGGTCGTTGCGCACGTGCAGGTCGTTCTCGGCATCCTCCTTGCGCGGGTTGGGCGTGAACGCCACCTGCGCGCCGGTGAGCGCGGCCACCTTGTTCGCCAGCTCGCGGACCCGGTGGGTCTCGGTCATCTGGTTGAGGATCCGTACCCGCTCACCGCGCTGGGGCGGGTTCTCGAGGGCGAGCTGCACGCATCGGACGGTGTCCTGGATGTGGATGAACGCACGGGTCTGCCCGCCGGTGCCGTGCACGGTCAGCGGGTGGCCGACCGCCGCTTGCATCAAGAAACGGTTGAGCACGGTGCCGTAGTCGCCGTCGTAATCGAAGCGGTTGATCAGGCGCTCGTCCAGCGAGGTCTCGGGGGTGTTCGTGCCCCAGACGATGCCCTGGTGGAGATCCGTGATGCGGACCTGGTCGTTCTTGGCGTAGTACGCGAAGAACAGCTGGTCCTGGGTCTTGGTCATGTGGTAGATGGAACCCGGATTGCTCGGGTAGAGGATCTCCTGCTGGACGCGTACGCCGTCGTCGGTGACCACCTCGATCGGCAGGTAGCCTTCGGGGATCTTCATGCCGGCGGTGCCGTAGCCGTACACCCCCATCGTGCCGAGGTGGGCCAGGTGGACGTCGATTCCGCTCTCGACGATCGCGGCCAGAACGTTGTGCGTCGCCACCAGGTTGTTGCCTACCGTGTAGCGCTTGTGCGCGCTGGACTTCATCGAGTAGGGGGCGGCCCGCTGCTCGGCGAAGTGCACGATGGCGTCTGGCACTTCTCCGGCGATCAGGCTGAGCAGCCGGTGGTAGTTCTCGGCGACGTCGAGGCGTTCGAAGCGGATCTTCCGCCCCGTGATCTCGTTCCACGCCGCTAGCCGCTTTCCGAGCGGCGCGATGGGCGTCAGGCTGCCCACCTCGAGTTCTAGGTCGATCGCCCGCCTGCTCAAGTTGTCGACGATGATCACGTCGTGTCCCAAGTTCGACAAGTGGAGCGCGGTCGGCCAACCGCAGAACCCGTCCCCGCCAAGCACGATCACCTTCATCGCAACCTCCATAGCCCGGTCCCGGCTCGGGTCCATGTCCGCCTCACGGCCGCGGTCCTCGTCCGTCACCGGATGGGGGACCGTAGCACGCCTGGCGGCACCTGTGCAGTAGGCGAGCGGGCGAACCGCTCAGGGCCCGGCCGACCGCCCTTCGGAGTTCAGGCACCGCGGCGCAGACGATTCAGGACGATGCCTGGGCGCTCCCTGACCAGGGCCCCGTCGTCCTCCCAGTAGCACCAATCGCGGCGCTCCGTGCGCCAGTCGCCGTAGCGGAGCGTCAGGTAGCCATCCACGTCGTTCGGCACGGGGTAGGCCACGCCGTTCGCCGTGAACGAGGCGAGCGGGAGCACCAGCCGGGCGGGCACGACCCAGGTGAAGGGCACGTAGATCTCGCGGATCGGCCACGTCTCGGCCAGCCAGCCGCGGTCGATGCGGCGGTACACGGCGCGCGCCAGGTGGTACCCGCCGACCTTGCGGCTGGCGATGCGCGAAGCCCGCGGCGCGGCGTCGGCGGGCGGCTCGAACCAGCGCTCGACGAGCCGGCGGAGCGCGTTACCCAGGCGCGACCTGCGGCCCACGAAGACGTCGGGCGTCGGCGGTGGCTGGTAGAGCTCGACCTGGGGTGACCACAGCGTCTCGCCGACCTGGTAGTAGACGTGCACGGAGCAGCGGAGCGCGCCCGCGGGCGCCGTCGACTCGGGCTTCAGGCCCACGCTGAAGACGGTGCCGCGGTAGCGGTTCACGGCCACCCGGTACCCGAGCGCACGGAAGCCCGGGGCCGCCGCTAGCAGGGCGTCCAGCTGGTCGCCGGCCACGCCGAGGTCGATGTCCTTCTCCCAGGCGTTGAGGGCGCCCCCGCGCACGAGGCCCAACAGCACGCCGCTGTCCACCCAGACGTGGACGCCGGCGGCCGCCAGCCGGTCCAGTACGGGCGCCAGGCCGCCGTCGGTACCAAGAACGACGCCCTTGAGATCATCCAACACCGGGACCTACCTCCAGACCAGGTCGGTGAACGATGGCACCATCGTCCAACACGTACACCCAATCGCGCACCGGTCGTCGCCAAAGCGTCCCATACCGGAACGACAAGTACGCCTCGGACTCGGCGGGGATCCATGCGCTACTGGCCCTCGTCTCGAGTGGAATCGGCGCCAGCACCTCCACGTGGCGGAGCGGGTAGGACCACTGCAGACGCGTGAAGAGCCAGCCGAAGGCGCGAGTCTCGGCTGGGTGCAGGGCAACCACCCCGCGGCTGTCCGCCGCGAAGGCTAGGCGCGTCAGCAAGCGCAGGGGGCGCCCCAGGCGCAAGAAGTGGAGCAGCTCGAGCAGGGCGAGCCTCGGCGCAGACGCCCTGGCCCTCCAGAGCGCCGCGCCGCCACCGAGGGCCTCAGCCAGTGTCGCCAGTCTTCGGCGCACGTAGGCCGCTTCCTGTGCGAGCAGGTAGTGGGGTTGGGACGAGATCGCGCGCTGGTCCTCGCGGTCGAACAGGTGTACCGCCAGCGGCAGTGCGCGAACCCCTTCACCCACGCGTGGTTTCAGTACGAAGGCGTAGGGAACGCCATCGAGATGCTTCTCCTCCAACCTTGCGCGATGCCTGGTGGAGACGGTCTGCAGGCTGCCGCGAAGCGTTGCGAGATCGCTCGACCAGGCTCCGACATCGACGTCGCGGTCCCACGCCGGCACCTCACCGTCGCGTACCAACCCGAGAAGCGTCCCGCTGTCGAGCCACACACGCACCCCCAGTTCGTCGACCATGGCAAGCCAGTCGCACACGACGGGCCCCAGCTCTTCCTCGAGAGAACGCCGAGTGCGCATTCAACCGCCCGCCCGCACCGTCTTGGCACCACCCGGCGGCGTCAGCATGGCCACCCGTCCCACGCCTCGCCCGCGATGCGCTCCAGGTCGGCGGGCGCGGCGGGCACCAGCGCGTTGTCGGCGCGGCCGGGCGTGGCCATCTCCGGCGCCAACGCGACGAGCGCGGCGCGCGAGCCGACCGCCGCCCGGACGCGGGCAGTGACGCCGAGCCGCGTCAGCATTTCCCCAAACCGTTCGACGAGATCCGCCGCGCGCGCCCCGGGGCCCCACAGGCGCCGCGCCAGTCGCGCCAGGCGACCGTCGTCGCCGGGCACGACGTGGCGCGCCACGGCGGCCATGGTGAAGGCGCACGCCAGTCCGTGGGCGACCCCGTGGTGTGCAGTGATCGGGTACGACATCGCGTGGCAAAGCGCCGTGCGCGTGTGGCTGATCGCGAGGCCCGCCAGCAGGCTGGCCTCCGCCAGACCCTCGCGCGCGGCCCGGTCCGTGCCGTCCTCCACCACGCGCGCGAGCGCGGGCATCCCGACCTCCAGCGCGCGGGCCGCCAGCTCGAGCGTGACCGGGTTCGCCCGCCGGTTCCAGGCCGACTCGGCCGCCTGGTTGATCGCGTCCAGACCCGTCGCGAGCGTCGCGTCGGGCGGCAGGGCGTCCATGAGGTCGGCGTCGACGATCGCGGCGACGGGCCACACCGCCGGGCTCGCGAGCGAGTGCTTGCGCCGGGCGGCGTGATCCCACACGGTCGCGAACGGCGTCACCTCGCTCCCGGTGCCGGCGGTGGTCGCCACCGCCCACAGCGGCGGCACCGACGCCGTCGACAGCGCCCCGGCGTCCGCCAGCAGGCCGCGGAGGCCGACGTCCTCGGGAGCCGCCACCAACGCGGCCAGGACCTTGGCGGCGTCGATGGCGCTGCCGCCGCCGAAGCCGAGCACGGCGTCGACCCGGGCCCTGCCGCCACGCAGCGCCGCCGCCCGCGCCTCGAGCCAGGACGCGTCGGGGTTGGGCGCGACGTCGTCGACCCAGTGGGCCGCGCGCTCGGCCACCAGGGGCCCGAGCACGTCGTCGGCGAGCAACTGGTCGCGCCCGCGGCGGCTGGTCACCACCAGCCACGAGCCACCTGGCGCGTCCGCCAGCGCGCCCCGCGACCCGCGGCCCGCGTGCACGCGAACCGGCAGTTGGAGCGTCCAGCCAGCGATTGCGCTCACGCGGACGCTGCCTCCTCGCGAAGGTGCGTGACGAAGCGCTGAACGTTCTCCACCGGCGGCTCCTTGGGACGGCCCAGGTCCGACCGCGCGCCCCTGGCCACGCGCACCTCCAGGAACGCGGGGCCGGCCACCGCCTGCAGCGCCTGCACCGCCTCGGTCACCTCGTGCGCCTCCTCGACGGGGCCTGCGACCACCGCGTAGCCGCACGCTCGGGCCACGCCCGGAAGGTCGATCGCGAAGCCCGCCGTCGGCTGGCCGCCGACCGAGTCGTGGGCGCCGTTGTTGAGCACCACGTGGAGGAAGTTGCGCGGCCCGGTCACGCCGATGGTCGCAAGGCCGCCCAGGTGCATCAGCGCGGCGCCGTCTCCGTCGAGGCACGCGACCTCGTGTGCGGGACGGGCCGAGGCGATGCCGAGCGCGATCTGCGACGCGTGGCCCATGGAGCCCACCGTGAGGAAGTCGCGGCTCCCGTCGAGCCCGGCCCGGCGGCGGAACTCGTACAGCTCGCGCGCGATCATGCCCGTCGTGGCGACGACCGTGGTCCCGGGCTGGAGCGCCGTCACCACCCGCTCGATGGCGGCCTCACGCGTGAGCGGCAGACTCGCCGACTCGTCACCTGGAAGACCCGCCTTGGCGAACGCGCCCTTGCGCGCCAGCAGCGCCGTCGGGCCGCCGCGTTCGCGGGCCCGGCCGACCGCCCATCGCACCGCGTCTAGGCCGGCTGCCTCGTCGCCGTCCAGGACCCGATACGGGATCTCCATCGCGTCGAGCATCGCCGGCGTGACGCGCCCCTGCTTGACGTGCTGCGGCTCGTCCTTGACGCCCGGCTCGCCCCGCCAGCCGATCAGGAGCACGAGCGGTATGGCGTAGACCTCGGGGTCGACCAGCGACAGCAGCGGGTTCACGGCGTTCCCGATCCCGGAGTTCTGGAGGTACACCAGCGGCACGGCGCCGGTGGCGAGGTGGTGGCCGGCCGCCAGGGCGACGGCACCCCCCTCGTTGGCGGCGATCACGTGACGCTCGCGGGGCAGCGCGGCGTCGACGTAGCGGCATGCCTCCTTCAGCAGGGAGTCCGGCACGCCGGCGACGAACTGCACGCCCTCCGTCGCCAGGGCATCGAAGAACCTCGCGGGATCGATCATGTGTGGGCACTCCTCTCGCAGGGGCGCCGAGGCGCCCCTGCGTCGCGCATCGGTCAAGTGTACCCGGGGGCCCAGGGGGTTCCCGGCGGGGTCCGCCGGATCCTCGCGGCGGGGTCCGCCGGATCCTCGCGGCGGGGTCCGCCGGATCCTCGCGGCGGGGTCCGCCGGATCCTCGCGGGGCCCGCCGGACCGCTGCGTTCGTCGCGCGCGCGTTACGCTCGCGCCATGGCGAGGCCCCTCCTCCTCACCGGCGCCAGCGGCCGCCTGGGCACCGAACTGCGGCCCCTCCTCCCGCACGCCCTCGCCCCCGGTCGCGCTGATCTCGACGTCACCGACGCCGCCGCCGTGCTCGCCTACCTGCGCGCCCACCGGCCCGCCGCGGTCCTCCACGCCGCCGCCTACACCGACGTCGCCGGCGCGGAGCGCGAGCCCGAGGGCTGCTGGCGCGTCAACGTGCTCGGCACGCGCCACGTCGCCGACGCCTGCGCCGAAACGGGCGCGATCCTCGTCCACGTCTCCACCGACTACGTCTTCTGGGGCGATGCCGACCCGTCGCGCGCGGCCCGCGGCGGCTACCGCGAGGACGACCCGACGGGTCCGGTGCGCAACCGCTACGCGCTCAGCAAGCTGGCGGCGGAGGAGGAGGCGCGCCGCGCGCCGCAGCACCTGATCCTGCGCACCAGCTTCCGGCCGCGCGCGTGGCCCTACCCGACGGGCTTCACCGACGTGCGCACCAGCCAGGCGTACGTCGACGAGCTGGCGCCCGAGATCGCGCTGGCGGCGCGCCACGCCGACCGCCTGGTCGACGCGGGCGTGCGCGTGCTGCACGTGGTGGGTCCGCCGACGACGGTCTTCGAGCTCGCGCGCCGGCGCCGGCCGGACGTCCGCCCCGCGGCCAAGGCCGAGGCCGGTGTGGCGCTGCCGGACGACGTGGTGCTGAACCGCGAGCGGTGGCTCGGGTGGCGGGAAGAACTGGCGCGCGAGCACGGCTGACCCGAGAACGCCGGCGGTGGGCGCGCAGCGCCGGGACGCCTGACGCACGGCGCCGGCGCGACCGACGCGCAGCTGCCGGCCGCTGGCCCCGCCTACCCCGCCGAAGCCGCGCCCAGCGCCTCCAGGTACGCCTTGCTGGCGAGCACCGCCTCGTCGCCCGCGATCTCGAGCGTCGTGTAGCCGTCGAAGCCCGCGGCCTCCAGCGCCCGGAAGGTCCCCTCGATGTCGACGACGCCCTGGCCCAGGGCGATGACGGCCATGCCGGTCCCGTACACGCTGCCGCGCTTCGGCTCGAGTTCGCTCGGCATGTCCTTCCAGTGCACGTGCTCGATGTGCCGGCCCAGCCGCTTCACCATCTCGACCGGGTCGCCACCGCCGAGCCACAGGTTGCCGGTGTCGAGGTTGATGCCGAGCGCGGGCGAGTCGCACGCCTCGAGCAGGTGCTCCATGTGGTCGACCGAGTCGGTGTACCGCCCGTGCGGCTCGAGCAAGATCTTGACGCCGTGGTCCTCGGCCACGCGCAGCGGCTCGTGCAGCTTCTCGCGGATCGTGAAGAGCGCCTCGCGCTCGCTCAGGCCGTGCCCGAACGCGGTCTTGGGGTCGCCCTCGGTGGTGATCACGTGGCGCACGCCGATCGCCGCCGCCGCGCGCACGGCCTTGACGATCTGCGCGGTGCCGTAGCGCCAGGGAGCGCTGGCGTCGAGCAGGTTCGCGTGCGCGCAGAAGCTGGTGATCGTGAGCCCGTGGCGCTCGAACTGGCGCTTCAGGTCGAACGGGTTGGCGTCGAGGCTGGCGAGCGCGGTGAAGCCGAACTCGGTGCCGAGGCAGGCGCCGTCGCTGTTGTCGGTGACGTCGGCGTAGGCGAAGCCAAGGCCTGCGATGCGCTCGAGCTGGTGCTCGAGCAGCGAGAAGGGATCGATGAGTGCGAAACAACCGATCTTCATCTGGGGCTCCTTGGGTGACGAGGGGTGAGCGTCGGCTGGGGCCGCGCGTGGAGCCGACGGCAACGCCGATCAGAGGGCCGTTGGTAGATCGTCCGGTGTGCGGCCTCCTTTCCGGCGGCGGCGTGCGCGAACGCACCGATCACGGTCTTCCGCCACCACACGGGCCGGTCGCCGAGCGCCTACCGGGCGGAGCGGGACGGCCACCTCACCGCACCACCACGACCTCTACCCCGACGTCGAGCCCCGCCCACGCCCGGTCGGCGGTGACGGCCGGCGCCCCGAGCTCCGCGGCCAACGCCAGGCAGGCGCGGTCGCCCAGCGAGAGGCCCGCGGCCCGCGTGCGCGCCCAGAGCGCGGCCGCGGCCTCGGCGTGGGCCTCGGTGAAGTCGACGATGCGAATGCCTCGAGCGACCAGCATCGCGCCCATACCCTCGACCCAGTGGTCCACCTGATGGAGCTTCTGGATGGTCTCGGACCAGTTGACGGCCGACACGACGGCGCGCTCGAGCACCACGTCGTCGACGCCTACCTCGCGTTTGATCACGGCGAGTAGGACCGACGCGTCCAGGACCCGTTCGCCGTCGTCGGACAGCGGCCCGCTCACCGCGATTCCACCACCGCTTCGTCGAGGAACGCCCGCGCCTCCTCTTCCTCGCGGCGCGCCTCAGCGCGTCGCTCAGCGATCAACTCGGCCACGAGATCCACGTCCTTCGGGATGCCCTCGAACAACTTCAGGAGACTCTCCCACGCCGCCTTCTGCGTCTCGATCACCAGCCTGCCCTCGCCCTCTAGTGTCGCGACGAGCGGCTCGCCCGGCTCGACGCCCATCGCCCGCCGGAAGTGCACTGGGATGACGATCCGTCCCTGGGGGCCGAGGCGGATCCGCAGGCTCTTGGGCTCATCTGCCATCGTGACCCCAGTTTGCCACATCACACTAGGCCATGCCACACCGTTCATCACCGACCCTTCTCCGCGGACCCCACGCGCCGGTGGAGGTAACGTAGCGCGGGTGTGATGGACCGTTCGCGACCACCCCGGCACGAACCCATCCGCCGCAGGCGCGAACGCAACCGCCGCCCGCGCCCTAGACTGGGCCATGACCCCCGACCCGGCCCATGCCCCCACCCTGGTCACCGGCGGCGCCGGCTTCATCGGCAGCGCCGTCGTCCGCGAGCTGCTGCGCCGGACCGAGGGCTTCGTGATCGTCCTCGACGCGCTCACCTACGCCGGCGGCCGCGACAACCTGCCCGACGACCCGCGCGTCGTGCTCATCGAGGGCGACGTCGCCGACCCCGAGGCCGTGCGCGACATCTTCGAGACCGACCGCCCGGCCCGCGTCCTGCACCTCGCCGCCGAGAGCCACGTCGACCGCAGCATCGACGGCCCGCTCGCCTTCGTCCGCACCAACGTCAGCGGAACGGCCGTGATGCTCGAGGCCGCCCGCGCGCACTGGCTCGGCCTCGACGGCGCGCTCAGGGACGCCTTCCGCTTCGTCCACGTGTCCACCGACGAGGTCTTCGGCAGCCTCGGCGACGACGGCGCCTTCACCACCGCCACCCCCTACGACCCGCGCAGCCCCTACAGCGCCAGCAAGGCCGGCAGCGACCACCTCGCACGCGCGTGGCAGCACACCTTCGGGCTCCCGGTCGTCGTGACGAACTGCAGCAACAACTACGGCCCGCGGCAGCACCCGGAGAAGCTGATCCCCCACATGATCCTCCGCGCGCTCGCCGGCGAGACGC
>Ga0209498_1000583_pt1 | contig 22600 bp, 14 predicted proteins | sample WalLakDeSediment_FD_184131 | JGI IMG/M metagenome (GOLD analysis project Ga0209498, IMG submission 184131) | Lake sediment microbial communities from Walker lake, Nevada to study Microbial Dark Matter (Phase II) - Walker Lake 11/02/13 Deep... | ecosystem: Environmental > Aquatic > Freshwater >...
AATTCCTGAATGGCTGGTTCCAATGTTCGATAAGAATCCTCTTCTGCTCTCCAGGATGGGTAATCAAAATAAAGTTGTTCTTTCGAAATGGAACCATAAAGCATTTTAGTATTATCCCGTTCAACGATTTGCGAGCGCATGTCTTTACTCGCGCAGGATATGAGAGTCAAAAAGACCAGACAGGTTAAGCTAATCGACACGTAGCGAATCATTGGGCTGTTCCTTCTTTTGAATCGTTTTTAAGCGTAAATCCGCAATTCCGGTTTTATTGATTCGTAACGAAGTGATGACTTCTCCGGCTTTACCAAGAATCCCGGCGTCTGTACCGTTTACATTAAAACGCACCCCCCCGGCGTTTCCTACGAGGAATGATAACAGTGAATCCGCTTGAAAAGACACTTCATCGCCTTTCTTTAAGAGGTATTCGGTCGTATCGCGGCGATCTTTGACGCATCTCAGCCAGGTCAAATCGAGTGTAGCCAGCCTTACGCTGACTGTGGGTCGATCTGAAATTTCTCTGTCAACTTCTTTTGCACGATCTGGTTCTCTTGGATCCAGTTCCTTGATGACTTCCTGAATGGATATTTCTTTCACCGGCACCAATTTATTACCTGTAACCTTCTCCGAATTTAAGGCCAGAATAATTATAAATAATACTACGATGATAAGCGGTATGATGAGATAGAGTTGTTTTATTTTTGCTAATTTGCTGCCATCGGTTTTAATCGATTTAATCTTTTGTATGGTGGTGGTTAATTCCGGAGTCTCACTTTTACGTAATTTTCGATACTCAGCGAGATAATGCTCGCTGTTCCTGATTTTTAAATAGGATAAATAGGTCTGAAAAAAAAGTTTATCATAAACCTCCGGTATATCAGCCAAGTTGCCGGATTCAATCGCTTCTAAATACTTGAGACTGATTTTTGATTTCTCTGAAATCGTGTGCAGATCAATTTTTTTCTTAAGGCGTATCTGTTTTAATTCCTCAAAGATGGAGCGATTCTCTTCAAGTTTTTCAATGGGTTCCTCACTCATTTTTAACCTCGAAATCTTTTATCCTCATTTGAATTGTAGTTTGTCCGTTCCACTTAGTTTCTTCAAGAATGTACGCACAATTAATCGTGTTAGCCGGTTGATTTAATTGATCGATATATTCGCCAAAATTATAACCAATCGCATCCAGGACCACACCTTTTTGTTTGAACTTCACTTTGAGATGTTTAGAACCAACAATGGTAATGGGACCATAGGTTTCCAAATTGTAAGTTACAAAAACTGGTCGCATATTGTTGGGTCCAAACGGTGCCAGACGTTTCAAATCATTGAAGAAGGCGGCATCTAATTGGTCTAAGCTGATTTCTGCATCCAATTCTAATTTTGGAACCATATCCTCCGGTAATATTTCACCAGCTGACAGTTTGTTTATTTCACTATCCAGTTTCACAATATTTTCCGGCAATATGGTTAAACCGGCTGCATAGCGATGTCCACCGAAGTTGATCAGCAAATTTTTAAGTTTACAAAATGCTTCATAAATATCAAAATTTAAGGAAGACCGGGCCGATCCTTTTCCGATTCCATCTTTTATGGAAATAAGTACAGTCGGTCGGTTATACTTTTCCATTAAGCGCGAGGCAACAATACCTATAACACCCGTATGCCAATTTTCTTTGGCAATTACCAATACTCGCTGATGATCCAGATCGATCTCCTGTTCCACAATGGCTTTAGCCTCTTCGAAAGTCACTTCATCGATACTTTTTCGTGCCTTATTCTCCTGTTCCAAAATGCGGGCGATGTTTCTGCCTTGCTGCAGGTTATCCGTATTAAGTAAATGCACAGCTTTCCGAGCACTTGAAATTCTGCCGACTGCATTCAAACGTGGAGCCAACACAAAGACGATGGCATTGACATTTAACTCTTTATTCAACAACCCGGAACTTTCAAGCAAGGCAAAGATGCCAGGTCTGGGAGTCTGGTTAATCAAATCCAACCCGTTTTTAACCAAAATACGGTTTTCATCGGTCAAGTTTACGATATCCGCGGCTGTGCCAATGGCCACCAGATCAAGATATTTATAGGCATAATCCTTCTTGTTTCCCAGTTTTTTAATCAGTCCCTGCAACAATTTAAAGGCAACGCCACAACCGGCAAGTTCTTTAAAGGGGTAAGCAGAATGCTTTAATTTGGGATTCAATATGGCTACGGCAGATGGTAATTGATCGGATGGCTCATGATGGTCACAGATGATGGTATCGATATTCTTTTGTTTGGCAAAATCAATCTCCTCAATTGCCGTAATGCCGCAATCTACAGTAATAATCAAAGAAACTTTACGCTGGATAATGGATTTTAAACCGTCCAGTGAAACGCCATAACCCTCTTTAAAACGGTTAGGGATGAAGAAGGAGACCTTTCCACCCAGACGGAATAGGGCATCATAAAGAATGGAAACGGCAGTTACTCCATCGACATCATAGTCGCCATAGATGACAATATGTTCCCCATCACGTAAAGCTTTGATTAATCGATCCGTTGCAACATCCATATCAGGCATTAAAAATGGATCGTAAAGATCGGATATATCATTTTTAAAAAATTTTTCTATCCGTTCCTGGTTGTCATACTGACGATTGACGAGAATTTTTAGTATGATGGGATGGATTTTAAGCTGGCTGCTTAACTGGGCGAATTTTTCTTCTTCGGAATGATTCGGTCGAATCCATTGATAGATCATGGTCGCTCCTTAAAAAATAGATCCATTCGAATCAATAAGCCGAATTCTGTTACCGTTAATACGGCTGGTAGTCATTTATCTGAATTAACCGTTACCGGTTAATTTGAGCGACCTACCCTGAAGTGTGTTCCCGCAGGAACGCGCACCGGGCAATGCACTTTCGCATTGGCGAAATCCTTCTATATTTGGTCTTGCATCGAGTTGGGTTTGTCCTACCTTTGCATTTCTGTACTTGCATCAAGTATTCTAATCAGAACAAAGTGGTGAGCTCTTACCTCGCCTTTTCACCCTTATCCCCTCATTAGAGAGGACGGTATTTTTTCTGTGACACTTTCCATCTGCGATATATCGCAGTCCCTGATTTCTCAGGGAACTCTGCCCTTCGATGTTCGGACTTTCCTCTCTGCTAATTTATGCAGAGCGACCACCTGACTCGAAATGGATCTATTTTGTATTTTTTATTATCATTGAGATGATTCATCCCAAACTAGGATGCGTCCACAAAATTCACAGGTAAAGATTTCCTTCATCTTTTTAATTTCAACAATCTTCTGAGGAGGAATGAAGGAATAACATCCGCCGCATGTATTCCCTTCAATTTTGGCAATACCCTGCCCCGACCTTGCCTGACGAACCATCTCGTATTGCTTAATAATTTTGGGGCTGGTTTTGCTAATGATAATTTCTCTCTCCTGTTTCAACAAATTTTCTTCCTCGGAAGTTTCATTCAACTTAACCTGTAATTCTATGTTATTTTCCTCGAGTTCACCTTCCAGTTTTTCGACTTCGACTTCAGTCTCAGATATTTTTGTTTCCAAACCTTGAATATTGTCTTTTAGTGTTTTTAATTCCGACTTTGCTTCGTCCAGTTGTTTTTTTACTGTATCCGTTTCGAGTGTGATGGCGTCATATTCCCTGTTGGTCTTTACCTGATATAACTGCTCTTCATATTTTTCCAGGCGGACTTTGGATTCATCAATTTTGAGCTCCACTTCTCGCTGTCTTACTTTATATGCCTTCAAAGAACTTTGATCTTGCTCGAGTTGCTGCCGTTTCTCCGTGAGTTTATTATGGAGTTCTTCTACGATTAAGGGTAAATCACCTCGTTCTTCTTTCAGTTCATCCAGCCGGCGATCGACTTCCTGAAGCTCAATCAATCCATATAATACTTTTTGCAATTTAACAAACCCTCCTATCCTAAAATAAAAAAGTGCACCCAGAAAACCGAATGCACTTCTATCACTATCTATGTCTATTATTTTTATACTTCACAATATCCAACATGAATCACCTTTCGGAATATATTTTGTGGGCCCACAGGGATTCGAACCCCGGACCAGCCGATTATGAGTCGGCTGCTCTAACCAACTGAGCTATGGGCCCAGAATTATCATTTTAAGCGTCAGAATGTATCAAAAAGACCCGTCCAAATCAAATTTATTTTGAGTCCTCAACCGTTGAAAAAAATCCGCTGTGAAAAGATACGAATAATTGTTTTCTGCCAATTGCAATCCGATATGATTTCTATTTGCTTTGATCTCAACTAGACTGAACAAATCGGTGCGGAAAATTTCCTGTCCGATATCCTGATCACTAATAATAATCGATACAGACGGCGAATCAGCAGACAGTTCCGACAATTTTCTGAATTTTGGTGTAAATCCCAACCTTTCCTGGCATTGTTCAGATAATTCCCGGTAACGAACCGGCGATAACCGATCGGTATAAATAATCAGCATGTTTTTAAGCTGTCCGGGATCGGTATAAAGCAATTGATTACACAAATCAGGTACCTGGCCAAGGTTTAGTGATTGTTCTAATTGATATCTTCCTCGCAAGACCCGGGTAGTAATATGAGAATGGTTTGTAATTAAATTATCTTTGACTCCATCCAATTTTATCCTCTGGCTTTTCCGTCGATCCTCATAAATCTGGAAATCATTTTGCATAATCCCGTAGCGGTCCAGTCCAAATCCCATAAGAACAATCTGCTTTGATGATAGCGATGTGTGTGAAATTCTCGAACCGAATCGATCAAAAAATTGAAAATAAATCGCTGCTGTACCCTTTTTGATATTAAGATATACTTTTTGATACAGTCCCTCTGCAGAAATTAATTTTGACTCCCCAAGATCAAGCGATTCAACACCCTTTTTTATTTTGACACTAACCTGATATCTATCTTTTTTGCGAAGAAATCGAATACGATTTCCTGAAAAATTAATTGTGAATCGTGACCATACTAAGGGGACCTGAAGTTTATGATCGGCAAATGCAATGGAACAGGTATTTTTTGCATCAGGCAAATTTAATGGATGGCAAACAAGGGGACGAATAATCACGGCTTTTTCTGCACACACATATTCGATTACAACAGTTTTATCAATGCTGATCCAACTGCCTGAGTCGATCTCCAGATGCGTGCTCTCAGCAGCCCGATGTTTCACTTGCTTAAACCGGTAATGATTCAGCAGAGTAAACTGAGCCTGCAAAGAAATGGACCCGGGAAAACTCGATATGGTAAAGCCTTCTTTGGCGAGATTCAAATTAACTAGTTTTTTTATCTGAAAAAGCAGATTAAACAAAACCCGCTTTGAGCCGGTCAAAGAAAGGTTCAGATGGCCTTCAAGTTTTGAAAACCACCAAAAGTGATTTCCCAGAGCCAGTAATGCCAAAGCAATACATTCGTCCGGATTTTTGCGGGCATACTCAGAGGTTCGGAGCCGCCGTGTGGGTAAATTAAAATATTCCCAGAATGCCTGAATTTTTTCAACCAGTCGGTTTTCCGGAAGCAGCGCTTGGTTTAGATAGATACTGAGGAATTCGGATGTGGCGACCTCTTTGTCTGGAGCTGAGTATTCCGATAATACCGGTTCATCTCTGCCCTGGGCGTTACAGATATGCCTAAATCGGTTAAACAATAACCGGAGAATATGACATTGCTCTGCATTCAATCCCGATAAATGCAGATTCTTATAGAAATTCTCAAGTTCCCTAAACCAACCAAAATGAAGGTATAACTCCTGTATCCAGATAAAGTCGTAAAAATCTATTTGCTTCTGACCGGTAATGGAAATTGTCCGGTTCCGACCGATTTGATCAACCGCTGACCATAATTGATCGATGTTGCACAACGCATCATAGTCATTACTGTGCATATGGTTTAAAGGATGGAGAGCAATTTCTGTCTCAATTATTCTACGCCAGAATGCCGGCAATTTTTTTACATCATCTACTTGAGAGGGTTTAAAGATGATGATGATATGCTCAAATCCCGAAAGGTTATAATGATTTTTATCCGATTCATTGACTTCCGGGATGCATTGTATTTCCTGTGTCGTTTCCAGACAGAAGTCTGTGTTTCTCCCGGTATTTTTGAAGAGAATCACCTGATCGTCAAAACAATGGATTGATTGGAAAACAAATTCAGGTGCCTGTATTTCTCTGTAGTAAACCCGGCTCTGCGGAATGCGGTAATCGAACTGGAATGCTTCAATAATCGAATCAGGATTGGTGCTATAAATCCTGACGTTATTTACTTTTTCCTTAACAGTAAGGGAATTAGACGATATCCTTTCGTAATTAAAAAATGAAGCATTTTTTACATTTGGATTGTACTTTCGCCTCAGGTATTTTTCCAGAAGTTCTTCTAAGTTAAAAATGATTTCAGATAAATCCATGGATGTCATGATCCAAATAAAAAATCACCTGCTATGTTTAACAGGTGATTTTTAGCTATGTGTATGTGTTAGAAATAGTTTTGTTAAAACAGAATTCGGTTAAGATCCACATAGAGAATAAATACCAAAAAGGTTAGTAATAAAGCCATACCGATCTGTTGCACCCGGACACGCGCTTTGGTTGACAAAGGTCTTCCCATAATGCCTTCAAGAATCAGAAAGAAAAGATGACCGCCATCCAAAGCCGGTATAGGCAGAATGTTAAAAAAGGCTAACATAGCGTTTAGAGCGGCAATCAGGTACCAAAGATAGGTCCAGCCGGCCTGCGCGGCATCGCCGGCCATTTTAGCAATCATAATCGGTCCGCCAATCACTTCTTTGGCAGATTTTGTTCCCGACAAAACCCAGTAAATGGCGCGGATATTCAATACGATTAAATTATAGGTGTTGGAAAAACCATTATTTATGGCTCTCAACAAACCAACATCGCGATGTTCGTAATACTGGCCGATACCGATTTTACCAACCTCGATCATCCCCTCAGACGGGGTTTTCTCTTCGAATGCTTCCGGTTTTATGAAGCCTTCATTGATCTGATTTTCCCGCCTCCATTGTATGGCAATTTCCTGATTAGGAAATTGGCGGATTATTTCGGTCATCTCTTCCCAGTTCTTAACGGGCACTCCGGCAAGGGTTATGATTTCATCGCCCTTTTTTAAACCCACTTTATAAGCGGGCATGTCAACGTTGATTTCTCCTACTTTTGCTGGAAAAATGGGCGCAATATCCAGTAATTCAGCCTTTTCCTGACTGAACCATTCTTTCGGATATTGAAGGTATCTGATGGAACCGTTACGTTCTACTTCAAAAGTGATATCATTGCCAAGATTATCTATAAAGGTGTTGCCGATATCATTCCAGGTAGCTACCTGGACGCCGTTGATAGATATAATCCGGTCGTTTTTCTGTAAACCGATCTTTTGGGCAATTCCTCCCTCACCGACCCAGCCGACGGTAGTATAGGGGATGATCCGTTCACCCTCAACATAATTGAGGGTCGACATGATTACTACGGCCAGAATGAGATTCATGATCACCCCGGCAACGATGATAATGACTCTGCGCCAAACCGGCTTTGAGTTAAATTCATCCGGAGCACCGCTAGTATTTTGATCCATACTTTCGTCGATGAAACCGGCCATCTTCACAAATCCACCAAGCGGAATGGCACCGATACTGAATGTGGTATCCCCTACTTTTCTCGAATAAACGGACGGCGGAAAGCCAATAGAAAACTTTTCAACACGAACACCCATCCAACGCGCAGCGAGGTAATGTCCCAATTCGTGAATAACAACGATAACACTGAATACGAATATGATGGCGATTATATTAATCATTCAATACCTTTTTAAATGTCAGCAAATTTATGAAGATAACGCCTTTCTTGTAATAAATGTTTCCAGGATTGGGATTGATTGAGTTTCAAAGATTAATCCCATCATCCTTAGAATACAATCATCAGACCCGCTCCCAGCGAATTGTAGGTCCCAATATTGTAATCGGCATGGATATTAAAGAACAAAATAGTATAGCTGGCTCCCAGCGTAAAACGGACTCCATTTTCCCCATCGATGTTCAAATTACCCCAATCCTGATTATTTCCCCCGATTTCAGCGGTCTTTACAATTAAGGATGAATTGTCAAAGCCAATACCACCATAAATATCAAGCGGCAGGACCGGAACATCGATTGAAGCCTGAACATTCATACTAAACGTACCGGCATCCATTAGATCACCCAGGGTAAATTTATGATAGAGAGCCTGAACTGAAAAATCGAGAAGCGGAAGGGGTAAGAAATCGCTCAGCCCATATTTAAGTCCGGCCCCATAAATGAGAAGATCGCCCAGATAATCGATATTTATTTTCGTAAAACGACCGGTTGCTTCCAGACTGGAAATCAAACCCACATTAACATGTAATACCGGAAGTAAAAAGCCGCCTTTATCAAAACCGTTAACACCCGTCGATCCGCTGCCAAAAATGGTCGGCACCGAGCCCAATACCGGATCGCGGAATGTTCTGTCTTCATCGGGAATCATCACATAGGCCATGCTCACACCCAGATCTAATCGGGGAAAGCCTTTCGTGTATCCGCGATGATATAAAGACCCGCCCAGGGAAGTTCCTAAAGCAGTTGAAAAGGGTTGTAAATATGATTTCATGTATTCTCTGCTGTTATTCTCGGTGATATCTTTCAGATAATTTTCTACCGTTTGTGACGGCGAGATTTGAATCAGGACAAAAAGAACGATGAGCACCGCGGGTAAAAACTTGTTCATACAACCTCCGTCATTTTTACATATAGCATGATAAACCATTTTACTTCGTATAATTAAGATCAAACAAACGTTGATATGTCCGAATTGTTTCAAGCTCTTTGTCCCCGAGCAATTGATAATAGGATTGATGAGCACCATGGTTTTGAAACTTTTCAATAATGGTCTCTGCAATTTCATAAGGACCATGTTGATCGGAATGCTTGTTATTCAAAAAGGTTGAATTATCCAGTAAATATTGTAAAATCTGATTCTTATATTGTTGATCACCTTTTAAATATTTAACAATTTCAAATTGTTTCCGCCCGATTAAAATGGAACCATGCTGCAGAACAGATCGCTTATATATTTTTTGAGCACTGCCGACGCATTTTTTTCCATCAATCTTGATTTCCGTAAATGCCGGGCGATTGAAGCATACGAAGGTGCCCTGCCCTTCCTTAAGATAATTTTGCTTTTCCTTTTGTGCATGCAATTGAACAGTGTAACCAAGCATCCGTAGTGCTTCATAAATCAAGCGATGTATTTGTTGAAAAAGCTGCTGATGGTCGACATGTTGAACAGGTATTACCAGACTATATGTCAGTTCCTCGCTGTGAAAGACGGCACTGCCCCCGGTTGGCCGGCGGACGAGATCTATTCGATCTCTTTGAACGGCATTTATATCTACATCATCTGCATTTTGATGGAATCCCAACGAAAGACAAAAAGGTTCCCATCCATAAAAACGCAGGATAGGGTCGTTTTCATCGTTTATATTTTCCGCCAGGTAATAATCGATTGCCATGTTCATTGGGCCTTTGAATTTCTGAAATGGGATTATACGTATTCGCTGGGCAGGCCAATGTATTTTATCCTCAGCGAACAATTCCACGTTCACTTCCCTTAAGGAAATCGATTATTTTTTTAATATATGGAGTCTGTTCGAGCGAATTTTCAATTCTGGCAATAGCTTCGGTAACCGTTAAGTTTTCGCGATATATGATTTTATAGGCATGCTTAATAAGGGATAATTCCTGGTCAGTAAACCCGCGGCGTTTTAGACCGATCTTATTTAAACCACCAAACTTCATCGGTTCACCCATAGCCAGAATATATGGCGGAATATCATTACTTACTCTCAGACCGCCACCGATAAAACAATGCTCACCAATATGAATAAACTGATGAATGGCAGTCATACCGCCGATCCCGGCGAAATCACCAATGATCACATGTCCGGCCATGTTTACCGCATTGGCGATGATCACATGATTACCGATATGACAGTCATGGGCAATATGTGCGTATGCCATAAGCAGGCAATGGTCGCCGACCCTTGTGTAATAACTGTGCGTAGTCGCCCGGTTGATCGTGGCAAATTCCCGCACAACCGTATGATTACCAATCGTTACAAAGGTTTCTTCATCTTTGAATTTAAGATCCTGTGGCGCTGTTCCTATTATGGCACCCGGGCTTATTTTACAATGATCGCCGATCGTTGAACCGGAGGCAATGAGGGCGTGGGCTCCGATGCTGGTGCCAGCACCAATTCTTACTTTCCCTTCAATGATAGCAAAGGGACCGACACTGGACCCTGCACCTAATTCAGCGGCAGGGTCAACAATAGCCTGGGGATGAATATTTGTCAAATTGAATGCTCCTTATTGCTCGGTCACAGCAGCCATCATTTCGGCTTCACAGACCAATTCACCTTTAACATAGGCTTTACCGGCCATTTTAAAGGTAGTCCGGCGATTCTTCAACATTTCCAATTCCATGACTAATTGATCACCAGGCTGAACAATTTTTCTAAATTTGACTGCATCAATGGCCATAAAGAAGACCAGTTTATTCTCGACATTTTCCTGATCATTCAGGAGAAGAACGCCACCGACCTGGGCCATAGCTTCAACAATTAACACTCCAGGCATCACAGGACGTTGCGGGAAATGTCCCTGGAAGAATGGTTCATTTGCTGTAACGTTTTTGACACCTACTGCTCGTTTTTCCGGTTCGAATTCAATGATGCTGTCTACGAGTAAAAACGGATAGCGATGCGGTAAAATTTTTTTTATGGCGTTGATGTCAAAAACTACTCCCTTTTGGCTGACATCCTGATAGCGACGGGTAAGTTGCTTTTTCTTATAGTAATTTCTTAATAAACGGGCAAATTCTATATTGTTCTGATGACCCGGTCGGGCAGCAAGAATCTGCCCCTTAATATTGACTCCAACCAGAGCCAGGTCACCAAGAAGATCGAGTAGTTTGTGCCGACCCGGTTCGTTTTTGAAGCGAAGGTCTTTATTATTTAGAATTCCGCTGGTACCCAATTCAACGTCATCATCAATATCAAACATTTTCTTTAAACGATTGATATCCGTTTCGTCTAACTGACGATCGACGATGACAACAGCTGAATTTAGATCACCCCCTTTGATTAACCCCTGCTCGGCCAACATCTCTACTTCATGTAAAAAACAAAACGTCCTGGCCGGTGCAAATTCGGATATGAATTCTCTTTCCAGGGAGAACAGACCACTATGCTGGCTGCCTAAGGCGGGATTTTTATAATCAATCATTACCGTTACACGATAATCGTCGGTGGGCAGGGCTACAAAGTCAATTCCCCGATTTTCGTCGGTATAATTAAGCGTTTCTTCAATAACCAGATAGTCTTTGGGCTCGTCCTGCTCTTCAATACCTGCTTCCAGCAGTTTGTTAACATAAGGCATGGCCGATCCATCCACAATGGGCGGTTCGTTGGCGTTCAATTCTATACGGATATTATCGATTTCCAATCCGACCAGTGCGGCAAGTACATGTTCAACCGTGTTGACTTCCACACCACCTACCCGCAGGGTAGTCCCGCGCAGACTATCAATATTTGTATTTTGCACGACATAGTCCACTACGGCAGGAATTTCGGGAGAGTCTTTAATATCTACCCGGATGAATCTTCGTCCGTAATTAACTGGCGCCGGTTTAAAGGTGAGACGCGTTCTACTGCCGGTATGCAGTCCCCTGCCCTCAAAGGATACCTCGCGTTTTATTGTTTTCTGATTCTTCTGCAATTCTACTCCGTCTTCTTGATTTTCTGCAATTCTTCTTTCAGGTGCTTGATCTCTTTTTCAAGGGCTTGAATTTTTTTCATGGCTTCAGGAAGGTGACGTAAACTTACATCAATACGTTTCCGTTGCATCAAAGGAACGGCTGGAGTACCAAACATAACGGTCTTAGTTGGTACATCATTGGAAATACCGCTTTGGGCACCGATGATCACATCGTCACCGATTTGAATATGCCCGGTGATCCCAACCTGCCCGGCAATGGTTACATGATTACCGATCTCAGTGCTGCCAGCGATACCACTTTGGGCGGCCATTACTGTATTTTCGCCAACAACTACATTATGGGCAATCTGGATCAAATTATCCAGTTTGCTGCCCCGTTTAATGATCGTATTGCCTAAGGTGGCGCGATCTATGGTTGTATTGGCGCCGATCTCCACATCGTCTTCAATAATTACTCCACCAATCTGGGGTATTTTTACATATTCGTTTTGTTTAGGTGCAAAACCGAAACCATCGCTGCCGATGACAACTCCATTATGCAAAATAACACGGTTTCCAATGACACAATTTTCCCGAATGGAAACATTCGGATAAATCAGGCAACCTTCACCAATGCGAACATTTTCTAGAAGCACAGCACCTGGATAAATGGTGGTATTCTGGGCAATTTGGACCTGCGGACCGACATACACGTGAGGACCAATATGCACATGCTCGGCTAGTTTAGCGCTCGAATGAATGACGGCCAGAGGGGATATACCCTGGAACAATTGGCTTCGACCCGGATCAAATAGATGCAACAACATCACAAAGCCAATGTAGGCATTATCCACCTTTATGCAAGGCAGAGGAACATCCCCTGTGGAATGATCGACCAGTATGGCGCTGGCCCGGGTACTGGCCAGGTACTTGATGTATTTTTTATTGGAAAGAAAGGTGATCTGGCCATTTTGCGCTTCCTCAATTTTAGCCAAACCCGATATTTCCAAAGCAGGTGGTCCGCACAACTGGCCCTTCAGATGCGCGGCGATTTCTTGTAAAGTCATTTATTATCTGTTATTTTCGACCCTTGGCTGCAGAGCCGCCACCCTTATTGAGCTCATCAAGTATTTGCTGGGTGATGTCGTATTTGGGAAGAGCGTGAACCAGAGCACCCGAAGAGGCATCAAAAATAAAATCGTATCCCTCTTCCTCACCAATCTTGGCAATCAAATCATTGATTTTTTCAATGACCGGTCGCGAAAATTCAACACTTTTACGATAAAATTCACCTTCCGGGCCTAATTTATCATATTTAAACTGTTCAATAGCCAGGGCTTTTTGTTGTGCTTTTTGAATTTTCTCCTGCTTCTTTTCAGGGCTTAATAAAAGACTCTGCGATTCGATTTCCTCAGCCAGTGTCTGATATTCTTTCACTAATTGTTGATACTCAGCGTCGTATCCAGCACGAATTCCTTCCAGGCGATTTTGAACATCGATGTATTCCTGGTATTTTGCTAAAATTTCCTGTGATTGGACAAAAGCAAATTTCTGAGCCATTAAGGGCAATGTAAATAATAGAACCAACAGGAGCACTAGGCTCATTTTAATCTGTTTCACTAAGACCTCCTTCATGAATTTATTGGATAATTAGGGTTTAAAAATTATAAAGCATGCAATATATTCAAAATCTTAAAATCTTCCAAATTGAAAATGTACTTTCCAGCCTCCTCTTTCTCTCTGACCATAAATATTTTTATCACCATCGAAACCATATCCAAAATCAATACCGATGATTCCGATCATGGGCATGAATAAACGAAAACCAACACCAGCCGATCTTCTTAAATCAAAGGGATTGGTTTCACTGACATTTTCCCAGGCATTACCTCCTTCTGCAAAGAGTAGTCCAAAAATTGTGGGATTCGGAGCAATTTGAAAACGCAGTTCTAACGTATTCTTCACCATTGCTTTACCGCCGATGGGCCGTTTATTGGTAGTAAGCGGACCGACCTGCCCGTCATCATAACCGCGCAATCCTTCTGCAAAACCTAATCCGCTGCCGCCGATATAAAAGTATTCTCCGAAGAGTATAACTGAATTCCTGGAGATCGATTCCAACACACCGTATTTATTATGGCTGTAGAGAACCAGTCCGAAGGGCAAAGGAATATACCATTCCGCCAGAAAAATCGATTTAATAAAATCCTGATCGCCGCCTAACAAGCCTCCGGATAGTTCGGTACTTATTGAATGAACCGATCCAAACGTCGGGAATTCCGGATTATTTCGGCTGTCACGCGAGAATATCTGAGTCAAACTGACCTGTATGGTGCTTCCCTGGGTGCCATAGAGAGTATAGCGGGCCAGAAGTTCCGGGTCCCTGATATTGGTGATTTTTGTCTGTGCATAACGGAAAATCCAATCACCCCGAAAATAATTATCCGGCCAATAGAAACGTCGACCCAGGCGTACCGAACCGCCACGGTCATTTCTATCCCAGGGATAAAAGCCCCCGCCACTGCGGGTATCAAAGATAGTAAAACCTCCCAAAGTAGGGGTGTCAAATAGCCAGGGTTCCGTGAAACTAACCGATATGGAACGGTAAATGCGACCAAACTGCCAGTCAAATACTAGTCGCTGACCATCCCCGCCGGAAAAGGGGTGACGCAGGGAAAAATTATTAAAGGTTAGTCCCAGACTTCCAATCATTCCATCCCTCTGACTATAGCCGGCGGACATATTGGCCATATCCGTGGATTTTTCTTCAACGCTGATGATCAGATTAACGTTCTTATCGTCATTGGACAGAAGCCTTACATCAGGATTAACAAATGCAAAATAATTAAGAATGGTAAGATCACGGATGGACCGCTCTAATTTGGCACTGTTGAATACATCACCAGGGTGTATTTTAAATTCACGTCGTAATACTTTCTCGTTGGTCTTTGTGTTGCCGGTGATCTGGATTTCTTTTACCCTTACCACATGGCCTTCAGTGATATTAAACTGCACATCCAGTGTGTCTACGCCAACTGGTTTCTCAATAGGCTGGATATTGGCAAATAGATATCCCTGGTTATAATAGAGTTTCTGCAGCCGATCTCGAATTCCTTCATCGTATTTCTTCTGGTCATAGATATCGCCCCTGGAGATATCAAGGGCCGCCAATAAAACTTCATTTTCAAAAATAACATTACCTGTGAAGCTGATCTCACCAAAATAATATTTATTCCCTTCCCTGATCCAGATATCAATAAATAAATCCGATTTATCTTCACTGTAAGAGATGGAATCGCGGACAATCTCGGCATCCCTGAAACCATTCTCTTTACAAAAATGGATGATCTTCTGTTTATCTTCTTCATACTTTTTCGGATTGAAGTCAGCACTGCGCCACCAGCGTTTTTCCTTCGTTTCTGACATGGCCCCACGCAAATCATCCGATTTAAGGTACTCATTGTCATAGAATCGAATTTTCCTGACCTGTACCTCTTTTCCTTCATCTATATTGATTGCGATATCTACCCTCTGCACCCCGGCGTTTACAGTATCAATTTCAACTGTGGCTAAAAGATAACCTTCATCCTGATATTTTTTTAACAAGTTTCTGCGCATGGTGGAAATCTTGTGAGGCGTAACTACCATGCTGCGAAATGTACTGATTTCCTTTTCAACATCTTTTTTGGAAAGTTTCTTATTTCCGTTTATGTTCACCTCATTTAATCGGGGATATTCTTCAACCCTGATGAGTAAATCTAATCCCTGACTGGTCTGATTGGTTACAAAAATCTTGATATCAGAAAAAATTTGCAATGACCATAAATTGCGTACAGCCTGTTGCAGATCTTCACCGGTGATTTCAAGTCCTGCCGACAAGCCCGAACTCAGGCGGATCATACCTGCATCTGCTGAGGTATTGCCTTCAATAGTGATGGAATTAACCCGGACTCTTTGGGCCTGGGCATTGGCCGCGAGAGGTAAAAATATAAGCAGAGTGAAAACAAGGACCAGCTTTTTAAACAACGTTTCCTCCTGTTCTAAAAGGCAAATGAATGCCTGAGTCGAATCTTAAAATCTTCGAAATATTGTTTTTGATTGGGCATACGATAGAACCCCATCAGTTCACGATCATACTCAAATTCCAGTAAAACGTTCCGCAATAATCGGTACTCAAGGCCGAGGGAATGGTTGATGTCGAATGAGGTCTGGGCCTGATCGTATAAAGAAACCAATTGACCCGTATAGGTTAAGTACAGGTTTTGTGACAAGTATTTACCCACCGTCAACTCCGAGCTCTGCATCAGGAATAAATAGGGACTATCGGTTGCAAAGGGGTCGATGAACGGTTTGTTTCGATATTCTGCGCCCAGACTGGAGTAAAAGAGATTTTTAGCGATATTGGAATTGATTCGGACCAGATCAACGCCAAGACTTTTTTCCATAAGTCGTTCGATGGGGCGTAAAATGGGACGAATGAGGTAACGCTCTGTTACCGCCCCTCCCACACTGGTTGCCTTCTCACGGATATTGTCTACGGAAAAACCCAGATAGGCTAAGACCTGTTCCTGGGTTTCACCAATTTGCGGATCAGCCGAAACCAGTTTAAACTTGAAATCCTCCCATCGACCCTGACGCTTTTCCTCATTGGTTTCAGCATCTCTGGCATAAAGTTGTAAGTAAATGGTTTTGGGAATGGCACCGACACTATCGCGCACTGCAGTCCAGGCTCTTCCGGATACATAGGGATAGATTTCATTGGGTGTAAATTCTACGGCGAACTGCTCAACACGAAAATTGGTGTCCAAATACTCCAGCCGGCCGCGGTTTGATACCACTTTCCCGGCAGGATGAAAGGTATTTTTTCGTAACGTTCCGAGAAAATGAATTCCCTGACTGGCCTCATCGATGTAGAGTTCTGTATAGACCTTATCAAAATAAGCCGGAATATCTCTGAAATAGAGAACATCCTGACCGGAATAAACCCATATATCCCAATATAAATTCTCAAGAAACTCAACGACAACCGAAGGTTCTTTGCTACCCGTGCCACTAGTTATAAAGGGAAATGTAAACCGGGTATTGAAGAGCGTCACTGTTCCACGTAATCGTGGATTCTTGACCGGACCGGCAAAATAAAAATAAGGCTCTCCCGGCGCTCCCGTAAAATGAAGTTGGGCTAAATCACCGTCGGTCATGAGTCCGGGGATATTTACAGCCACACCGCGTTCCGATGTCTCCAATTGTAATATGCCGAAATCGAGATCGGTACCTTTAAAATACCAATTTTCCAGATTTGCGCCATCAGCAAGTGAAATGTCTCTTACCGTATTGATCTTCAAAGTGGCGTCATCGACGGCAGCAGTCAGGTTAATGAAGTTAACCTGATTGGTTCCTTCAATCATTTCGATGCGGCCATTGATGTTTTTGATATGACTGGCTACTTTAGCCAGCCAAAGCTCGCCGCGCTCGATATTGATCGATCCGCCCAGTAGTTTGGGCCGGTTTGTGGTACCACCCAGACTAAATTTCATATCAGAAACACAGGTTGCATCGACAAAAAAAGGATTCAATTTGGGTATAAATCCCAATAAATCACCCCAAAATTCGCCGATAACAGAAAGTGAATCGGTCGTATTCAGGGGCAGATGACCTTTGACCTGCAGTTGATATTTACCCGTCTTTAGTAATTCCGCAGTTTGAATGGAAAGGATATGATCCTGCAAATTTTCAATCCGCCCGTTAGCCTTAACTGAATCAATGATTTTCAGAACCATTCTATCAAATTCAACTGTAGCAATTTCCCCGTTAAAAACAGATAGTTTGGCCCCTATTGAAGGCCTGTGCAATTGGCCATTTATTTGTACATCAAAGTTGGCAATTCCCTTCAATATCTTACTTTCGGGATCAACCGTCGCCAATAGAGGCTCGATATCGATATTCGAGCCGGTAAGATGAGTAGTAATCGATTTATCCGGGATATGATAGGTTAGGGATCCATTCAGTATGGGTAAATTGTTAAGATAAATCATTAACGAGTCGGCAACAATTCTCGAACTATCGGAGTGGAGGTGAATCTCTGTCTGATAATAACCGATATTATTAATTACCAATTTATCGGCGAACAAATCCGCTTTTACCCGGGGATCATTAATTTCTCCGGAAAGATGCACCGATCCATTAATTTCCGCCTGGTTTATGATATCATCCGCCATGGTAGCATCGGAAAACGCTCTGAAGACTTTAAACTTATTGAAATCGATTATACCGGAAACTTGTTCTTCATCCTTAAAATCGATGGTGATTAATCCCCGAATTTCGTCGGAAAAATTAAATGTTCCATTTAAAAAATCTTCACTCTGGGTAAAACTATAACTTCCATGCAGGTTATTCACGGTCACTTCTCCGGAAACCTGGCGGCGTGAACCGAGAAGATTGGTAATCTGCATACTCAATTCGAAACGATTCTCAGAATTATCCCGATCACTCACAAAAACTTTACCACTCAGGTTCTCGAGGGCTCCCTGCAAATCGAATATGGTTACATAGCGCTCAAAAGCCCCGATCAGCATGGGATTACTGCTGAAAACCATAATTGGAAAATTCTCAATCCGGGCATTCCTGATGACTGGATCCTGGATAAAATCGGCAATCTCGATTTGTGCTGTAAAGCCATCCATACTGGAGTTTAACAAGGAAACAGAAAGCTGGTTATCCTTCCCAATTACGTTTCCGGACGCGGTGATTAAAGTGTCTTTACGATCGGCAATTTGATATTCCCAGTTTCCATTGAGATGCATTTCATCAATATTTAGCGACAAATTAAGTGCTAATTTGAGTTCTTTCTCTGTTAGTTTATCGAATAATATATGCTCACCGAACTGATGAGTGCTTTTTACTTGGAGTTGTATGGTATTATCCAATGGCTGATATTCACCGGTGCTTTGAATATGGAGATCGTTCAATTTTCCGGAGAAAGCATTGAGGGTAACCTGATCAGGTTGCCATTGAAGATCAGCCTTGACATTATGAAGGCGTGTCTTCTCCCCCAGATTAAGCTGTTCTGACCATAATTGAAAATCCGCCCCGGGTTGACCATTTTTATATTCAAATAGAATATGCGCATGACAGACGGCTTGATTGAACAAATCTGTTTTCAGATCAGACTTAAAATGACCGAGAGCCAGATTGCGTAAAGATATCTCAATTTTAGGTTCAGGTTTGAGTATGTTGCTAATCAATCCCTCAATAAAAAAATCCGCCTCTGAAAACTGTCCGCCACCATTTATAATTTCGGCTCTATTTTCTTTGATATCCAACCATAAATCAATGTTGGAAAAAGAATAATTTAAAATTTCCATATTCAGGTTTTCTATAGCAACTTCTCCATTTATGGAAGCCTGATCGAACAAAAACTCATTGATGAGAATATGGAATGACCCGCTGATGGTTCCATCGGATAAGGTAATATCCGAAGGTAAAAATGGTAAATCCGATTTAGTCAGATCATATTTATCGATTAGAATGATCATGTCCAAATTATGTTCTTCAAAATCTATTTTCGAATCAATATAGAAGTTGTCTCTATATGCCGAGAACATTTTGCCCCTTGCTTCCAGGGTGACATCATTCAAGGATCGGGCAACCAACCAGCCATTCAGGTTTTCAACAAGGGAATAAGTCCTTTGCTGTCCATTTTGCCAGCGAATGGAACTGTTGGCGATCATGATCTTCTCGATATTGGATAATTTACCAACCTTAGAGAATATATCCCTTATTTGCTGATTGGTCAGTTTCCCTGCAGAAAGGGTTGTTTGAGAGTCTTGCTCTGAAGAAAAGAAAATAAGATCAGCATTTCGAATATAGACGGCATCGATCGTTTTGTCCGGTTGTTGTAGACTGCTGAGAAGCTTAAAGAAATCAAAACTAAATTCTATGGATTGCAGGTTAAGTTGAAATTTTTCCTCTTTAAAATCCAGCAGAACATCATTAAGCCTTAATTTGCCCAAACCGATTTGAAAGTTACCAAAGTCGATTTTACCCTTCGACTCATCGATGATTGCTGAAAGAACATATCGTTTAAATGATTCATCCAGACCTGTTTTTCTCAATAAAAACGGAGTGGCTGTCAGAAGCAATCCGAAAAAGGTTATGATCAATGAGATCGTTATGAGCAGACGTTTCATATTAACTAATTAGTAACATTTGTTTTGGTAACAAACTGAAGCTTGAATTATTGGTTCCAAATCCTTTTATAATAATGACTTATAAATTTATCAAAAATAATAGTTAATGTCAAAATTTAGACCTGCTTATCATAACTTATCTGAAGTGGTCTTGTGTTTTTCCTATGGTTAATTTTATTTGATTTGTTCCGCCAAAATTTGAGCAATATCTTTAACCTGTATGGTGGAGTTTAGCTCATTGGAAGCATCTGTGAGCATAGTAAGACAGAACGGGCAACTGGTGCAAAGCAACTCAGCTTTTGTCGATTGCGCTTCCTTGAGACGATTATGCCGGACAGCCTCAATTCCCTGCTCCTCTTCCTTCCACATTTGAGCGCCGCCGGCGCCGCAACAAAAGCTGTTGGATTTATTCCTGCCCATTTCAGAAATGGAATAACCGGCATATTCCAGGTTTAATCGCGGTGCGTCATAGATCTGATTGTGGCGGCCCAAATAGCACGGATCATGAAAAGTAAGATTCGCTGTTTCCCGAGTTCCAGATTCAATCTTCAGTTTTCCAGACCGGATCAACTGGCTGGTAAACTCAGTATGGTGAATTACTTCATAGTGTCCCCCAAACTGAGGATATTCATTTTTTAAGGTATGTAAACAATGGGGGCAAGTGACGACAATCTTCTTAACTTTATATTGATTTAATGTTTCCACATTTTCTTTTGCCAGCATGGCAAACAGATATTCGTTTCCGGCTCTTCGGGCGCTATCCCCCGTACACTTTTCAAGATTACCTAAAACAGCAAAATTTACGTTTGCTTTGTTTAATAGCTTAGCAAAACTTTGTGCAATTATCTGACCCCGTTGATCGAAACATCCGGCACAACCTACCCAATATAAAATTTCAAATTCCGGATTCTGCTCAACCGTTTTTACCTCAATGCCCTCCAATACTTCCGTCCACTTGAGACGGTCTTCATTCATATTCCAGGGATTATAATTGCGCTCCATGCCATTAAAGGCATTCTGTAATTGTCTGGGAAACTGCGATTCCATTAACACCCTGTCGCGTCTTATATTAAGGATATCGTACATGGGTTCATTGCCAACCGGACAAATTTCATTGCAGGCTGCGCAACTCGTACATGCCCAGAGGGCCGATTCACTGAGACTATACTCAAGAAGTGTTTCCGGTACTTCCTCAGCAGAGGCTAGTTTATTCTTGTTTCTATTAATGAAATAGCGCTTGTTAATTTCTAAAGCGGACGGGCTTAAGGCTTTGCCGGTAATATACGCCGGGCATACTTCCTGGCAGCGGTTGCACATGATGCAGGCATAGGCATCAAGAATTTGAGTTCTTTCTAAGTGTTCCAGCCGGGCCACACCAAACTGCTCATTATTTTCATCTTCAAAATCAATCGGTTGCAAGGTACCATGCGCATTGCGATGCGGTCGAAGCAGGTAATTGATCGGTCCCATAAAAAGATGGGCATGCTTACTGCTTGGAAAATAGGGAATGAAGGCCAGGATCAGACCAATGGCCAACCACCAGGATATATGATGCAATATTTTAGCCGTGTCATACCCAATAGGTGACCAGATCACGGATACCAGGGAAGCCAGGGGCTGCCAGGGATCCGGTCCTTCCATATGGATAACGATACTTTCACCAATGAAACGAAAACCAATGTGAAGTATGATGAAGAAACCAACGATGAGTGAATCACGGCGAATGCCCTGTCTGGTATCCGTGGTGATCAGCACCGCTTCATTGTATTGCTGGCTCTCCAAATTAAATAAAAAACGACGAATCAGGAAAAAGGTCATCGCCAGTATGGCCAGGATGCTGAATATATCAATAAAAAACCTGTAAACATTGGCAACAGGATTTTGGCCGCCAAAACGATATCCAGCGAAAAACCCTTGCAATACATCACCAATATTAACCAACATATAAAGAATAAAAGCCCAGGCAATTAATGTATGTAAAAAACTGATGAAGGGACGATACTTCAGCACCGTTTTTTGGGTAAAGAGCACGGAGAGTGCTTCACGAATGCGCCCGAAAGGCTGGTCGAAATAAAATCGGTCATTGCCCCGTCTTATTACCCGAATCATAATCGAAAAAGACCTGACGGATAATAATAGAGAAATCAACACGAGCAGGCCAAAAACAATTTTTTCAGTTGTTGTCAACATGGGGAACTCGCCTCTTAATAATTATCTTGTGTTAAAAATCTGTTTAAAGGTTCTGAGGATTAAATGAAATATGCCAATCAATCAATCCAAAGATTCAATCATTAATAATTTGAATTGGGATCATTAAACAAAGTGCTGTAAAAATATTACTCATGCGGATTAAATGCAAAGAAATTAATAAGTGGCTAAGCTGAGGGATAGATCACATTAGGCAGAAGATAAGAAGTTTTTGAAATTGATAAATATTAACTTCTGAGTTGTATGGCGAATTAGAAATTCTGTACTCAATTGGATGTTGTTCAGGGTAAAAACATCGCGGTTGGAGTAAAATTATGGTTTCTATGACTAAGGTATTTTAATGATTCATAAAATCAGACATTAAAAGATCACTTAAATTGCGGGTCAGTATTTCTCAGGTATGACTTCCTGGTTGA
>Ga0209498_1000584_pt1 | contig 22594 bp, 15 predicted proteins | sample WalLakDeSediment_FD_184131 | JGI IMG/M metagenome (GOLD analysis project Ga0209498, IMG submission 184131) | Lake sediment microbial communities from Walker lake, Nevada to study Microbial Dark Matter (Phase II) - Walker Lake 11/02/13 Deep... | ecosystem: Environmental > Aquatic > Freshwater >...
AATTGGCTCCCATGAAGGGTCTATCTATATTCGCAATGAATACCCCCTGGCTGTTGAGAACGTACGAATAGCAATCCAGCAAGCCGAGGACTACGGGTTCCTTGGCAAGGACATTATGGGATCCGGTTTCAACTTCACGGCCGAGATAAACAGGGGCGGAGGGGCATTTGTCTGCGGAGAATCGACTGCTCTTATGGCCTCCCTCGAGGGAGAGGTTGGCGAGCCCAGAGCCAAGTATATCCATACAGCGGAGAGCGGCCTGTGGGGGATGCCTTCTAGCTTGAACAATGTTGAGACCTTTGCAAATGTCCCCTTGATCATCAACAAAGGAGCCGATTGGTACGAGCGGATCGGCACTGAAGGAAGTAAGGGGACGAAGATCTTCTCTCTCGTTGGCAAGGTGAATAACACCGGCCTTGTGGAAGTCCCGATGGGCACCACCCTGAGAGAAATTATCTACGATATCGGTGGGGGGATAAGAGAAGGAAGGAGTTTCAAGGCGGTGCAGACCGGTGGGCCGTCAGGGGGGGTGATTCCTGAAAGTCAGCTGGATCTCCCGATAGATTTTGACGAGCTGATTAAAGTCGGCTCCATGATGGGGTCAGGTGGGATGATAGTTATGGACGAGACCACGTGCATGGTCGATATCGCCAAGTATTTCACCACATTCCTTGAAGGTGAATCGTGCGGCAAGTGCGTCCCTTGCCGTGAGGGTCTGAAGCGCATGCAGCAGATACTTGCTGGTATCACCGAGGGAAGAGGACATGACGAAGATATCGAGATGCTTGAGCACTTGGCCTCCGTGATGAAAGACGGCGCGCTGTGTGCCCTGGGCCAGACTGCCCCCAATCCGGTCTTGAGCACGATCCACTACTTCAGAGATGAGTACAAAGCACACATCAAGGAAAAGAGATGCCCTGCCAAGGCTTGTAAGGATCTGATCTCTTTCTATATCGAGCCGGCTAAGTGCCAGGCTTGTATGATTTGCCTGAGGAACTGCCCGGTGGACGCGATTTCCGGTGGCAAGGGACTGATCCACGTGATCGACCAGGACAAGTGCACCAAATGTGGCACTTGCCTCGATCTTTGTCCCACTCGCTTTGCTGCAGTAACAATACTCTCGGGCGAGACCGTCCCACCTCCACCACTGGAGAGGGAAGTAACTCGCGATAAGAGGGGTGAGCAGTGAAACAGGTTACCATGCTGATAGACGGGGTAGAAGTGAAGGTAGAGGAGGGAACCACTATTCTCCAAGCAGCGAATGAGGTGGGGATAGCCATCCCTGCCCTGTGCCATCACGATGCAGTCAGCCCTTATGGCGCTTGCCGATTGTGTATGGTGGAGATAACCAAGAACGGCCGTTCAAGACTAGTGACGTCGTGCCTCTACCCCGCTGAGGACGGGCTTGAGGTACAGACCGGCTCAGAGAAGGTTCTGAGTGTTCGCAAAGGAGTGCTTGAGCTGCTTCTTTCGAGGTGTCCAAATGTCAAAGTACTACAGGACTTGGCGAGAGAAATGGGCATCACAAAGCCTCCATTTGTGGCCGAAAACGAGGATGAGGAATGTATCGTTTGTGGTCTGTGCGCGCGTGTGTGCCGGGAGATAGTGGGAGTCAGCGCCATCAGCCTCATCAGCAGGGGTACTCATAGGAAAGTAGCTACTCCTTTTGATGAGGCCTCAAACGTTTGCATTGGCTGTGGCTCCTGTGCATTCCTGTGCCCTACTGGTGCCATTAAGCTGGAGGACATCGGGGACACGAGAATAATACATAACTGGAAAATGGAGTTCAAGCTGAAGCAATGTAAAGCTTGTGGTAGATATTTTGCCCCTGAGGCACAATTGGACTACCTGAGGAGAACGCTTGATCTGCCAGAAGAGCATTTCGAGCTTTGTCAAGATTGCAGAGTCAAAACTGCGGAGGATGCTTGATCCCAGCCGGGCGACGGCGCCTGGCATAAAGTGAGCCCAGCACGATTCCTGGTTGAGTGAGGTGTAATGCAAGTGGACACTACTACACTAACTAAAACTGAGACTGACACCATCACCATAACCATAGATGGCGTTGAGGTCAAGACAACCAAAGGCAAAAGAATTCTGGAAGCGGCACTGGATAACGGCATCTACATCCCCAATCTGTGCGCCCTGCGGGACATCAAGCTGCCCACCGGGGCATGCAGACTGTGCCAGGTCCAGATCGAGGGAAGGCGCGGCACTATCACCGCCTGCAGCGAGCCGGCGGCCGACGGCATAGTTGTTCACAGCAACACGCCTGAGGTTAACGAACTGCGGCGCAAGATTCTGGAGATTATGCTGGCCAGGCACCCCAGCGTTTGCCTTACCTGCCACCGCAGGGAACGCTGTAAGCCTGGAGACATATGCTTGCGGTTGGTGAGCGTGACCGAGGAGCAGTGCGTCCTCTGCCCCAAGAACGGGCGTTGCGAGCTACAGAAAGCGGTCGATTTCATCGGCCTCGACGAGATGCCCTACCCCTACAAATCCAAGGGGTTCCCTATCGAGATGGACAATCCATTCATCGTGAGGAACAACAACCTGTGCATCCTGTGCGGGAAGTGCGTCAGGATATGCCAGGAGGTCCGAGGCGTAGAGGCTATTTCATTTAACCTTCGGGGATACGAAACCTATATAGGCGGTGCCTTCGGTAAAACCCTTTCGGAATCAGGATGCAAGTCCTGTGCTGCCTGTGTTGATGTCTGCCCTGTTGGGGCATTGACAGAGAAGAACGGTCGCTACGCCGGACTGACGGATCGTGTTGTGACGACAATATGTCCTTACTGTGGAGTCGGTTGCCAGCTCAATCTTGAGATCAAAGACGAGAAAATAATAAGAGTCGTCCCCGATCCCAAAGGTCCAGCCAATAAGGGACAAGACTGCGTAAAGGGTAAGTTTGGATTGGACTTCGTTGGACATCCCGACCGTCTGACTACGCCCCTTATCAAGAAGAACGGTCAGTTTGTGGAGGCGAGCTGGGGCGAGGCATACGACCTAATTAGAACCAAACTAGCCAACTATAAAGGAGATCAATTCGCTGCTATCTCATCGGCCAAGTGCACCAACGAAGACAACTATGTTTTTCAGAAGTTCACCAGGGCGGTGATGGCCACAAACAATATCGACCACTGCGCCCGTCTCTGACATGCGCCTACAGTGGCTGGTCTAGCCACAAGTTTCGGAAGCGGCTCCATGACCAATTCAATAGAAGAGATCGGCGATGCCCGCTGTATCCTGGCGATCGGCACCAATACCACCGACGACCACCCTGTAATAGCCCTGGAGATAAAGAAGGCCATCGACAAGGGAGGCAAGCTCATCGTTGCCGATCCCCGCAAGATTGACCTTGTCAGCAGGTCCCATGTCTGGCTGCGGCAGCGACCAGGGACAGATGTGGCTCTACTAATGGGCATAGCCCGGGTAATAGTTGACGAGGACCTTCTGGACAAAGCGTTCATTGAAGAGCGCTGCGAGAACTTCGAGGAGTTCAAAGACTCGCTTAGATCATTCGATCTCGACCATGTATCAAAGATCACGGGAGTGCCGGCTGCACAAATAGTCGAAGCAGCACGTCTATATGCCACTCACGGCCCATCGTCCATCCTATACGCTATGGGGATCACACAGCACTCCCACGGCACCGACAATGTGATGGCGACAGCCAACCTTGCCATGCTCACCGGCAATGTCGGCAAGCCTTCCTCAGGGGTGAACCCGCTACGCGGCCAGAACAATGTCCAAGGTGCCTGCGATATGGGCGCTCTGCCCAATGTCTATCCGGGCTACCAGGGGGTAGCTGCTCCCGCTTTAGTGGAGAAATTCGAGGCTGCGTGGGGCTGTGCCCTGCCAGCGGTGCCAGGGATAGTGCTCACTGAGATGTTCCACGCTATGGCCGAGGGCAGGATCAAGGCCGTGTACCTTATGGGCGAGAATCCCGTGCTCAGCGACCCCGATGCCAAACATATTGACGAAGCGCTCGGGAAGCTGGAATTCCTGGTAGTCCAGGACATATTCCTCACCGAAACGGCTCAATTCGCCGACGTGGTGCTGCCCGCGACAAGCTTCGCCGAGAAGGATGGCACCTTCACCAATACCGAGCGACGCGTGCAGCGCGTGCGCAAGGCGCTCGATCCAGTGGGCGATTCCAGGCCGGACTGGCAGATCATCTGCGACATCGCCAGACGAATGGGTGCGCAGGGCTTCGACTTTGCCAATCCTTCGGAGATTATGGAGGAGATCGCCGATGTAACGCCTGCCTATGGCGGCATTACTTATCAAAGACTGGACAGTGGTGGCCTGCAATGGCCCTGCCCCTTTGAGGACCATCCGGGGACCAAGTACCTGCACGCCGATATCTTCGTCAGGGGCAAAGGCAGGTTCATGCCTCTGGAGTATAAGCCACCCCGCGAGGAGCCTGATGATGATTATCCATTGATATTGACCACAGGGCGCAATTCGTACCAGTTCCACACCGGCACCATGACAAGGAAATCTAAAGGCTTTGATGAGATGCACGGTGAGGAGGAAGTGGAGATCAATCCTCAGGATGCCGAATCCTTAAGGATTGCCGATGGCGATAAGGTGCAGGTTTCCTCCCGACGCGGGAAAGTAACGACGAAAGCGAAGGTTACAGAGAACTCACCAAAGGGCGTGGTCTTCATGACCTTCCATTTCGCTGAAACCCGCACCAACTTGCTCACTAACCCCGCACTTGATCCAATTTCCAAAATACCTGAGTTAAAGGTATGCGCGGTCAGGGTGGAAAAACCTTAAACGTAAGCGCTTATGTACCTGGCATTTACGCCAAAGTTAAAAGTGGCTGAAAAAAGCTGCTCCAGTCGTTGTTGGACAGGTGCGAATGGGGCAGCTATTTGTAACGGGGTATCTAACCCGAACCACTCCGGATTACACTTATGCTCATCCGTACATGGTGGTTCCCGAAGGACAAATCAGCCTTCAAGTAGGCATAAATGCGCTACGGAGGTCGATTCATTAGGCTTTTCTGACAATCGCAAACAGGCATTTACGCGGTGGTTCACTTGCATCCACGTCGAGTACACTGAGGTAGATTATCAAAGACTGATAGGAAACCCGCGAAGCAGAGTGGAAGCCGGAGAGCGGGGCTCCTTTGTGTATGAGATGTTATTTCCCCATTTCAACCCAACATCACCAATTATCTCGAGCAATAGTATATAATAGAATTGTGAGTTGGTTGTAAATTAGAGGCCAGAATACCGTGCAAGCTTTGACTCCATATAAAGACGCGATCGACATAGTAAAAGAGGCTGGCGGTGAGGCTTTTGAGCAGTGTTATCAATGTGGTCTTTGCAGCGGCACCTGCCCCTGGAACCTCGTAGCGAGTTTCATCGTCCGCCGTTTGATCCATCAGGCGCAGCTCGGACTGGTTGATTTCGAGGATGACGACCTCTGGCTTTGCGCCACCTGCGGCGCCTGCGTTGCGCGTTGTCCCCGCGGTGTCGAGATTATCGATATTATGCGAGCCATGCGCAATGTCGTGGCCGAGGTAGGGGCAGCCAAGGTCCCCGACTCCCTGCGCATCACGGCCAAGAACATTGCCTCTGCAGGCAACCCCCAGGGAGAAGCGAGGGAAATTCGGGGGAATTGGGCAGAGGAATCAAAGGTAAAGACATTCACCGAGGGTACGGAGCTTCTGTATTTCTCCTGCTGTGTCCCCGCTTACGATCCCAAAGTAAGAAGGATAGCACAGGCCACAGCTGAAATCCTTAATAAGGCAGGGGTTGACTTCGGCATCCTCGGCGCCACGGAGAGCTGCTGCGGTGAAAGTATCCGTAAAGCAGGAAACGAGAGCATCTTCCAGAGCCTGGCCAATAGCAACATCCAGGCTTTCACTGAAAGTGGTGTGAGTAAGGTCTTGGTCAGCTCTCCCCACTGCTACCACACCTTCAAGAACGAATATCCTGCGCTTGGCGGCAACTTCGAGGTGGTTCACACTGCCCAATACCTGCTGGAACTCATCAGAGACCAGAAGTTGAAACTCACCAAAGAGCTTAATAAAAAGGTCGCCTACCAAGATCCATGCTACCTCGGGCGTCACAACGGTATATACGACGAGCCCCGGGAGGTTCTAAGGAGCATCCCCGGACTGGAACTCATCGAACTGCCCGATTCACGGGAAGAGAGCATTTGCTGCGGCGGCGGCGGCGGAAGAATCTGGATTGAAACCAAAAAAGGTGAGAGATTCTCAGACTTGAGATTGGAACAAGCCATCGAGGCAGGGGCGGAAATCCTGGCAGTCGCCTGCCCATATTGCATGCTCAACTTTGACGATAGTGTTCTAACGATGGACAAAGGTGAAATCATCGAGATCAGGGATATCTCGGAATTGGTTTGGGGGGCAATATAACGGCTGAAGCATTAGATAGGGACGAGAGAAGAATCGGCGTTTATATTTGCCACTGCGGATTGAACATCGCCGATACGGTCGATGTGGAAGCGGTGGCTAACTACGCTGGGACTCTAAACTCTGTGGCTGTGGCACGGGATTACAGGTTCATGTGCTCCGATCCCGGGCAGGACCTTATTAAAAACGACATAAAGGAACTGAATCTCAATCGGGTTGTCGTTGCCTCCTGCTCGCCCCGAATGCACGAGCCTACCTTCCGCAAGGCCTGCGAAGCTGCCAGTCTGAACCCCTATCTCTTCGAGATGGCCAATATCCGAGAGGACTGCAGTTGGGTCCACGACGACAGAGAGGTCGCTACGCAAAAAGCGAAAGCCCTGGTTCGGGCTGCTGTGGCACGAGTCTACTACAACGACCCGCTGGAGATCAAGGAAATCCCGTTTAACCCCGATACCCTGGTGGTGGGTGGCGGCATTGCCGGCATCCAGGCTGCGCTGGAAATCGCCGACTCCGAGCACAAGGTCTATCTGGTAGAAAGGGACCCCAGTATCGGCGGGCACATGATTCAACTGGACAAGACCTTCCCTACACTTGATTGCTCTCAGTGTATCCTGACCCCCAAGATGGCCGCGGTAGGAGCGCACCCATACATTGAACTCCTGAGCTACAGCGAGGTTGAAGAGGTGTCGGGATTTGTAGGAGCTTTCAAGGTTAAGGTTCGAAAGAAGGCACGCTACGTGGATGAAGACAAGTGCACCGGCTGCGGCCTGTGTCAGGAGAAATGCCCCTGGACGGCGGACAGCGAGTACGATGTTGGTTTGAGCAAGAGAAAGGCCATCTACACCCCCTTTGCTCAGGCAATTCCCAATGTGCCTGTTATCGACAGGGACAGTTGCGCCTATTTCTTGAAGGGCAAGTGCCGCGCCTGTGAGAAGTTCTGCGAAACAGGGGCAATCGATTTCGAGCAGGTTGACCAGTTTATCGAGCTGGAGGTAGGCGCAATTATTCTCGCCACGGGCTACGATGCCTTTGATCCCAGCACCATTTCGCAATACGGCTACGGGATATACGATAATGTCATTACCGGCCTTCAGTTCGAGAGATTATCCGCCGCTACGGGGCCAACCGGCGGCGAGATCCGCCTCAAAGACGGCCGGAAGCCGGAAAGCGTGGCCATCATACACTGTGTTGGCAGCCGCGACCAGAACTATCACGAATACTGCTCCCGCGTTTGCTGCATGTACGGACTAAAAGTAGCCCACATCGTTAAAGATAAGACCAATGCCGATGTCTACGAAATGTACATAGATATGCGCTGCTTCGGCGAAGGTTACGAGGAGTTCTACAAGCGTGTATCGGAGGAAGGCGTTAATTTCATCCGGGGGAAGGTGGCCAAGGTTACCGACAAAGCCGTGAGTGAAGAGGAGGAGGGAAAGCTGGTCGTCATTTGTGAGGATACGTTACTGGGGTCTATCATCCGGGTTCCGGTAGATATGGTAGTCCTTTGCATAGCTTTGGAAGCTCGCTCCGATGCCGAAGAGGTCGCCAGAAAATTCATCATTAGCCGAAGGGCCGACGGCTTTTTCCTGGAAAGGCACGTTAAGCTCGACCCCGTGGCAACGCCTTCCGACGGTGTCCTGATCGCTGGCTGTTGCCAGGGTCCCAAGGACATCCCCGACACGGTGGCTCAAGCCTCGGCAGCTGCTGCCAGGGCGCTGGCTATGATAAGCAAAGGCAGGGTTACACTTGAAGCCTCTGTCTCCCATGTGAACGAAGACCTTTGTATCGGCTGCGGACGCTGCGAGGAGCTATGCGAATTTCATGCCCCCAAGGTCGACATATACGAGAAGCCGATGCCCGTGTCCAGGGTAAACGAGGCGTTGTGCAAAGGTTGCGGCGCCTGCGCTGTAGCATGCCCCACCGGCGCTATCTCGATCAAGCATTTCAAACCAGAGCAGATACTGGCCATGGTTGATGCTCTAGCGGAGACTTAGCAGTGAGTGAATTCGAACCAAGTATACTTTGCTTCGCCTGCAACTGGTGTTCTTATGCCGCAGCCGATATAGCCGGGACGAGTCGTATTCAGTACCCCCCCAATGTAAGGCTGCTAAGAGTGATGTGCAGTGGAATGGTGGATGCTGAATATGTCCTGAAGTCTCTGGAGGCAGGATTCGACGGGGTCATGGTCGCCGGCTGCCATATAGGAGACTGTCACTATATTTCCGGTAACATTAAGGCGCAGGAAATGGTGACCAGACTGAAGAAATTGTTGCACATACTGGGATTGGAAGATGAACGGCTCATGCTTAAATGGATCGCAACATCCGAGGGGCCGATATTTGCCGAGACAATCAAGGAGTACGTCGAGCAGTTGAAGAAACTGGGGCCATCGCCTTTCCGAAAGGAGCTGGTGACTTGAGCCTAGAGGACATAATTCAGGAAACAAAGACCTTTTACTGTCTTGATTGCGGCAAGTGTACAGGCCTATGCCCGGTATCCCGATACAATCCAGCCTACTCCCCCCGGGTTATGCTGGAAAACGCTCTATTCGGCTTCCAGGACGATTTGACCTATAATCATGACCTCTTTTCCTGTTTGACCTGCTATGCCTGCTCATCCAAATGTCCCGGGGACGTGGATTATCCCCTCTTCATACAGAAGGCAAGGGCTCTTGCGCTAGATGCCGGGCAACATGGTGACTGTGCCCATTCAGGCACTGTTCAATCTCTGGCAAGGCTCATGTCAAATCCCGGAGTCAGCCAGAACAGGCTGGAGTGGCTATCTGACGGGCTTCGAATATCAACTCAAAGCGACACCATGTTCTTCGTAGGTTGCGCTCCCTACTTCGAGCACATATTCGATTTCGACAGCGGCGCCATCGACGCCGTGAAAGCCAGCTTGAAGATACTCAATCACTGTGGAATAGAGCCTGTGGTGCTGCCAAACGAGAGGTGTTGCGGCCACGACATGCTCTGGACTGGCGATGTCGAGACCTTTAGACGGTTGGCCGAACATAACGCCGCCATTATCAAAGAGGCCGGAGTAAAAAAGATAATCTTCTCATGTCCGGAGGGCTACCGCACTTTTAAAGAGGATTACCCTAAATATGTTGATATAAACTGCGAGTTACAGCATATCTCCGAGTTTCTGGCTGACAGAATAGCGGAGAACGGGTTGGATTTTAGCGAGGTTAAAAGGAAGGTAACATACCACGACCCCTGCCGGCTAGGCAGGCATCTCGGTATCTACGAGCAGCCGAGAAAGGTAATAGCGGCCCTCCCCGGTATAGAGTTAGTTGAAATGGAACACAACAAGGAAGAGTCGCTCTGCTGCGGTACCAGCGCCTTCGTCAATTGCGACTCCTGCTCCAAGCAGATAAGGGTTGACCGTCTGCTCGAAGCAAAAGCCACAGGGGCGGATACCTTGATAACCTCCTGTCCTAAATGTCAAATCCATTTCAGGTGTGCCATGACGAACAAGGGGGAGGAAAAGGGGCCCGACGTAGAGATCGAGGTGATGGATCTGGTAAATCTGGTTGCGAATGCTCTGGGAGACGGACACAATGAGTGATGCGGTTCTGGTAATAGGTGGCGGAATCGCCGGGATACAGGCGTCGCTGGATTTGGCGGACATGGGGAAGCATGTGTATCTGGTTGAGAAGAGCCCCAGTATTGGGGGCAGGATGGCTCAACTGGACAAGACTTTCCCCACCAACGACTGCTCAATATGCATCCTCGCACCCAAGATGGCCGACTGCTACGATCACTCTAACACCACTATTCTCACCTATTCCGAGGTAAAAGAGATAACAGGTTCAGCCGGCGATTTCACTGTTACGGTGCTCAAGAAGGCCAGATATGTTGATGCGAAGAAATGCACCGGTTGCGGCGAATGTACTGAGAAATGCCCGGCTAAAGCACCCGACCTGTTCAATATGGGTCTGGGAACGAGGAAGGCGGCATATCTGTATTTCCTTCAGGCCGTTCCCAGGGTAGCCCTTATCGATCGAGAATACTGCATCAGAATGACCAAGGGGCTGACAAAAGACGGTAAGCCAAGATGTGGGGTCTGCAAAGACGTATGTCAGGCGGGAGCAATCGATTTCGACCAGCAAGACGAGGAGATCACTCTGAATGTGGGAGCGATAATAATCGCCACCGGCTTCGACCCCTACGACCCCACCAGCTTGACCGAGTACGGCTACCGCCGATACAAGAATGTGGTTACTGCCATGGAGTACGAGAGGCTTATCTGCGCCTCGGGGCCAACCGGCGGTCATCTCAAGAGGCTATCCGCCGACGGCAGAGACCCCAAGACCATCGCCTTCATACAGTGCGTAGGCTCCAGGGATTTGCATCACAATAAATACTGCGCCAGCGTCTGCTGCATGCATTCCACCAAAGAGGCAATACTGGCGAATGAGCATGACCCTGAGATTCATTCCTATATTTTCTATATAGACATTAGAGCCTCCGGGAAGGGGTTCCAGAACTATGTCGCCAGGGCAGAGAAGGAATACAACGTGACCTATATCAGAAGCAGGGTTGCCGAGATAGCCCAGGACGCCGGGGAGAACCCTGTAATCTGGTATGAAGATACCAACTCGCGGCAGGTAAAAAGCATGACTGTGGACCTGGTCGTGTTAGCAACCTGTATGGTGCCGCGAACAGATGCCGTGGGGTTAGCAGCGATAACCCATACCGCCCTGGATGAATATAAATTTTTCCAGACATCGCCCTTGGCCCCCGTGGATACGACGATTCCGGGAATATTCGCCTGCGGTTACTGTCAGGGCCCCATGGACATTCCAGAGTCAGTGGCCCAGGCCAGTGCTGCCGCGGCCAGGGCTGCCGAGATCGTGAGCTGAGGTAAAAGTATGTCCGAAGTGAGAATAGGCGTTTTTGTCTGTCACTGCGGGAGCAATATCGGCGGCTGGCTGGACGTCCCCGAGGTAGCTGAATATGCTCGCTCCCTGCCCAACGTCGTATTTGCCCAGGACAATCTTTACACCTGCTCCGAGGCGGGGCTATCCCAGATAAAAAACGGCATCAAGGAACACAATCTCAATCGTGTAATAGTTGCTTCCTGCACCCCCCGAACGCATGAGCCCCTGTTCAAGCGCGTGTGTCAGGAATCCGGGCTCAATCCCTCTCTCTTTGAGTTCGTCAATATTCGGGAGCAGTGCTCCTGGGTCCATATGCAGCAGCGTGAAGCGGCGACTCAGAAAGCGAAAGATCTCATCAGAGCCGGCGCTGCCAAAGCCAGCCTCCTGGAGCCACAGGAGGACATATATGTAGATGTCGAGCCCAGGGCTCTAATCATCGGGGGGGGAATCGCCGGGCTGACGACAGCGCTCACTATTGCCAACGTAGGCTTCGATGTGAAGCTGGTAGAGAAGGAGAAGGAACTGGGCGGTTTATTGCGGCACCTGTACAAGCTGTATCCCTCTAATGAGGAGGCCGCAGCGGTGATAACGCCCAGGATAGAAGCAGTCAGGAATCACCCCCGTATCGAAGTATTCAATGACTCGACCGTAAGAGATGTCAGGGGATTTGTTGGCAACTATGACGTCATCATTGCCTCGGATGGAAAGGAAGAGACAATAAAGACCGGCGTGATAATCGTAGCCACCGGGGCGGAGGAGCTTAAGCCGCAGGGACTCTACAGTTACGATGGACAAAAGGTGATAACCCAGATGGAACTGGAGCAGTTGCTCGCGGATGGGAATGTCAGCGCAACCAAGGTGGCAATGATACTTTGCGCCGGCGCAAGGATTCCCGAGAGAACATATTGCTCCCGCACCTGCTGCATGACCGCCATCAAGAATGCCGTCTTGATTAAGAAACAGAGCCCTGAGGCACAGGTCTACATACTCTATCGAGACCTGCAGACCTACGGCACTGAATACGAAGAATATCTCAGAATGTCCAAGGAGATGGGCATAAGATATATAAAGTATTCTCTCTCAAATCCTCCCACAGTGAGTGACGGCGGAGTTAAGGTATACCACGAGCTGCTGGGACGGGAGCTGAACCTGGAAACGGACCTGGTTGTTCTGGCCACCCCGCTCGTTCCTCATAGTGACGCAAAAGAACTGGCCAAGAAGCTGAAGGTGCCTCTGGAGCAAAACAAATTCTTCCTTGAAGCCCATGTTAAGCTCAGGCCCTTAGATTTCGCCACCGACGGTATATATCTCTGCGGCTGCGCCTCCTGGCCCACGGATGTTGAGCAGACCATTGCCCAGGCATTGGGCGCTGCATCCCGGGCGCTCATCCCCCTGACCAAGGGGCAGGTCAAGGTGGAGCCCATCGTTTCCTCGGTGGACCAGGATAAATGCATTGGCTGTGGGATTTGCGAGTACCTCTGCCCCTACAAAGCTATCGCTGTCTTCCCCACTGACAAGGGGGACCGCGCAAGCACCATTGTTGCATCCTGTAAAGGCTGCGGCGTATGCAGTTCTCATTGCCCTATGATGGCGATAACTATGCAGAATTTCAATGATGACCAGATTACAGCCCAGATCGCCGCTCTGGCGGCGGTATAGGTGAAGGCGTAATGGATAACCAAAACGACTTTGAGCCGAGGATTCTGGGGTTCTGCTGCAACTGGTGTTCCTATGCCGGCGCCGACCTCGCCGGGGTCTCCAGGATGCAATACAGGCCCAACGTGAGAGTTATCAGGGTTATGTGCTCGGGGAGGATAGACCCCGCCTTCGTGATCGAGGGCTTCCTGCGCCGAATGGACGGGGTAATGGTACTAGGTTGCCATCTGGGCGACTGCCACTATTTAACCGGCAACTACGAAGCCATAAACATGATAAACGAGGCCAGAAAGCTGCTGGAATACAGCGGCATCAATAGCGGGAGATTGCTCCTGGACTGGGTTTCCGCTTCCGAGGGGGCCAGGTTCTCCGAGGTAGTTACCAATTTCACCGAGGAGATAAGGGCATTAGGGCCCCTTGGAGCGGCGGAGGGACGGGACTTCAGCGAACTTGAATTCAAGCTAAGGGCAGCCCATGCAACGGCCCGGGGTGAGAAGCTGAGATGGGTCGCCGCCAAACAGACCGAATTCATGACCGAAGGTAACAAGTATGGCGAGGTCTTCTCACGACACGAACTCAACCGTATGCTGGAGGGCGTTATCGCTGATGAGATGGCGGTAAACGAGATATTGCTACTCATGAAAGAGAGACCGTTATCGGTTAAGGAAATGGCGGCAGCCATAGACCTGCCGCCGCCCCGAGTGTTGAGATATGTATCAGCCCTGAGAAAAAAGGGCCTGGTCGATTTACAAAGCCTGGATGGTAACTCACCCCGATATGCTATCCGGGTCGAGGAGGAAGTGCAACAGTGAGCGGCAAAGCGGTGCTGATAATAGGTGGCTCTGTCACCGGAGCAAAACTGGCCCTGGAGCAGGCCAGAGCGGGCAACAAAGTATATTTAGTGGAGAAATTCCCGTCGCTTGCCTGTGAGCGCACTGCGCATAACAATGGTTCCGCTGCCGACCAATCCCTCGTGTCGCCGATGCTGGAGGAACTGAAGAACAACGATAACATTCAGATAATCACAGGCGCCCAGGTTGAAAGGGTGGCTGAATCTGACGGCAAGTTCAGGGTCAACATCAAACAGCGCCCCACCAGGCTAATAGACGAACGCTGCGATGACTGCAAGGCATGTATTGCGGTATGTCCGGTAAACCTCTGGGATGACGCCGATCAGCAGCTTACACTGCGCACCGCCATAGACTCACCATGCGCCGGAGGCGGCACTTACAATATCGTTAAAGACGACATGCCCGTATGTCAGACAGCCTGTCCGGTAAATCTTGACATAAGGGGCTACATCGGGCTGATCGCTGACGGCAGGTTTGACGAAGCCCTCGCCCTCATCAGGGAACGGCTTCCCTTCCCCGGGGTTATCGGGCGCATTTGCCCCCATCCCTGCGAGCAGAAATGCAATCGAGGCGACCAGGATAAACCGCTCTCTATCCGCGTGCTTAAAAGGTTCGTCGCCGACTATGAATTACAGGAACAGAGCGAACTAAAAGTCCCGCCGAAGGCCGCAGAGCGCGAAGAGAAAGTCGCTGTCGTCGGGGCCGGGCCGGCAGGTCTGACCTGCGCCCATGACCTGGCACTACTCGGGTACGGCGTAGTTGTCTTCGAGGCATCATCCGTGCCCGGCGGTATGCTGGCACTGGGCATTCCCGATTACCGCCTCCCCAGGGAAATCCTGGAAAAGGAGATAGACGTCGTCAGGGCTCTGGGGGTAGAGATCAAGACAGATTCGCCCGTCGGCAAGGGCCTGTCCATTGACGACCTTTTCAGTAAGGGTTTCAAGGCGGTATTCGTTGGCGTAGGCGCACACCAGAGTCAGAAACTGGGGATTCCGGGCGAGGATACCAAAGGAGTGGTCCACGGGGTTGACTTCCTGCGAGACTTGAACCTGGGTCGAGAGGTCTGGGTGGGGAAAAACATAGGCATAATCGGCGGCGGAAACGTTGCTATGGACGCCGCCCGCTCATCTCTCCGGCTGGGGGCCAAGAAGGTATCCATTCTCTACAGGCGAACGAGACAGGAGATGCCCGCCAGCGATGACGAGATCGAGGCGGCTGAAGCCGAGGGGATTGAGATTCAGTACCTGGTTGCCCCTGTTGAGGTCCTGAGCGGCAGCGGTAAGGTCAAAGGCCTGAAATGCAACAGGATGGAACTGGGAGAACCCGACGCTTCAGGTAGAAGGCGGCCGGTGCCGATCAAGGGCTCAGAGTTCGATATGGAACTGGACATGATAATACCGGCTATCGGTCAGGCCACAGAGCTCTCATTCCTGGGCGAAAACAGCGGAATCGAGACAACAAAAAGAGGCACGCTGGCAGCCGATACCGAGACTCTGGCGACATCACGGCCGGGCGTCTTTGCCGGCGGCGACGCGGTGAGCGGCCCGGCTATGGCCATCGAGGCTGTGGCCGCGGGTAAGAGGGCGGCAGCATCCATCGATAATTATCTCAGAGGAGAATAAGAGTTTCATGGCCGAGGAAAGAAGAAGATACCTCATAGAGTTCAAGGATATACCCTCGGAGCGCCAGGGGATTCCTGAACTCGATGTTGAGGAAAGGGTGACGAATTTCAGCGAGGTCGAGCTTGGGTATACTCAGGAGATAGCGGTTACTGAGGCGAAACGGTGTCTGAGCTGCCGGCGCTGCCTGGGCTGCGCGCTCTGTCTGGCCGAGTGTCATACCAGGGCCATAGACTTCGAGCAGGTCGAGCAGGAGGTCGAGCTTACGGTTGACTCGATAATACTTACACCGGGAGCTGATAAGATACCCGCCCCCGTTGACGGGGAACTCGGCTACGGCAGGTACCCAAATGTCGTTACCGCCCTCGAATTCGAGCAGATATTAAATGACAAAGGCCCCTACGGCGGCCTGTTAATCCGCCCCTATGATGGCGAGATACCGAGAAAGATAGCCTTCGTTCAATGCCCCAACTGTCAGAATGCCCACGCCCTATCGCAGGTATTGAATGAGATATCTGTCGCCAAGGCGAAGGTAGAAGGGCTGGAGACCCACTTGCTCCTCTCTAATTCAACTATTAAAGAAGCTGATCTCGAAAAAAGTCTGGGCAGAGAACCCGGAGTCAGCCTCAAGCGGGCGACGGTGGTGGAGATAAGGGAAATCGAGGAGAACGGGAATATAGTTATCTCTTACACCGAAGATGGAAGTAAGAAAAGACAAGAGGAAGAGTTCGAGATGGCAGTCCTTCTAACAGGGCTCGACCTTCCCGACGACATCAAAGAACTAACCGTTAAACTGGGTTTGGAAGCAAAGAGCCGCTGTTTCTATGAGACCGAGGACCCCTCACTGGCTGGAACAACCAAATCCGGCGTTTTCTTCGCCGGTTACGGCTTCATTGACTAGCACCAGGCAACCGCTGTTAAACATACGCTCCCATCCTTCACCACCTGTCATTACGAGTGCGGCGAAGTTCCCCCTCCCTCTAACTCCCTCCCACCAGGGGAGGGAGAATTGCGGATACATCTCCCTTGCTGGTATCTGAAAGCCTGGGGCAGGTTGGAGCATCAGCTCCAACAACGCCTGGAGCTGATGCTCCAGGCTACCCATGCTGTAACCGCGATCGCCCTTCTTATGTCATTGCGAGCACAGCGAAGCAATCTCACCCTACCGCATAATGAAGGAAAGATTGCTTCGGTACTACGTGCCTCGCAATGACACACATACTGTTCCTTATTGTGAATGCCTTTCTTATGTCACTGCGGGCGCGGCGAAGGATCTGGGCTATTACACTGACTTACGTAACAAAATACTAACTATCACTAACCGCGTCAGTTTGTTTTACCAGCTTTCTTGCTGCAATCGGGCAATGAGCCATTTCTTCGACCGCTCGTCCAACTTGCCTACCCACTTCTCGATCCTGCGTACGTCGCCACTCAAAATGGCTGCTTTCTCCTCAGCGGTCAAATCATATTCCTTCAGTGCCTCGACAGGATTCGCCGCCAGACGGGCAAAGAATTCATTATCCTGAGCGGCCCTGTCCAGCACCGCCAGTACCGCCTTAACCGCGGTGACCTTAAACTCTGGTATCTTCGCCGACGGGTCCAATGCGTCATTAGTCAGTGTATTTACCGGCGACTCATGCCAGTGGAAAGCCATGAAGGCAAGCCCCGGAGAGGTTTCGTCGGTGATTCTGACAGGAGTTTCTATCTTTCCGCGCTTAGAGGATATGGCCAACAGGTCGCCATCCACGATGCCCAGCTTCAGTGCATCAGTGGGATGAATGTCAACCGAGGCATTGGGGTTCAGCTTATCCAGCACCTCGGACCTTCGGCTCATGCTGCCCGTATGCCAGTGTTCCAATACCCGGCCCGTAGTAAGAATAAGCGGATAATCTTCAGAGATTGATTCCGCCGGAGGCTTGTAATCCACGGCGTGGAATTTGCCTAAGCCCCGCGTGAATTTGCCCTTATGAAGAATCGGAGTCCCGGGATCAAGTCTATCAACGCACGGCCACTGCAGCCCATACTTATCCAGCCGGTCATAGTGAATCCCTCCGTAGATGGGGGTGAGAACTGCGATCTCCTCCATTATATCCTCTGCACTTTCGTAGGTGAAAGGATGTCCCATCTTCTCCGCAAGGGCGGATACGATCTGCCAGTCAGGTCTGGCATCGCCAGGCGGTTCAACAGCTTTAGCCAGCCTCTGCACCCGCCTCTCCGTATTCGTGAATGTGCCGTTCTTCTCAGCAAAGGCAGCCGCGGGGAGGATAACATCGGCCATCACAGCAGTCTCTGTGGGGAAGATGTCCTGAACCACCAGGAACTCCAATCTACCCATTGCTTGTTTAACATGTGCAAGGTAGGGTTCACTCATCATAGGATTCTCGCCCACCACATACATAGCCTTGATCTCGCCCTGGGAAACAGCCCCCATCATTTCAGTAACAGGTAACCCAGGCTTATCGCATAAGGCGCATCCCCAGGCCGACTCGAACTTGGTCCTGGCATCCGGATTATCCACTCTTTGATAGCCAGGGAACACATTGGGCAGCGCGCCCATGTCACACGCCCCTTGAACATTGTTCTGGCCTCTCAGCGGACTGAATCCGGTTCCCTCACGTCCCATATTGCCGGTGAGCATCAATAGATTGGCTACACTCTTAACATTGTCAGTACCCGTTGTGTGCTGGGTTATGCCCATGCCATAGAGAATGGCAGCCTTTCCCGCATCGGCAAAAAGGCGAGCGGCCTTCACTATATCGGACTTGCGAACACCCGTTATCTCCTCGGCCATGTCTGGCGTGTAACGCTTGACCGTCTCTGCCATCTCCTCAAAACTCTCGGTGCGCTCCTCGATAAACTTTTTATCGTGCAGCTCTTCATCAATAATCACGTGCATCATCGCGTTGAGCAAGGCTACATCCGACCCTGGTTTATGGCGCAGATAAACTGCCGCCAGTTTGGAGAGTTCAGTAGCACGAGGGTCTGCGACGATAAGCTTTGTGCTTCCGGATGCCAAGGCCTGGCGAACAGTTCGCCCGATAATGGGGTGACATTCAGTCGTATTGGAGCCAATCACGAACAGGAGGTCGGCCTTGGCAAAGTCGGCAATGGAGTTGCTCATGGCTCCGTCACCGAAGGCAGCCAGGGCGGCAACTACAGTAGAGGCGTGGCACAGACGGGCACAGTGGTCGACATTGTTGGTTCCCAGAACCGCACGGGCGAACTTCTGAACCAGATAGTTCTCCTCGTTGGTGAACTTGGCTGAACTGAGCACTCCGATGCTATCCGGACCATATTTTTCCTTGATCGTAGAGAACTTCTCGGCCACCAAGTCCAGGGCTTCTTCCCAACTGGCTTCGCGGAATATATCGCGCAGGTTACCATTGACCTTTTCGGCCTTAGCCCGTCCCTTATTCCTAATCAGAGGCTGGGTTAGCCTGTCGGGATGTTTGGTGAAGTCAAAACCAAAGCGTCCCTTGACACAAAGGCCTCCCTTATTAACAGGGCTTTCCTTGTCTCCCCGTACACTGACGATTTCGTTGCCGCGGATTCCCGCATAAAGTGAACAGCCAACGCCGCAGTAAGGGCAGATCGTCTTGATTTCACTGGTGGCCTGCTTTGCCTTCTTGGGAACAAGAGCGCCCGTAGGGCAATGCTCGATGCACTCGCCGCAGGACTCGCAAATGGATTCAAGGATTGGCTTGTCGCCGAAAGTGCTGACTTTGGCGTCGTAGCCACGGAAGGCCAGATCGATAGCGCTAACACACGCTATCTCATGGCAGGCGCGCACGCACTTGGCACAGAGGATACATTTGTTGGGATCACGATCAAAAGCAGGATGGCTCGTATCGATGGGGAGCACCCGCGTGCTCTTGCGCAGCCGATCGAAGTGCTCCTGTTCGATGCCCAGGTACCGCGCGATCTTCTGGAGCTCACACTGCTGGTCCTTCGCGCAGGTCAGGCAATCACCGTGATGGTTAGCCATAATTAGTTCCATGCTAATCCGGCGCGATCGGTCTACTCTTGGTGTCTCTGTATGCACCACCATCCCATCTGTTGCTCTGGTAGTGCAGGAGGTGACGAGGCCGCGCATCCCCTCTATCTCAACGATGCAGAGACGGCAAGCTCCGTAGGGTTTCAGATCGGGCGCATAGCAAAGAGTCGGGATATAGATGCCGGCATCCAACGCTGCCTCCAGCACCGTAGCCCCGTTGCTAGCTTCCACCCTTTTCCCGTCAATGGTCAATGTAACGGTATCCAGCTTTTTATCCTCTATAACGGTAGTCATCGTACTCCTCCGTTGCCATTAAACATCTTCAGTCATCTCCACGTCTAAGCCTTGCTACCTACCGGGACGGGCTCCAGCGGAGCAGTCACTGGCTCCCCGGAGACCACTGCTATTGCACTGAACTTGGATGGACAAACCTCGAAACAGGTTCCACACTTGGTGCACCTGTCCTGATCTATCACATGCACCATTCGCTTGCCACCCATAATTGCCTCAGCCGGGCAGGCCCTGGCACAGATACCACAGCCCTCGCATTTCTCAGGAATGACATAGTATGATACAAGCGACTTGCAGGCTAGCGCAGGACAGCGCTTCTCAAATATGTGAGCCTCATACTCATCGCGGAAATATCGTATGGTGGTGAGCACCGGATTGGGAGCTGTGCCACCCAGGGCACAAAGCGAACCATCCTTTACCGCTTCGCTCAGCTCGATGAGCAAATCGATATCCCCCTCCCTGCCATTCCCGTTGACTATGTCCTCCAGAATATCCAGCATCTGCTTGGTACCCCAGCGGCAAGGTATACATTTCCCGCAAGACTCAGCCTGAGTGAAGGTTAGGAAATACCTTGCTACATCAACCATGCAGGTGTCCTCGTCAAGTACGACCATTCCGCCGGATCCAATGATAGAACCAGCCTCCGCCAGAGACTCGTAGTCAACGGGGGAATCGAGGAGGCTTGCTGGCAGACAGCCTCCCGAAGGACCACCGGTCTGCACAGCTCTGAATGCCTTCCCTTCCGGGATCCCGCCACCAATCTCATAGATGATCTCACGAAGGGTGATCCCCATAGGAACCTCGATAAGCCCTGGGCGCATGACCTTACCCACCAGAGAAAAGGTCTTGGTCCCCCGACTTTTCTCGGTGCCATAGCCGGCATACCAATCTGCTCCTCTCCGAAGGATAGCGGAAACGTTACTCCAGGTTTCCACATTGTTGATATTGGTGGGCTTACCCCATAATCCAGCCTGAGCGGGGAAGGGAGGACGAGGTCGGGGCATACCACGGTTACCTTCGATAGAAGCCATCAAGGCTGTCTCCTCGCCACACACGAAAGCACCGGCCCCCTCCTTTATCTTTATGTGGAAGCTGAAAGCAGAATCCATGATGTTGTCACCCAGCAACCCACACTCTTCCATCTGCTTAAGTGCGACTTTTAGCCGCTGAATCGCGAGCGGATACTCTGCCCGGATATAAATATAGCCCTCCGATGCCCCCAGCGCATAAGCACCGATGAGCATCCCTTCCAGCACAGCGTGGGGATCGCCCTCCAGCAGTGCCCTATCCATAAATGCCCCTGGGTCTCCTTCATCAGCGTTACAGACTATGTATTTGGTCGTGCCAGGAGAATCGTGGCAGAATTGCCACTTGACCCCTGTAGGAAAACCCGCTCCCCCGCGACCGCGCAGTCCCGATCTCTTTACTTCGTCAATCACCTCCTGGCGCTCTATCTTGAGCGCTTTCCTCAGGCCTTCATAGCCACCGCTGGCGACGTAGTGATAGATGTTCTCGGGATCTATATTCCCGCAGTTGCGCAGGGCGATACGAACTTGGGACTTGAGCACAGGCAAACCGAAGAGCAGAGGGATCCCATCCAGAGTCCCTTCACCGCGAGTGCCCAGAGCAAGGTCAGCACGGGGATTACCGGCAATCAGGTAATCACTAACGATCTCTGACATAAGTTCAGGTGTAACATTCGCATAGAAGACACTCAGCATACCAGGCTTGATAATCTCAATCAACGGCTCAGCATAGCAAAGCCCAATGCATCCCACTTGAATGATGTCTGCTTCAATATTGCTTCTCGCGAGTTCGCTTTCCAGGGACTCAAGCACATCCCCCGCACCCGCCGCCATACCACATGTCCCCGTGCCGATCAAGATGCGTGGATTGGGGCTGGTCTGCATCGCTTTCCTCTGCGACATCGCTTCAGTTCTTATCTTTTCGAAACCCATCGCGCCTCCTTAAACCCACGGGTCGTATAAGCTAACCTTGGGAACTGACCGGCTCATCTTCTACTAACTTCCTCACTCTGGGCACTGTCATCCTGCCATGCACCTTATCATCAACCACCACAATTGGTGCCAGAGCACAGGAGCCAAAGCAAGCAACGGTTTCCAGTGTATACTCCAGATCAGGCGTGGTTTCCCCGGGCCCGATGCCCAACTGATTCTCCAACTCGTTGAGAAGCCGAGTCGATCCACGTACATGGCACGCCGTACCCCGGCATACCCTTATGATTTTTCGGCCAGTCGGCACGAGCTTGAATTGAGCGTAGAACGTAGCTATCCCGAATACTTTACTGTCCGGCACGCCGACAAATCCGGCTACCTGCCTCATTGCCAGTTCGGGCAAATAGCCTAATTCTCCCTGCACTCGTTGAAGTATCGGGATTAGCTCGCTTTGCTCACCTTTATATAACGCCAAAATATCTGCTACCTGCCCCTCGACAGTATTCTCTTCTGCCTGCGGGACTGTAGGCGCCACTTGTTGAAGTGTCATTTCGCACCTCATGTTTTCTCTTCAGTGAACATCATCTCGCCCAGGATATATCGGTGAAGCTCTCTCGATCGCTAATCAGTGCCAGTAGAGGCCTACCAACTCTCCTGCTGCAGACGGCACCATAACCATGTCGCCATCCGCTTGTCCAGTTTCCCTACCCAGCTCTCTATCTTCTTGATATCTCCGCTGGCGAGGGCCGCCCTCTCCTCCGAGGACAGGTCATATTCCCGTAGTACCTTGGACGGATTCTCCGCCAAACGGGCAAGGAATTTGTGGTCATCAGCCGCCCTTCCTAACACTTCCAGGATGGCTTCCCTTCCAGAGGGAGCCTTTCTTTCCGCTGTCCCAGCCGTCCTAGCCGGCAGGTCCTTCTCTAACTCCTCCAGCAGTTTCGAGACACCG
>Ga0209498_1000585_pt1 | contig 22587 bp, 19 predicted proteins | sample WalLakDeSediment_FD_184131 | JGI IMG/M metagenome (GOLD analysis project Ga0209498, IMG submission 184131) | Lake sediment microbial communities from Walker lake, Nevada to study Microbial Dark Matter (Phase II) - Walker Lake 11/02/13 Deep... | ecosystem: Environmental > Aquatic > Freshwater >...
CCATGATCTGAGAGACTCTTGCCCGGGAGACACCCAGCATTCTTGCGAGCTCGGCGTAGTTGGCGATCTCGCCCTGTTCGATCAGTCGATTGAAGTGGATGGCCATGGCCATGAGTTTGGTGATCCTGGGGATGCGGGCGGGCTGCTCAGTGGAAGGTGCGGAATGTGTGGAAGCTGTAGACGCCGTGGACGTTGCTTCGCCCTGGGCATCGGCCCTCGCATCGCCCCTTCTCTTCCTCCCGCGACGGCGCGTAAAGGACACATCCGCCTCGAAGGTGAAATGTTCGGATGCGGGCACTCCGGGCTTCCTTGTCGTATCGCTCGTGTCGTTCAGCAGCATTTCATTCTTCATCTCAAGCCTCCATTCTCTAGTTTCCATATTCCTCACACAGTGCCTTGATTCCACTCGGACGAAACGTCCACGAGATCTTCCCGTTCACCCCGTCGTAGGCCACGCGTTCGACCAATAGATGGACGATTCGCGCCTGTTCGTGATGCGATAACCCTTCCCATGCTGGGTCGAAGAGGGATAGCGCGCCCACGACGTCTCGTTCGTCCACCAGATCGCGCCCCACGGTGATCATCTCCTCGCGGATATTCGTGGAGCGCTTTTCCGCCGATGCCATCCTGTCCTGGAGGAGGGCCAGTCTGGACATCGCATCCCTCTCGTCCTGTCCCCCCCTGGCCACGCGGTCCATGGCCTGGGAGATCTCCAGGGAATCCCGACTCATCTGCCTCTGCAATTTGCCCTGCTCGTTCTTCAGCCTGGCGATCCGCTCCTCGCCCTGGGCTCGGGCCCGCCCCAGCGTCTCGGTCAGCAATGCGTCATCCCGCCCAATGCACCGAATGCGATCGATCACGAACTTCTCGATGTCGGGCGCGGACACCGACTTGGTGGGGCAGGAATCCCAGCCCTGCTTCTGAGCGCGGGCACAGACGTAATATCTATAAAGCACCTTTCCCTTGGCCGTGTAGTGGTGCGTCATGGACGTCCCGCAGGACGCGCATACCAAGAGCCCGCGGAGCAGCGCGCCATACTTGTTCCTCACGCCGTCGCCGCCCGTCCTCCCATTATGCTTCAGCAGGTCCTGCACGCGGCGCCAAAGGGAGGGAGGAACGATTACCTCCTGCTCGCCCTCGTAGATCTCGCCCTCGTAGCACACCTTTCCGAGATACACCACGTTCGTCAGTACGCCAAACAAACTATTCTTGTTGAAGGGCTGTCCGCCATATTCCTTGCCCTTCTTGGTGGTCCAGGATTTGGTGTTCCAATTGCGATGATTCAGTTCCCTGACCGTGGGAATGAGGGATCGCTTCTCGAGGTACAGCTCAAAGATATCGCGGACTCTCGCGGCCTCCACTTCATTCACGACCAGTCGCCGTCTCGCGCTATCGACGTCGTAGCCGAGGATCCACCTCCCGCCCATCCATTTGCCCAGCTTGCGGGATGCCCCCATCTTGTCCCGTGTTCTCTCGGCGATGGTCTCGCGCTCGAATTGGGCGAAGGACAAGAGGATGTTGAGGGTCAGCCTACCCATGGAAGTGGCAGAATTGAACTGCTGCGTCACGCTCACGAAGCTCACGTCATTCTTCTCCAATATGTCCATGATCTTGGAGAAGTCCATGAGCGAGCGGCTGATGCGGTCGACCTTATAACTCAATAGGCAGTCCACCTTCGAGTCTTCGATGTCGGCGAAAAGACGCTGGAGCGCAGGCCGATCCATGTTCCCTCCGCTGTACCCACCATCGTCGTATCGATCGGGAAGGCAGACCCAGCCCTCGTGGCGTTGACTCTCGACGTAGGCCTCGGCCGCCTGGCGCTGGGCGTCCAGGGAATTGAAGTCCTGATCGAGGCCCTCATCGGTCGACTTCCTCGTGTAGATCGCGCAGCGGACGGTGCCATCTGCTGTCCGCGATCGCACGCTGTCCCGTCCCAGAACATCCTTCATTTGGCATCACCTCCCAGGGGAAATGTGGTTGGTCGGATTTCAATTTTCATGTGGGTTCCAATTGTCAGTTCGGTCATCTCTCTTCACGCCAGGCCCCAGAATCCATACCCATTCCAATGCGCCCCCGTGATCTCCTTAGTGAGCGCTGTGAGGGAACGGTAGACTCGGCCATTCCACTCGAAGCCATCATCGAGGACCATGACCCGCAGGACCTGGCCTTTGTACTCGCGGGTGATGAGGGAGCCGGGCATGGGAAGGCGACGGTCCCTACGGGGAGAGAAGGGAGCCGCCGTTGTGCCCGCGGCCCCCGCGTTTAACGCCCAGGACAACCCATAGGGAAGACGGCTCTGCAGCTCTTCGTCCATGGCGATTTCCTCGGCTCGTCTCGCCGCCCCCTCGGAGAGCCCGCCATGCTCACTCGCCTGAAGTCCCCAGATGATCCTCCTCCACAGGAAGTCCTTGTTCCCCGATTTGGGGGGCCTTCCAAAGACCTCGCAATACTTCCTACGAAGCTCCCTGGGCGTCCTTCTTCTCAAACTCTCTGCCTCTCTCTTCAGGTCCATGCTTGAACACGTCCTCCTTGGGGGGCCTGATGTGCCAGGCCAATTGTGTTAAAAATTGCCCGAAAGCCACCTCCATGGAGGCTCATTTCACCCCTGAAATCCAGTCAATTCTGCTGTTCAAAAGGGCCGTCATGTACATTGGGGTGATCCTCATCCGCATCCTTCATCGCTTCGAGATAGCCCGCTCTGCTTTTCAGGCGGCACACGCCCATGGCGAGCAAGTCGCTTACTTCCGCGAAAATCTCCTCCTCTGTCATCTCGTTTGGCTTCTTGATCTGGATCATGTAGACCTCCACGTGTAATTCCATTGCCCCCTCCAAAGCGGAGTGAAGCTTCATTAAATCTCTACACTCTCGGTTAGCGGTTTTGGTTGCGATCGGTACCCCAGTCCCAACCTCGCTGTTAAAAACTCTCTCCTGTCAAACAGATCATCAGAGAGTTCGTAGGGGTTGTGATCGCTCACCGATAGCAACCCTGGGGGGTTGGGAGCGATGTGCAGTGGAGGCGTTTCGAACCGAGAGTTTTGGGGAAATGTGGGGTGGCGAGTAAGTGGTGGGAATGACGCGACTTATAGGGGGTCGTCGAAGCGCGCTCAATCGGCCTGTGTCAAAAAAAAACGGCCCGCTTGATTTAGCGGACCGTTATGCTTGCTCCCCGGGGAAGACTCGAACTTCCAACCTATCGGTTAACAGCCGAGTGCTCTACCATTGAGCTACCGGGGAATGCACTGTGAGGCATTTTACATCAAAGCCCACAAACGTGACAAGATCCCAGCCATTTTTCAATCATTTCCGAGATCCGCTCCATGTATCCAATCAATGATCACAAATGTTGTCTCCGGCCTGAAGTGTCCCTGAAAGATAGGCCTTTACCAAATCCTCCGGATTATCAGATGGCGCACCCACCACGACCTCGATTTCGTTCTCCGCGAACAAACCCTGGGCACGCTGTCCCATCCCGCCCGCAATGATGACGTTTGCCCCTTGCTCGTGCAACCAGCGAGGCAACACTCCAGGTTCATGAGCAGGCGGTGTCAGGTCCAGCCTTTCCAAAATGGTTTTTTGGGATAAATCCACGGTCAAAAGCGCAAATTGTTCGCAATGGCCAAAATGCGCGCAAAGCATACCATCCACCACAGGAATCGCAATCTTCATCTGCTTCTTCTCCTTGTCTCCTTGGATTTTATCTCGTGTATTCTTTTGCTCCTCCATATTCTTCAAGATCGGTTCCATCGCCGACGCAAACGCCTTCGACGCCGGACTGTTGGCAAAGGACTGAACAAACGGACTTCCACTGTCCCCGGATGTCACGATCTGCGGATCCAGAGGAATCCGACCTAGAAAAGGCACCCCCATTTCCGAAGCCAATCTCTCTCCCCCTCCGATCTTGAACAGATCCACCTCCTTGCCACAATGCGGGCAAATCAAACCGCTCATGTTTTCCACAATCCCTGCCACAGGCAAATTAAGCTTTCTGCAGAAAGATACACTTCTACGCACATCCGCGATGGCCACATCCTGCGGCGTAGTCACAACAACAGCACAAGCATCTGAACCGATCATCTGGGCCACAGAGAGTGGCTCATCCCCGGTGCCTGGAGGAGAATCGATCACCAAGAAGTCCAATTCTCCCCAAGCAACATCCTTCAGAAACTGACGAATGACGTTGTATTTCAAGGGTCCGCGCCATATCACCGCATCCGAGTTGTTGTCGAGAAGCAATCCCACCGAAACCACCCACAAATTCTCATCCAGCCGAATCGGAGCGATCCCTCCCCCGGCATCGGCTTCCAGACGCTGACCCTCCAATCCCAAGATCTTCGGAATGCTGGGACCATGCATATCCACGTCCAACAACCCCACCTTGTTCCCGGCCTGAGCCAACGATATCGCAAGATTGGCCGCTACCGTGCTCTTCCCCACCCCACCCTTGCCTGACAAGACCAGGACCTTTCGTCCAATATGTTCCATCTGTGACCGCAGCTCCAGCTCTTCCAACTCTCGTTGCGCATCGTTCGCGCCACATCCTTGCGCTTCCTGTCGGCTCATACGCTTTTTCCACCTCCTGAATATCTCCATCCTCTGCAACGCTTCCTTATCCTAGTCTCATCCGCTGTATCTCAGAAAAAAATTCCTTTATTTTCATGGAACACTCTTTTAGTCATTCGCCACATGTCATCCCAAGGATCCACCTCACTGCGTCTGGCGTAAGCATCTACACCCAGTGACCTTCCACATCCGCATTATCCGATCGCGCCAGTTTTCCTTCCTTAAATTCTTCGACAGCCTGACCCACCGTTCCTGTCGCGCCAGTATAGATCTCCACGCCGCCCGACTGCAGCGTAATGAAAGCCTTTGGCCCGACATGTCCCGTAATCACAGCATCTATCCCCAAATCCACCGCGTTCTTACCCGCCTGAATTCCCGCTCCCTGCATGGCTTGAAGATTTTGAGTGTTATCAGCCACACTCCATTCCCCTGTTTCTGTGTTCACGACAACGAAATATTTCGCCCGGCCAAACCGCGAATCCACCAGGGCATCCAAACCCTTTCCTTGAGACGTCACAGCCACTCTCATCGAAAAGCTCCTTTCTTTAGATTAAAGGAGAGCAAAATCTGTACCAAGGCATAAAAACACATATTTCACGGTGATAAAAGGATCTAGTCCAAGAACAAAACAGGCTGCTACCTCCTGCGCCCCCGACCATCGCCCTTCGGCGGCTCAATCCCTAGCGCCTTGATTTTGCGATACAGCGTGGCGACATGAATACCAAGATCTTGAGCAGCCAAGGTTCTATTCCCCTCCCTTCTCTCAAGCGCCTGACCAATGAAAAGTTTCTCAACAGATTCCAAGCTCATGGGCTGACCACATTGAATCTCCTGCGCGTCAATCTTTCGCATCTCCAAAGGCAAATGATTCAATTCAATCATACCCCCACGACACAAGACAAAAGCCTGTTCAATGATGTTTTCCAGTTCTCGAACATTACCTGGATAATCGTATTCCATCAATCTGGCAAGGACCGCGTCCGATAGGCCAACGATATCCTTGCCCTGGATACGATTGAATTTGGCGATCAAGTGATCCACCAACAAGGGGATATCCTCTCGCCGCTGCGCCAGATTGGGTAGACTCAGATGGACCACGCGAATTCGGTAATACAAATCCTCTCGAAACGCTCCCGAGCGCACCTGTTGGGTGAGGTCTTTGTTTGTTGCAGCGATCACACGCACATCCATGGAGACGGGCTGAATACTACCCAAAGGTTCAAATACCCGCTCTTGAAGCACACGCAACAGACGCGCCTGCATGGCAGGTGATATGTCCCCGATCTCGTCCAGAAAAATCGTTCCTTTTTCCGCCAACGCGAATCGCCCCGGCTTATCGCGTTTGGCATCCGTAAAGGCCCCGGCCTTATAACCGAACAATTCGCTTTCCAGTAAGGTATCGGGCAAAGCGGCGCAATTGACCGCGACAAAAGGCTTTTTGGCTCTCGGCGACAGATCGTGAATGGCACGGGCAAACAACTCTTTGCCTGTTCCACTCGGTCCCTCAATGAGAACCGTGCTTGGACTCCGGGCAATCTGCGGCAGAATCTCGAAGAGACTCAACATGGCGGAACTACGTCCCACAATATCCTCAAAGGTGTATCGAGCTTGAAGCTCTTTCTGTAACTGTTCAATCTGCCTCAAATCTTGAAAGGTCTCGACACCACCCACAAGGTTCCCCTCTCTATCCTTGAGCAAAGCTGTGGCAATCTGGATGGGAATCAGCAGGCCTTGTTGATTGACAATGTGGGCCATGGCTTTCGCAATGGGTTCACCACTGTCCATGGTTTTCCTCAAGGCACATTCTTTCTCACAAATGTCCGCGCGGAACACCTCACAGCACGGTTTGCCCACAGCTTCTTCCCTGGACACGCCCGTAATTTCCTCCGCCGCACGGTTGAAGGAAGTTACACGCCACGCCCGATCCACTGTGAATACACCCTCGTTGATCGAATCAAGTATGGTGGTCTCTCGTTCCAGACCTTCCTTGGCTGTCATCGCTTTTATCTTCTCTCTAACATGTTGAAACAACAATTCCTTTCAACAATGCCCTGTGAATCTTCACTGAAGATCTACAATTCCTTCATGAAGATCCGACTTCTAGATCCGACTTCTAGGTCTTCTGGCGACCCTAACATGACATCCCGTCTCATCTCTCATAATAATCTAAATCCATGCAATTTGCAATTATATTAGATTCAAAAAAAGCTTTTTGCACGATTAGCCCCCTATAATTCCATCCATCTTCCCCTATTCAAACGTCCACCGTCCATCTTGGAGAAAGCCGATACGCCCCCCCAACCTCCAAGACCTCGCACTCCTCCCTGGAACCCTTCCATCAAGGGTTAAGAAACGCTTGAGAAACAATATTTCATCCATCAAAACGTCCACCGTCACTGCGATGCGCCAGCTTGGAACACTATTTGCATTTCCATAGCCATGATAAAGATCGCACTACCCCATTGGCAGGGAAGGATCAGTCCAGTCTTCGATGTTGCACAGAATCTATTGATTGTCGAGACCGATGGACCATGCTTGCTTCGACGTCAAGAAATGGTTGTAGCGATTGAACCAGCCCAACTTCGAACCCTTCGACTTTTGGAAATCCAAATCCAGATCCTGATCTGTGGAGCGATCTCCTGGCCCTTCGAATTGGCCATCAAGTCGGCAGGCATTCAACTTGTTTCTCATGTCTGTGGAGATATCGAACAGGTATTGGCCGCTTTCCTGGAAAATAGACTTCACCAGGGTGCCTTTTGGATGCCAGGTTGTTGTGGTCATCGCCACCATCTCCGATCCAAACGGCGTTGGCGTGGCCGACACGGATAAAGACAAGAAAACAGAGATAAGTATAGAGAAACAGAAAGGAGTTCAACATGCCTAGAGGTGACGGAACAGGTCCAGCAGGAATGGGCCCCATGACGGGACGTGCGGCAGGATTTTGCGCCGGATATGGTGTTCCTGGCTACGCGAATCCCATAGGAGGACGTGGATTCTGGGGTTGGGGTCGTGGACGTGGCGGAAGCCGAGGATGGCGCAACCAGTTTTACGCCACAGGATTGACAGGCTGGCAACGAGCCGGGGCTGCCTATCCAACAGGGATCGCCCCTTTCCCGGGAACGATTCCTGTTGCACATCCCTATGCTCCGACCCCGACTGCCGAGCAGGAGCTTGACGCGCTCAAGGGCCAAGCAGAGCACTTTGAGGACGCTCTGGACGGGATCCGCAAGCGAATCGGAGAGCTCGAATCGAAGAGCAAGGGAGCCTAGTACAAGGCAACGGATGTCGGGGCATCGAGAGACAATCTCTCCATGCCCCGGCTGTTTTCCCTGAACCTAGAGAGGAACCTTTCATGAAAATCGCTATCACAGCAACCCAACCTGATCTGGAAGGTCAGATAGATCCTCGTTTTGGCAGATGTCCTTATTTTCTCATTGTGGAAACAGAGACCATGGCTTTCGAGGCCATGGAAAACCCCAATGTCTCCTTGGGAGGAGGCGCAGGAATTCAGTCGGCGCAACTCATGTCTGCAAAAGGGGTACAGGATGTTTTGACAGGTAATTGCGGCCCCAATGCCCACCAGACCCTTGCTGCCGCTGGTATCAACGTCATTGTTGGATGCTCTGGGTCCATACGCGACGTTATCGCGCTATATAATCAAGGGAAACTCACAGCCACGAGTCAACCCAATGTCGCCAGCCATTTCGGTATGGCCGGCGGCCAAGGCATGGGTGGCGGTCAAGGCATGGGTGGCGGTCAAGGCATGGGTGGCGGCCAAGGCATGGGTGGCGGTCAAGGCATGGGCGGTGGTCGAGGCATGGGTGGCGGTCAAGGCATGGGCGGAGGTCGAGGCATGGGCGGCGGTCGAGGCATGGGCGGAGGTCGAGGCATGGGCGGAGGTCGAGGAAGATCAGCATGAAGATCGCTGTCTGCAGTGGCAAGGGAGGAACAGGGAAAACCACGGTGGCAACCCATCTGGCCCTTCTTGCATCCAGGGATGGAACCACAACAACCTACCTAGATTGCGACGTGGAAGAACCTAATGGTGCCATCTTTCTCAAACCCTGTTTCACGGAAACCAGGCCAGTGAACGTCAGCGTTCCCAAGGTCAACCTGGATCGCTGTATTGGCTGTGGCCAGTGCGATAAAATCTGCCAGTACAGTGCCATCATCTCCATCAACAAACGCGTCCTGGTATTTCCAGAGCTATGCCATGGATGCGCTGGTTGTTGGTTGGTATGTCCCACAAACGCCATCTCCGAATCCCATCGCGAGACAGGGGAGATACAGCTTGGGCTCACAGAAAACCTGGCCTGCGTTCAGGGTCTCCTGAAGATCGGGGAAGCCATGAGCCCTCCTGTGATTGCAGCGGTCAAGAAAGCCGCTTCCCCATCCGATCTCTGGATCATCGATTCACCTCCCGGCACCTCTTGTCCCGTGATCCAGAGTGTGCGCGGCAGCGACTATGTTCTCCTCGTCACCGAACCCACGCCCTTTGGCTTGAACGATCTGAAATTGGCCGTGGACATGCTGCGCGCCATGAATCTTTCCTTCGGCGTGGCGATCAATCGAGCTGATCTGGGCGACGATCAGACGCTTCGGTACTGCGAGCGCGAGGGAATCAATGTACTGGCCGAGATTCCGGACGATAGAAGGGTCGCTGAATCCTATTCCCGAGGCGATATGGCCTGTGATTCCATCCCGGAATACCGAGATGTTTTCTTGCGCTTGCTGAAAGAAATTGAAACCAACGCGTCCGTATCGACGAGAGGAAAGGCCCATTGATGCCCATGGAAAAGAAACCCAAGGAACTGGTAGTAATCAGCGGCAAGGGAGGCACGGGCAAGACATCGATCGTCGCTTCGTTTGCCGCGTTAGCCAAACAAGTCGTGTTGGCGGACTGCGATGTGGACGCGGCTGATCTCCATCTGATCCTGGAACCCGAGATCCTTCGTCGCGAGAATTTTTCCGGTGGCAAGAGGGCATGGATCGATCCCGAACGCTGTACCGCCTGCAGGCGTTGCCAGGATCTCTGCCGTTTCGACGCCGTGTCTTTCGACGGTCCCGGCAACACCAGCCTGGAAAAAACCTTTCGTGTCGATCCCATCGCTTGCGAAGGTTGTGGAGTCTGCGTCTGGTTCTGTTCCGAACACGCGATCGAATTCGCCCCGGCCATCAACGGAGAATGGTATGTCTCGGAAACCCGACTTGGAGCCATGGTCCACGCCAAACTGGGCACCGCGGAAGAAAACTCAGGCAAGCTGGTCAGCCTTGTCCGAAAAGAAGCCACAGCCATCGCGACGAATCGCAACATTGGCCTGGTACTCATCGACGGTTCCCCGGGAATCGGTTGTCCGGTGATCGCATCCCTTTCCGGAGCGGACCTGGCGCTGATCGTTACCGAACCCACCCTGAGCGGCCTGCATGACATGGGACGCGTCGCCGATGTGGCCAGACATTTTGGAACAAGGGGACTTCTCTGCGTCAACAAGTGGGATCTCAATTCGGACATGACGGAGACGCTCGAACAAGAAGCGGAAAGACTGGGATTGTCCCTTGTGGGCCGGGTTCGATACGACCGGGCCATAACAGAGGCTCAATTGCGCAGGCAAACCGTGGTGGAGTATCAACGCAATGGATGCGCCTCGGACATCAAGGAGGTTTGGTCCAAGGTTGCCTCAGATCTTTCATCCTGACCCTCTCGGCCAAGCGTTGGAGCTGGCGAAGGCCGATCCAGCCTGTAGGTATAGTCGGGCCACAAAGGACAGTTCAAATCGATCCAGGCCTTGATCGCTCGCGTTTCGTTTTGGGTGAGAACCACCTCGGCATGATTGGAGTCTCTTAGCACATTCCAAAGGCGACTCTGAAGACTCCCAAAGGAAAGCGGCTCGGCCTTGAAATGTCTCATGCCATAGGCAAAATCGAAATAGTGAACCCAGCCGCCCTGAAGGAGCGAACGGTAGGACGCCGGAACGCGGTTTCCATCGTGACCGCCCCTCAAATCCGGTCGCTTGCTTGGATCTCGGCCATCGTGACAGCGAACACATCGACGATCCCACACCTTCTGAACCACCCTCTCATAGGCAAAAGGAACCGCTCCCCAAGGGGGTGGCTCAAGCCGCGAGGGAGGACGCCGCGTGGCCGCTCCACTCAAACCGCTTTCCGGAGGAGCGATTGAACGGGCTTCATGACATCCCACGCAGCCACGCCTTTCTCCAGGCTGCAGTTGAACCACGCTACGCATCCGCTGGATCTCATCGAAGTTTTCATCCAGAAGCTGGAAATAGATCTGTCGGCCCGCCGGGGCCAGGAAATTCGCGGAGCCATCCTCTTCCACGGGAACCAACCCATGTGACATCTTGGCCACGTAACTGGGCCAACCCAAGGCTTCGGTCACGCGATAGAGCCCCTCCCCCAAATTCTCCACGTGCCGCGACCAATCATAATAGGTTTGCAAAGGAACCAGCGGAGCATTCTCAGTTCGAGTGAGGAAACTGCAGGCAGGTCCGGTCACCAGATGGGCGGGCGCGGCATAGAACTCCTGAAAGGGCGGATGATCCTTCTGGTATTGTCCACAAGAAAGTCGCTGCAAGGCCGCCGGAACTTCCTCAGAGACACCAAGATATCTGACACGTCCACGCGCCACCTCCCCTCCCAGTCCCACATATACGTCCTGAATCACGAATTGTCCCAGTTCTTCTCGCGCCAGATCCCCATCCAGCGCGCTGGAAAGGATGGGAGGTCGAGGACGAGGACGTAACGGCACGGGCCGTTTGCTGCTGATCTCGGGATCCACGTACAGCAATTCGCGGTTTCCATACCGGTCGATGACATAGAGTCCCCAATTGTGTTGGTTGTCCGGATTGTGGCTCACCAGGAAATGATCGCTCGAAATCGGATAGGGATCCCGAAAGGTCTCGAAATGGGAACGACTCATCTGGTAGTGAGGACGAGTGTCCGGGGTAATATTGGTGATCGCTCGAATGTCAAAGGGTCCTTGGCTTCGGTCGATCAACGCGATCGGTCCATGGTGATCTCCGTGGGACATCAAGGTACAAACGATTTCACGCGTTCCAGGCACCTCATGAGCCTGGCTGTAGCAGTTGGGTGTGTTGTTCCCGAACACCAGCTCTGGATTCGTTCCGTCCGGACGTATGGCCCAAAGCGTGTGGCCAAAATCAGCTCCTTTGTCCAGATACTCGGACCGTGTCCATAAAAGGCGTCCGTCGCTCATCACCGAGGGTTTCCACTCGCTCAGATTGGCATAGGAAAGGCGGCACAACCCGGTACCATCGCGCTCCATGCGATAGAGCACGTAGGCTTGAGGTCTCCAGCATAGAAAACGGCTTTTGCACCGCGTCGAATGAAAGGCCAGTCCCCCATCCGGCAAGACGACCGGGTCAAAGTCGTGGAAGGGTCCTTCGATCAACCGATTCCACGTTCCTTTCTCGAGACTCAACGAGTAAAGGTGCCAATAGGAATCCCATCCTTGGACCAAAGGTTTCTGCGGCCGATAAGCGAAGTAGAGGTTCCGAGCCTCGTAGTCCAGCACCGGATCGCGAACAATGCCGGCGCTACCATCGAAGATCTGTTCCACCTCGGCCCGCTCCGGAAGGAACCTTCCCTCCAGGTCGCGTGGAACATGCAGCACGTAGAGCCCCCCGCCCGGCTCAAGATATCCATCCAGGTGTTCGCTGTAGTTGTGCGACTCCAGAAAGGGATGCCGCTTGGCGAACAGGACTTGTTCCAGGGCTTCCATCGCCGCATCGCGAAAGAAAAGTCTTCGCTTGGCCCATCGAGCCTCCAGGTACACTTCTTCGTTGAGTGCCCTATCAGCGTCTCTCGCGACCCTCGCCTGAAACAGGGTCAACTGCCGGCGTTCCTCTCCAAGATCCAGTCCCTGCGCTTCCAGCCTTTCGATCAGGTCACTATAAAGCGAGAGAACCCGCTCTAAAGGGTCCTTTCGAGCGAGGCGTCCCCAATAGGGCTCTCCACCGGGATACGAGGGGCGATCCGTGATTCGTGGGGATAGATAATCATTGTCCGGGATCCTCCCCCACGTCTCTCGCTCCCGCAGGAAAGCGTATTCCACCACCCCATGCCAACTCTTCTCAACCAATCGGGACACGGGCAGATGAGGAAACAGGTCATACTGGCTCAAGGGATTGCGCCGTCCCAGCGACAGAACCGCTTCCGTGTCTTCCAGGCTGGCCACCGTATCCCAGTCGTTTCCATCCAGGGACAAGAGGACTTCCGCCTGCACCACGATTCGATCACGATACTGTCCCCGCCTGTCCCGAGAAAGAACCACTTCGCTGATCGCGACCTCTTCGGGCAATTCGATCTGCGCCCATGCCGTGTCGTTCGTGGCCGCGATCCAGCTCCTCTCGTTGCCGTAAAGACCATCGTTCAAATGGGCGATAGCGTGGATCGGATATCCCTCGATCACTGACGAAGCGCTGGCCACGGCCCCCATAGATGCAAGTGCCAGATTTTCCGAGCCATTCGGCCCGTAGATCTCCAGTTCGTCCAGACAGGGCTGGGTACCCCCCAGGGTCCTGTGGATCATGATCCGAACATATCTGGCCCTTTGCGAAGGAAAAACTATTCTGCTGGTCCTCTTCTTCGAATCGACAACAGGGATGCGAGCCAGTTTTTCTTCGATCTCCAGGACCACAGGACATCGTTCATGGCTCGCCCTCCATGTCACAGTCGCGCCGAACTCCTGGCCAGCCATCAACCCGGAACCAAGCAGGATCACGCAGATCGATAGACCCGCCAATCTGTCACCTCCAAAGACAACTCTCGGCACCTCTTGTTCCTGTAGGGACTGTTGATTTACCCCACAGGGGATCTACGCCTCGGCCTCTAGCGGGGATTGCGTCGTAGACACCTGGGACATGGCCTTCTGTTTCAATTCCTTGAACTGATCGCTGACTTTCTCGATACGTTCTTCCCATGCCGAATCCGGGGTCATGTTTTCCGTCTCCTTGAGAAAGGTCAGAATCGTGGCGGTACAGGCAATGGGATCGAAAAGGATCCACTTGAGGGAAAATCCCATGAATAGAGCGAGGACAAAGAGGCCGAATTTGGCGAATCCCCAGGTTTGCGGCAAGACCAGCGCGATTCCGCCCAGGGGCACGAGGAAGAGGATAGCGCTAACAAGGGTGAACGCGTAACACAACAAGGTAAGCATGACCGCGTTCTTCAGCAGGCCCTTCCAGGATTGGCAGTACAGAATCACGCCCACCTTGGCCGACTCGTAGACGTTCTCGCTCTTGGTCTTGAAGGTATAAGCGAGTATGGATTCGTCGATATAAGTCAAACTGAAATCCACCACCTTCTGGATCAGCTTGGCGGCCTTGTCCAGGCCAGGCAATGGCAGGATGTTCATCATCCTGAACAAGGTACGATTCAGCTTCTTGATGATGCCTTTGATCATCTGGTCGATCAGGGCCAGCACGCTGATCTCCTTAAAAAAGGTTTTCACCTTGTCACTGCCCCATTGGGTCTGACTGACGCCCTGGGGCAAAGAACCTCGTTCAATGATCTCCGTGATCACGGCCACATGGCCGGCACGCAACAGATAGAGAACATATTCCCGCAGCAACTTCGAGCCCCATCCTCCGGCAGCCATGAAAAGGACAAACACGACCATGGCCGCTCCGCTGCTGAAAACGTATCCGATCAACGCGAGAAAGAGCAGCAGGATCGCGACCGCGACACAGATAAGCCCATACACCACAGCTCGGTACAACAGGTAGGGCACGGTTTGGAACACGATTTTGACAGCACGACCTATCTGGAGTTCCATCGTTACATCCTCTCTGATCCTCTGATTTTCTATCCTTTTTCCATTCCCCCAACCATCCCATCATCCCTTCCACCATACACGCCATGGAATCGCGATGCAAGCTCAAAACGACAGGGCTTACGCATCAGAAGACATACCCCCTCAATGAAGCTGATCTGGGTAAGGGTTTCATGCAGACACGGCGAGGAGTGCGCAAATCATCTTGGATCACGCCCGGCTCACTAAAACCGTCATGAGGCGAGCCGGGCCCCCAGAAAAAGATCTCAAGGGCTCAAAGTGACCAGACACACGTGGGCAAAGTCCGGGGTACGCAAGATCCCTTGCTCCAGAACATCGCATGGATGTCGACGATCGAAATCGCACCAGGCTTCCGCGCTGGAAAACGAGGGCAAAGCCTGCGGGCGTAGATCCACATGGTGACAACGTCCCGGCGCTTTGTGGACCAGGAACAACAAGGTTTGGTCCCTGTCTTCGGATTGAAGAAGGGACGCGTGGACATCCCCGTGATTGTGAATCAGAGAAAGTCTATCAGCATCCTCCAGCCGGGCCAACGCGTTTCTCACCCTCTCGCGCAGGATTCGACGATGTTCAGGAACACGCGAAAGGTCCGGCGCCTCCACCAGCACCGGCGGTGTGTTTCCATATACCTGCTCCCGGCGCAATCTTCCCCAATACTGACGTCCCATACGATCGCCCAGAACATGAACTCGATTGCTTGAAGCAAGAGAGGTCTCGAACGGTTCACCGCGAAGATCCATTTCGGGCAGCCTTCCGCTCCCCAGGATCGTCCCTCCCTCTTCCACAAACCTCGTCAACCTGCTGTGGACCTCGCGCGGCAAAACAGGACAATCGCTGAGAAAGAGCACTTCATAGGCCAACAGAGGATTCTCTTCGCGCTTCTCGATCTCATAGGGAGTCCACACATCCACCATGATCCCGGCATCCAGCACAAGATCATAGAACCCGCCATGGTCCAGCATGTCGCCTTTGTATCCCCCTTCATCCGCGACAGAGTAACTCATCAGAGGCATCAGTTGCGCGGCCCGTATCACGGGACGATACTCCTTCGTCGCGGCGATCGCCTGGCGTGTATCCAGGACAAGACGATCACGATCCACGGTCGTCATGCGTTGCAGGAAGGAATAATCCGGCACCCCCTTCCAGCCATACCAGAAGACCTGGCTCAAACCGTGCTGCACGCAGGCCATGGTGCCGCGATAGATCGGCTCAAACCCGGAATACAAGCCATAGGGAAAATCGATCAGGTCCGTGGCTCGGACAGGTTTCCCATATTTGCGGGCCATGTCCACCACGTGGGTCGCCCAAGTGAAATCGTTCCCGGCGATACACATCTGGATTCCATTCACATCGATATCCGGGGTATTCATCAGACTGATGTCTAACCGCTGGTTCACCATGGCGTGATCCCACTGCGCCTTCTGCGCGAACACGAATCCGACGTAGCTAGAGATCTCGCGGTCAGGATCTCCAGCCCTTATACGCTTCGCGCAGTCATTCAGCCAGGTCGCCATGGCCTCGTAGGAAAAGACAACCCAGTCCTCCAGAGCCAACACGGTGTGGGTCTGGACCGGCTCAGGACTCTGGGCTTCCAAGATGAGCAGAAGGTCCTTTCCTTCGATTCGGCTCTTGGCCGCGCTTCGACCCAGATAGCTTTGATATTCCCAGGACAAAACCTCGCGCGTGGTCAGCAAGAGACCTGTCTCGCCATCCCTGCACTCAGGATTCCAGAAGGTCGCCTGGCCCCATGCCAGCAATTTGCAGTGCAAGATGACCGTGACAGCGTTGGCTGGGGCCTGTACCACGCCATGGATCAAGAGCTGTCCCCGCTCGTTCATCTCTCCATGCACCCCGGAAATGGTGATCAGGCGGCCCGAGCCATCCAACCAGGCCAGATGAAACCCGGCGGAGCGCAGTCCCACGCCTTCGCCTGACACCATGGTGGAAACCATGTAGCGGCATCCAGGTTGCACGGGGATGGGAATATGGGCGAAACTCGCGTCCACGCCCACGTCCAAGGCAAAGGTGGGCTCACTGAAATGATATCCGCCAATAACAAAGGGTCGAGGAGGGATCACATCCTTCCAGGTCCCATACTCGCTTCCCCATGCTCGATTGCATTCGGACAAGGAACCATATTTTTGCTCCAGCCAGTTCCGAAAGGCTTCCAGGGCCAAGGGATTGTAATCCAATGAACCGGGATAGAACCATTCGGCGCCGTTCAGATAGCCTGGCACGAGACCCCGCGTGTCGTTGGAGCGGAACCATTCGGTGAACTGATCGATGTAACTGAACACGGATTCCCGAAAGATCGGGGAGTGAAGCGAGGAGAAATTCCACACGTTGCCGTCGACGCCCACCAGGTTCTGGTTCGCGCGACCTGACATCTCTCGACGCCAAGGAATGGTGGAATGATAGAGTGAAGTATCTATGATGGGATATCCACTACGTCCGCCCTGGTCCAACAGAGCCAACCAGTTCTCGGCGTGACCAAAGTCCACGCGCATATTTTGAACATGCGGGTTGGTTTCGTCCAAGCCCACCATTCGCCAATGGATAAGATCCGCCAGTTCCGCGGTCACGGGCGTCTTGTTCAGTTCGTCCAAGGATCCTTCGTGGTAGTGGGTGACGAATCCGACACGAGCCTCTTGCGTCGGGTCGATCTGAGCCATGACAGAACCCGATGTGATTGCCGCGCTGATCCAGGCCAGCCAAAGCGGAAAAGAAAGCCTTTTTCTTCTTTCGTTGATATCGTTCTCCTTTCGATCCAACTTCCAGTGAAGCCTGTTCGCTCAGCCCGTGCCATGTTCAATCTCGTCTTTTGATTCCCTCGCCCCGTCATCTATTTGTGTCCTTCATCCCATGGATTCATTTTTGGCGAGCGACATCACCATACTCCGAGCCTTTCTCAGGAGCAAGTCAGCCTTGCTCGCCGAGAACTCGACCCATCGCCGTCGTCGTCCTGTGCCAGAATTCCGCCAGCAGTGTCGGCATGTCTTTGTCTACAATACCGACAGCGCCTGCTGACCGCGATCATCTCCGATGACACGAAGACTCCCCTGCTTCTGACCTGCCGGTCATTCTGCAAGCGTGCTTCAGATCCGCTGAAGACCTCCTGCTCTCCTGCTTGCCTCGACACAGTCCTATATGTGTACAATGCTAAGATCATGAATACTCTTCGCATCAAAACCCCATTCCTTTTGGTTTCCCTCTTGATCCTTGGTGGGTGTTCAGGCAGACGCCTGCTTCGACCCTACCTGGAACTGCCGCCGGATCCAGATTCGGAACGGGCTCCCATCCTGCACGTGCAATCCCATCGAAGCCCCTATATGGAGGAAACCGAAGGGATCCTTCTGGTTCGGGTGAAGGAGGGACTGGGACACCGACCGTTTCGTTTCAAGGCCAAGGTGGGAGATCAAACCCTGTTCGGCAGAGCCTATTCAGGAGAAAGGGTTCGAGTTCCTTTCGACCTAACTGTCCTTCCTTGGGGAGTCACCCAAGCTTTTTGCGAACTTCTGCCGCCTGAGGGAATCTTCCGAGGCAAGGAACAGGACCGTGCCTTGGCATCGCTGCAGGCCCCCATACGCAGAGAACCCTTCCGGTCCAACGCGGTTCAGATCGACCTGGAAACCCATGGCCTTCTCGTGGACGGCCTGCCCTTCTTTCCCGTTGGTTTCTATTGTCGACACCCCTTGAGGGATCTTCCGGAAGTGGAAGCTGCCAAGGGGTTCAATCACATCGTGCCCTTTGACTATGCGTCCAAACCCGTACACGAGAACCCCAAGGGCCACTCGGAAAGCCAGTTGGAGGTCATCAAGCAAACCCTGGATCGATGCGCCGAACTGGGCATCAAGGCACATTACGACATCAAGGTCATCGCCCAGGTGCTTCCCTCGGAACAGAAATGGGAGGAATTGAGGAGGGAGATCGAACTTTTCAAGGATCATCCCGCTCTTCTGGGATGGTATATCTGTGACGAGCCCTCGGGATGGGGCGTGCCCGAGGAAACCTTGGAAGAAACCTACCGTTTCGTCAAGGAAGTGGATCCATACCATCCTGTCACCATCGTCTTCGACAAGCCCAAGCCAGCCTTGGGATACAAGGATGCCCTGGATATCCTGGTCGCCGATCCCTACCCTATCCCTCATCTTCCGGTCACCACGGTCAGCGATTGGATGGAGATTCTGAACCAAGGCTTGTTCGGACAGATTCCCATTTGGATCGTGCCTCAGGCCTTTGGCGGAGGAGAATGGTGGCCCAGGGAACCCAGCGCGCAGGAAGAGAGGATCATGACCTACCTGGCCCTGATCCATGGGGCCAAGGGAATCCAGTATTTCATTCGCGTTCCTCCCATGGGACACCCCAAATCACCGCGTCTTTGGGCCGAATGTGGGAGGTTGGCCCAGGAAATCGCCGAGTTGACCCCATTTCTCCTGTCCCCTGATCGGCATCCGGACATTCGATGTGAACCCGACAGCCTCCACGCCTCCGCGTGGAGGCATCAGGGACACGTCCTGGTACTCGCGGCCAACACCCAAAATCGACCTCAGACCCTGAAGCTTCGCCTCAGGCAGGACCGTTATACCGGTCCTGTTTCCTGTCTTTTCGAGAATCGCCTCGTAGACGCCCGAAGGGGAAGGATCAAAGAGCCGGTGGAGGCTTTCGGCACGCGGGCTTATATCTTCCCTTTGGAACCACGGCGCGAATCCCACTTCATCCATCCCAAAAACCTCACCCACAACCCCAGTTTCGAAGAGTTCTCCAACGTGGGAACCCCGGACGGTTGCTATTTTTTCATGGGCAAGGAGGACTGGGGATCCACCGGGTTTCTGGATCCCAGAGTGTCCCTTCATGGAAGCCACTCCCTCCGATTGACCACTGCCAAGGAAGGGCAAGGGATTCGCATTAGGCCCTACAGGATGGAAATGAAGGAAGGACAGACCTACAAGTTGGTTCTCTGGGCCAAGGCTCTGCGGCCCAACTCGCGTTTCGAGATCCAATTCGAGGGGCTTGGCATTCCCTCGCGCGTCTTCGAGATCGGTACGGAATGGGACGCCTACACCTTGACTGGCCAGGCGAATCGAAGCGGACGTCATCACATGACGCTCGTGCTTCAAAGCCAGGGCACAGCCTGGATCGATCTGCTCCAGGTCTATCCGGTGGAATGAATTCTTCTCTCCGTGCCTGCCCCAATCCACTTCTCTCGACGCTTGACGCCGTGATTCCCGAACCCTATGATAGGCGTTCATTTTCTGTGGAAGTGAGTACCAAGTGAACCCGATCTGGCCGGGGGCTTGATTCCAGCAAGGCGAGGAGGAGACGGATATGCCAAAGATCACGTTCATGGGGGCAGGTAGCACTGTGTTCGCCAAAAACGTTCTTGGAGACACCATGCTGTCGGAGCCTTTGCGAGATTCCCACATCGCGTTGTACGACATCGACAGGGACCGTCTCGAGGAATCCAAGCTGATGCTGGACAACCTGAATCGGAACATCAATGAGTCCCGAGCCACCCTTACCTGTCACCTGGGCGTTCGCAACAGAAAGGCGGCGCTTCGAAACGCGGATTACGTGATCAACGCCATCCAGGTCGGAGGTTATGAACCCAGCACGGTGATTGATTTCGAGATCCCGAAGAGATACGGACTGCAACAAACGATCGGAGACACCCTGGGCATCGGAGGGATCTTCCGGGCGCTCAGGACCATTCCGGTGGTCCTAGATTTCGGCAATGACATGGAATCTGTGTCTCCCGACGCCTGGTTTCTGAACTACGTGAATCCCATGGCCATGATCACCGGTGCCCTCTTGCGCGGCACTTCCGTGAAAGCCGTGGGACTGTGTCACTCGGTCCAAGGATGCGCGTCCGGACTTCTCCGTCAGGTGGGGATGCTGGACCAGGTCAAGAAGCTGCAATGGAAGATCGCCGGCATCAATCATCAAGGATGGCTCTTGGAGGTGACCGATGGAGGGAAAGATCTCTATCCGGAGATCAAACGCAGGGCCTCGGCCATGAACCGAAAGGCCAGGAAAAAAGGCGCGTCCAAACACCATGATATGGTCCGCTTCGAGATCATGCGGCATTTCGGCTACTACGTGACAGAGTCCTCCGAACACACCGCGGAGTACGTGCCCTACTTCATCAAAAAACTTTTTCCTGAACTTATCGAGGCATTTCATATACCCTTGGATGAATATCCCAGACGCTGCGTTCACCAGATCGAGAGCTGGAATAGGCAGCGCGAAGATCTGGTTCACAACAAGAAGTTGGGACACCATAGAACCGGGGAATATTGTTCACAAATCATGGAGGCCATGGAAAACGATATCCCCTTCCGTTTTGGAGGCAACATCTTGAATGCGGGGTTGATCACCAACCTTCCGGCCAAGTCCTGCGTCGAGGTGACCTGCATGGCGGACCGCAATGGCGTGCAAGGTTGTTTTATCGGGGACTTGCCGGAACAGTGCGCCAGCCTGAACAGAACCAACATCAACGTGCAATTGCTCACCATCGAGGCCGCTTTGACTCGAAGAAAGGACTCGATCTATCAGGCCGCGATGCTGGATCCCCACACGGCGAGTGAATTGTCCCTGGACCAGATTAAAAACCTGTGCGATGATCTGATCAAGGCCCATGGCAACATGTTGCCTCAATACCATTGACGGATGATGGGAGGCTTCTGAATTTCGCGCGCCGCCCATTCTCTGAGCCCAGATCGGGTTCAATGAAAGTTCACACTGGAGATGTAAATATTCAGTGAGCGAAAGGATGTATGGACATGAATGGAAGATTCTGGATTTCCCTGAACTTGCTGGCCTGTATGGCCCTGTTGTTCCCTTCAACTCAGCTCCTGCACGCGGAATCGACAGAACAGAACGGACAGGAGACATCGTCTATTGCGGAAGAAAACGGCTGGATTTCCCTGTTCGATGGAGAGTCCCTGGAGGGTTGGAAGGCCAGCGAGAACCAGGACACCTTCAGCGTGGTCGACGGACAAATCAAGATTCATGGCAAGAGAAGTCATCTGTACTACGTTGGCAAGGTCCAGAACGCGAACTTCAAGAACTTCGAATTCCGATGCAAAGTGATGACCAGGAAATGGGCCAACTCAGGGATCTATTTCCATACCCAGTACAAGGAAGACGGATGGCCTGACAAGGGATACGAAGCCCAGGTAAACAACACGCATATCGATCCCAAGAAAACCGGGGGTCTGTACAATGTGAAGGACAGGATGTTCAAGTCCCCGGCCAAGGATGACGAATGGTTCGAATATCACATCATTGTAAACGGAAAGCAGATCATCCTGAAGATCGATGGCGAGGTCGTGACGGACTACACCGAACCGGACGATTTGGACCGTCCCCAGCGCATGCTATCCAGCGGCACCTTCTGCCTGCAAGGCCATGATCCCGACAGCGTGGTCTTCTTCAAGGACATCATGGTCAAGGTCTTGCCGGACTAAACCAGGTGGTTCCCGGCTATGTCATCGACAGGCGGTCTATCGCACGGCGAAGGAATACTCCCCGGATTCGACGACAAAGACGAGACGCCCGTCCTCTTCACGAAGAAACCGAATCCCTGGAGTTTCCACGGCCAGGCCTTTCCCCTCCTGGACCTCTTGAACATCCTTTCCTGGGACATGGACGATCGCCGTGGTGTTGGCAGGGATGGAAAGATCGAGTTCGAACTCCTTCCCCCGTAGCCTCCAGTCCACGAGAATCGTCCCGCGGATCGATTCGTATTCTCCTCGGGCCCAGGCGATTCCCTTTCCGGGACCAGGACGAACCGCGAATCGTTGATACCCGGGATGTTCCTCGTCCGGTTGAATTCCCAATATCGTCTTCACCATCCATTCCCCCACGGCGCCCAGAGCCCAGTGGTTCAACGAATTCATGCCAGGGTTTTGAAAACCGCGTCCCGCCACCCAACCGTCCCACCGTTCCCAGATCGTCGTGGCCCCCTGGTCCATCGAATACCCCCACGAGGGCATGCTCCGGCTTTGAGCGAGTTCACAGGCCAACTCGTGATGTCCCATCCCGCTCAGCGCGAGCATCATTCGAACCGTGCTCTGAATCCCGGTGGAAGGATGACCCTTGTACCTGGCAATCCCTTCGACCATATGCCGCGTGGCCGCCTCGCGCGACGAGTCCGGAAGGAGATTGAAGTGCAAAGCCAAGGCGTATCCCGCCTG
>Ga0209498_1000587_pt1 | contig 22569 bp, 18 predicted proteins | sample WalLakDeSediment_FD_184131 | JGI IMG/M metagenome (GOLD analysis project Ga0209498, IMG submission 184131) | Lake sediment microbial communities from Walker lake, Nevada to study Microbial Dark Matter (Phase II) - Walker Lake 11/02/13 Deep... | ecosystem: Environmental > Aquatic > Freshwater >...
TGGGGGTCGAGATCGCGGACGACGCCGGCCATGCGCCGGACCCACGCCCGCCCCTCGGCGGGTGAGGCCGGCCAGGCGAAGAGGTCGGGCTCGTTGCCGAGGTTCCACAGCCACACGCCCGGGTGGTCGCGGTAGCGAGTCACCACCGCGCGCAGCAGCGTCTCGGCAGCACGCAGCGCCTCGGGGTCGTGGAACGTGTTGCGGTAGGCGCACGCCACCCTCCGGCCGCCGCTGACGACCGTCCGCGGGGCGGGCCCGGGGTCGCGCGGGCCGTCGCGCAGCAGCCAGCCGGGCGCCCAGTTGGGGCCGCTCATGTGTCCGGTGAAGAAGGTGACGTCGAGGCCGAGGCCGAGCTCGGCGGCGGCGTCGAGGACCCGACCGAGGTTCGTCAGGCACGCCTCGGACACGGTGTCCGGCGCGGGTTGCCAGTCGTCCCACAGCAGGAACACGCGCACGACGTCGAGGCCGAGGTCGGCGATCACCCGGAACTCGGCGCGCACCTCGGCGGCGTCGAAGTCGGACCACCAGCCCATCGCCTTGCGTCGTGGCCAGTAGTTGACCCCGAGCACGAACGCATCGTCGCGCATGTGGACCTCCTCGCCCGCCGCGCGCCGCCGTCGTGTGCCGCGGCGCCCCGTCGCGGACGGCCTTCCCGATGCTACGCCAGGCGGCGAGGGCGGGGCGTGGCGCCGGGGTCGGATACCATGGGAGCGGGCCGAGACGGGCCCGAGGAGGCACCATGTCCAAGCCGGCACCGTACCTGCGCCTGCAGCGCGAGCACCCCGAACTGGTCGAGGCCTACGAGCGCTTCGCATCGGCCGCCCACGAGGCCGGTCCGCTCTCGGAGCGCGAGCGGCGCCTGGTCAAGCTGGCCTTGGCGTTCGCCTGCGACTCGGAGGGCGCGACCCACAGCCACACGCGCCAGGCCCTCGAGGCCGGCATCGGCGCCGAGGACGTCCGTCACGTCGCGTTCCTGGCGGCGACCACGCTCGGGTTCCCGGCGATGATGAAGGCCCTCTCGTGGATCGGGGACGTGGTCGACGAGGCCTGAGGCGACCGCAGCCGGTACGTGTTCACGAGCGATCAGCTCGTGACTTCGTGAACACACGCGCTGTCCGCCCACCAGCGGCCCGCGACGGCCGCCGCCGGCGTCGCCACGGCCGGAGGACGAGCGCCGCGAGGGTGGACAGGCCCGCCGTCACCGCCACCCAGGGCCAGGTGGCCCAGCGAAGCAGCCAGCGCGCGAGGTCCGCCAGCAGGCGTGCCGACGCCTCGGGGTGCTTCGCGATCGTCTTGGCAACGGCGATCAGCAGCGGCTGGCGCGCCAACAGAGCGCGGCCGCCGCGCTCGGCCGCGAGCCGAAGGCCGTCCGGTCCGCGCCCCAGCGCGGCGCGGTAGAGGGCGTCGTCGTCGGTCAGCCGGACGACGCGCTTGCCGCTCCAGCGCAGCGCCAGCAGCGGCGCATCCGCCCGCTCCACGAAGCGCGCCAGCGCGGCGAGGTCGACGGCGTCGTCGGCGAAGGCGAGGACGCGTGTGCCACGGGCGACGCCGAGCCTGGCGGCGATGCGGCCGGCGTCGCTCGACAGGCCGGCGACGGCGCCCCAGGCCCCCCGGCGCAGCGCCGCGAGCAGCTGGTCGGCGAGCCCGCGCGTGAGGCTGCCGGTCCGGCGAGCGGCCTTGAGCAGGGCGTTGCCGACGCCGGCGTGGGGCGCGAAGGTGAGGGCGATGCCGGCCGCCGACAGCCCGATCAGCAGGGGATCGGTCGCGTCGCCGCGACCCCAGGCGGCCCCCTGACGCGTCAGGTCGCGGACGTCGCCGAACACCAGCAGGTCGCTGGCCACGGCGCAGGCGACGCTGGCGGCGTCCTCGCCCACGCCGGTCCAGACCCCGGCCGCGCAGCGCTCGAGGGTCGCCAGCGGCGCGTACCAACTCGCCTCCGCCGCCGCGAGCTCGGCGGCGCAGCCACCGGCCTCGGCCAGCTCCAAGGCGTCGAGCAGGCGCGCCTCGGCCACCGCCTCGGCGGCCTCGTCGCAGAACGGGAAGGGGGGCAACGCCTCCAGGTACGGTCCGCCCAGGTCGAGCCACGCCTTGCCCACGACCGCGGCGACCGCGACCGTCAGCAACACGGCCGCGAGCAGGTGGCGGAGCGGGCGCCAGAACATCGACCGTCATCATGCCAGGCGCCGGCGGGTCGCCGACTCGGGTGGGGGAGACCCGGCTGCGCCTGGAGGGTGCCTGGAAGGTCCGGGTCTTCCTGCCGTCCGGGTGAAGGGCGGGCCGGCGCCGCCCCTCTGCCGCGTCCTCCGGGGGCTAAGCTAGGTGCATGCTCCAGTTCTATGGCAACCAGCCGCCCGCCGCGCTCAACACGCTGCGCGTCGGCGGCACCTGCCCGCACTGCGGGCAACGGTCGAGCTTCACCCGCATGCAGGACCTCATCGAGAACGTCGCGCGATCGGCGAAGCTGCGCGAGATCATGGTGGTGTACCACTGCGACGCCTGCCTGGCGCCGGTGCCCGTGCGCTACGACGTGGTCGATTGGGACCCGACCCGCGTCGACCGCCCGCGGATGGCGCTGCCGGTCGTCGAGAGCTACGACTTCGAGCACGTGCCCGAGCCGGTGGCGCACGCGATCAAGGAGGCGCTCGACTGCCTGTCGGTGCAGGCGTTCCTCGGCTTCGGCGCCATGGCGCGCCGGGCGGTGCGGGCGATCGTGGAGGACCTCGAGCCGCAGGGCGAGGAACGCATCGAGCGACATCTCGAGGAGATCCTCGAGCTCACCGGCCTCGACGACGACTGGAAGGACAAGGCGCGGCAGGCGCTGCGCCCGGCGCCAGGCGTGGCGGAGCCCGACCTCGACGCCCGTGGGGCCAAGGTGCTGCTCTCGCTCCTGCGCGACCTGACGTACCAACTCTACACGCGGCCGGGGCGGGTGCGCTGGGCGGCGGAGTGAGGGCGGGGGTTACGGCGTGGCTGGCTGTTCGTGGGTCACCTACGTGTGATAAGACAACTTATCAAACCCAGCGTCGCCGACGACGGTAGCGCCACGCCGCCCTGGGCGCTCAGCCCGACGTCCCGTGCCCACCCAAGATGTCGCTGCTGTAGACGTTGATCCGCTCGATGATGTCGTGCACGTCTCGCTCGTCGAGACCCTGGTGGGCCAAGGTCTCCAGCAGGTGCTCGACGAAGCGTTGGAAGTGGTGCCGCTCGATGCCGCGGCCGCGGTGGGCGTACGCCAACGGCCTGCCGAAGTAGGTCACCGGACCGCCGAGCGCCACCGAGAAGAACTCGCGCTGCATCGCCCGCAGCTTCTTCAGGTCCGTCTTCGCGAAGAACGGCGCGAGCTCGGGGTCGGCCGTCACGCGCTCGTAGAAATGCTCCACGAGCGTGGCGACCGTCTCGGCGCCGCCGATCCGCTCGTACAGCGAGGGCTGCGGGTAGGTCATCGCGGTCTCCTGTTCCGCGCCACGGATGGCCCGCTGGCGTCCGGCATCTGCCGTCAGCATCGCCGCTGGATGGCCGGTGGCGCAAGGCATGGAGTCCCCGTGACCGCGGCGGCGGCCGCCGCGTCCCGGTTCGGTGCGGTGTCGCGCGCACCACGGGCGACGCTAGCAGGCCGTATGTGCGGTATAACGGTGTATTACCATCAGGATGCGGCAGCTTCTGCGCCGTCGACCCACCGCGTCGGCTCGTCGCGCCGGATCGAGAAGACGCGGCTGACGCCATCCTCCGACGTCACGCCCAAGAGCGTGTCGGCGACCTCGAAGGTCGCCTTCTGGTGGGTGATGAGGACGAACTGCGTCCCGCGCGACGCCAGCGTCTCGAGGAAGTGGCAGAAGCGCCGGATGTTGGCCTCGTCCAGCGGCGCGTCGACCTCGTCCAGGACGGCGATCGGGAGGCTGCCGACGTCGCCCGCCATCAGGGCGAACAGGAACGCGAGCGCCCCCATGGTGCGCTCCCCCACCGACAGCAGGTTGAGCGACTCCGTCCGCTTGCCGGGCGGCTGCAGGCGGATGCGCAGGCCCACCGGACGCACGCCCTCGCGCTCGACCTCGATCGCGCCCATCGCCGTGGGGCCGAAGAGCTGCCGCACGTGCTCGGCGAACCCGTCGCGCAGCGCCAACAGGGCCGTGTCGAGCCGCTCGTTGGTCTCCGCGTCGATGCCCGCGAGGGCACCCGCGAGCTCGGCGACCGCCTCGGTCGCCTGGGCGCCCTCGGCCTCGAGCGAGGCGAGGCGCTCGGCCTGGGTGGCGTGGTCCACGGCCGCCCGCTGGTTGACGGGCCCGATCGCCGCGAGGGCCGCCTCGACCTCGCGCCAGCGTGCGCGCGCCACCCGCTCGCTCAGCGGCAGCGGCGTCACCCCGGTCGGCAGGCCAGCGCGCTCGTCCAGCGCCAGCTCGAGCGCCGCCTCGCGGCGGGCCGAAGCTAGCCGGGCGGCCTCCAGCGCGTCACCGGCCTGGGCCTGTCCCTCGGTGGAGCGGCGCAGCAGCGCCTCCGCCTGCCGGTGGGCCGCGTCGGCGCCGTCGAAGGCCACCCGGCGCGCGTCGAGGTCGCGCGGCAGGGCCGCCTCGGCCGCGCCGCGGCGCGCCCTCGCCTGCGCCTCCTCCTCGGCCCAGCGGGTGGCCTCCTCGGCGTGCCCCTCGGCGTCGTTGCGCAGGCGCTCGGCCCGCTCGAGCGCCTGGCGGTGGGTGATGCGCGCGGCCTCGTAGGCCAGCAGGCGTTCGCTCCCGACCTCTGCCTCGCGCCGGGCCTCGGCGGCCTCGGCCACGGCGGACTCCGCCACCCCCCGCAGGGCGTCGAGCGCGGTCTGGGCCTGGGCCTCGGCCGCGGTCCAGCTGGCCAGGTCGCTGGCGGCCTCGGGCTCGGTCGGCGCCACCAGCTCGGCCGCCATGGCGTCGAGCCGGCGGGCCCGCGCGTCCAGGGCCGCCAGCGCCTCGCGTCGTCGCTCCCGGGCGTCGTGCGTGCGCCGCCACGTCGCCTCGGCGCCGTCGGCGGCGGCGCGCCGTGCCGCGGCGTCCGCCTGGGCCGCCCGCACCCGCTCCTGGGCGGCGGCGCGTTCGGCGAGGGCCGCCGCGGCGGCCGCCGCCGCCGCGGCGGCGTCGCGTTCGGCCTGCTCCAGGTCGCGTCCCAGCCCCAGGACCGTGGCCCCGCCCGTCCGCCGGCCGCCGCTGATGGCGCCGCCGGCCTCGACGACGTCGCCCTGTAGGGTGACGAGGCGCGGGCGGTCGGCATGGCGGCGCGCGATCGCGGTGGCCGTCGCGAGATCGGGCACCAGGTGGGTGTTCGCCAGCAGCTGTGCCACCACCGGCCGGTACGCGGGCTCGACGTCGACGGCGTCGGACGCACGGCCGATCACACCGGGCAGGCGGGCGCCACCGCCGTCCTCACGCGGCGGCCGCAACAGGTCGAGCGGCAGGAGCGTCACCCAGCCCCCGGCGCGACGGACCTCGGCGAGGACCCGCTCCGCGGTCTCGGCGGTATCGACCACCACGTACTCGGCGCGGCGCCCGAGGGCCCCGGCGATGGCGGCCCGATGCTCGGGCGTCACCCGCAGCAGATCGGCCACGCTGCCCACGACGCCGGGCACCCCCGACGTCAGGGCCACCCGGGGACCCTGGCCGTAACCGCGCCGGGCCTCGAAGGTCGCCCGGGCCCGCTCCGCCGCGCGACCGGACGCCGCGGCCTCGGCGTGCGCCGTCGCGTGCGCCTCGTGGGCCGCCTCCAGGTTCCGGCGGCCCTCCTCGAGCCGTGCCTCCGCCTCGACCACGGCGGCACGCGCCGCGTCGCGCCGGGCCTCGAGGTCCGCCGCGTCGGGGCCGGCCCCTTCGTCCGCGACCGCGGCCCGGTCCTGGTCGAGGGCCGCGCGCTCCGCCGCCAGGCCCGCGACGCGCGCGCGGTGGGCCGACCACGCCGCGACCAGCTCGGCGTGCCGGACGCGCGCCGCCCGGTGACCCACGCGCACGCGCTCGAGCTCGACCTCGGCCGAGGCCCGTCGCGCCAGCGCCGACTCGGACGCCGACTCGGCGTCGTCGACCCATCGGCGGAGCGCGGCCAGGTCGACCTGGGGATCGACGGGCGGCGGGGTCGCCGCCAACGAGGCGGCCTCTCCCCTGGCCGTGTCGCGTGCCCGCTCGGCCGCCGAGCGCCGCTCGACGGCCCGCTCGACGCCGGCGCGGGCCAGGGCGAGGACGCCCTGCGCACGCTCGGCCGCCGCCGAGGCCTCGCGGAACTCGCGCTCCGCCACCGTGCGTCGGTCGCGGGCGGCGTCGACGGCCGCGCGCGCCTCGGCCAGCCGCTCGCGGCCCTCGAGGATGCGCTGCTCGGCCGCGCCGACCTCGCGCCGCAGGTCCGCGACCTCGGCCGCCAGGGCCTCCACCCGCGCGTGCCCGGCGGTCACCCGCAACGCCAGGGCCTCACGCGTGAGTTCGGCATGGCGCTGGGCGACCTGCGCCTCGTGACGGAGGTGCTCGATGCGTTCGCGCAGCTCCAGGAGCACGTCCTCCAGCCGCAGCAGGTGCGCCTGGGCCGCGTCGAGACGGGCCTGCGTCTGGTCGCGCCGCCCCGCCAGCCGCGCCACGCCGGCCGCCTCGGCGACGTAACGCAGCAGGGTCGACGGGTCGGCCATGAGGACGCCGGCGACCTCGCCCTGGCCGATCATCGCCACGCCGGCGGTCCCCAGGCCCGAGCCGGCCAGCGCGTCGTCCACGTCGACGAAGCGCGCCAGGCGGCCGTCGAGCCGCAGGCGGCTGGCGCCCGAGCGATCGAGGTCGCGGCGCACCTTGATGCCGCGGCGACCATCCGAGAGCTCCACCTCGACCTCGGCGTAGCCCACGCCGCGCTTGCCGTCGGCGCCGTGGAAGATCAGGTCGGTGCGCGTCTCCGCCCGGAACTCGCGCGCGCGGCCGCCGCCGGTGACCCACTTGAGGGCGTCGAGCAGGTTCGACTTGCCGGAGCCGTTGGGTCCCACCACCGCCGTGACGCCGGGCGAGAACTCGAGCGTCGTGCGGTTCCCGAACGACTTGAAGCCCTGCAGCGTGAGCGTCGTCAGCCGCACGCGGCACCCAACGGCCGACCGCCCGTCAGCGTGGCCACGCCCCTGCGGCCAGGGCCTGGAGCGTGGCGGCGCTGGCGCGAATGCCCTGCAGGTAGTGGTGCACCTCGAACTTCTCGTTGGGTGCATGCAGGCGGTCGTCCTCCAGCCCCATGTCGAGCAGCACGGGGACGGCGCCCAGGATGCGCTGCAGCTCCACCACCACGGGGATCGAACCGCCCGTGCGGGCGTAGACCACGGGTCGGCCCCAGACGGCCTCCAGCGCGCGCGCCGTGGCGCGCACGGCATCGTGGTCCAGCGGCGTCAGCGCGGGCTCGGCGATGCCCTCCGCGGTCACCTCGACGGTCACGCCCTCGGGGGCCACGCCCTCGAGGTGCCGGCGGACCAGGTCGACCACGCGCCGGGGGTCTTGCCGCGCCACCAGCCGGCAGCTCAGCTTCGCGACGCCCGCCGCCGGGATGACGGTCTTCGAGCCCGGTCCGACGAACCCGCCACCGAGGCCGTGGACGTCCAGCGTCGGTCGCGCCCACAGGCGTTCGAGCAGCCCGTACCCCGCCTCGCCCGGGGTGGCCGACACGCCGGCGTCGGCCATGAAGGCGGCGCGGTCGAAGGGCACGGCTTCGAGGCGGGCGCGCTCGGCGGCATCGATCTCCACGACGTCGTCGTAGAAGCCGGCGACCGCGATGCGTCCGTGCTCGTCCTTGAGGGTGGCGATCATCGTGGCGAGGGCGTTCAGCGCGTTGGGAACGCCGCCGCCGTAGGCGCCCGAGTGCAGGTCGCGCCCGGCCGACCGGACGCGGACACTCAGGTAGGCCAGGCCGCGCAGCCCGTAGGTGATCGTGGGGACGCCGGGCGCGACCATCGCGCCGTCCGACACGAGCGCCACGTCGGCGGCCAACTCGTCGCGATGGCGGCGCAGGAAGCCGGGCAGGCTGGGGCTGCCGATCTCCTCCTCGCCCTCGACCAGGAAGCGCACGTTGAGCGGCAGGCGACCGTGGAGTTCGCGCAGCGCCTCCACCGCCTTGACGTGCGCGTAGACCTGGCCCTTGTCGTCCGAGGCGCCACGCGCCAGGATCCGCCCGTCGACGATCGCCGGTTCGAAGGGCGGCGTCGTCCAGGCCTCGAGCGGCTCGGCCGGCTGGACGTCGTAGTGGCCGTAGACGAGGACCGTCGGCGCGCCGGGCACGAGGGGCGACGCGGCGGTCACGATCGGGTGCCGGTCCGTCTCGTGGACGCGGGCCGCGAGCCCGGCCCGCTCGAGGGCCGCGGCCATGAAGGCGGCGGCGCGGCGCACGTCGGCCACGCGCTCGGGATCGGTCGAGACCGAGGGGATGCGGAGGAGGTCGAGCAACTCCGCGAGGAGCCGGTCGCGCTGCGCCTCCACGTGGGCGGCGACGGCGGCCACGGCGGCGGCGTCGACGCCAGGCGCGCCGTCACCGGCGATGGGTTCCGGGAGCGGGTCCGCCAGCATGGAGAGGAGGCTACCACGACCGTCGCGGGCCCCCAGGGGCGGCGCCCGCGATGCCGCGTCGCCGGCGGTGGCAGCCTCAGCCGCGCCCGGTCAGGCGGTCGAGCCCGCGCCGCAGGGCCGGGTCATCCTCGCCGCCGGCCTCGTGGTCGTCGACGGGTGCCGGGAGGGCCCGCGCGCCCTTCAGCTCGAGCTGCAGGCGCTCCTGCAGGGTGCCGATCCGATCCTCCAGACGCTGCTGCAGCACGTCGAGCTTCAGCCGTAGGCGGATGATCTCCTCCACCCCGGCCAGGTTGACGCCCAGCTCCTGGGTCAACCGGCGGATCTCGCGCAACTGCTCGATGTTGCGCTGCGAGTACAACCGCGTCTTGCCGGCGCTGCGCGCCGGCTCGATCAGCCCCTTGCGCTCGTACAGGCGCAGCGTCTGGGGGTGCATGTCGACCAGCTCCGCCGCGACGCTGATGACGTACAGCGGCTTGTCTCGGTCGAGCGCAGGGTCGCTCCCCTCGGCCTCGACCCTTCGCCGCTCGTCGTGTTCGCTCATGCCTTCCTCCCGGCCGTCGATAGGCGCCGCCAGGCATCGCGCCAGGTCGCCGCCGAACCCGTCAACGCCTCGGTCAGCGCCGCGCCCGCGGCCCGCGCGAGCCCGCGCCAGACGTCGACGCGCAGGGTCAGGACCAGATCGCCACCGGCGAGCCCCGCGCCGGCCACCCGCAGCCGCTGCCCGTCGCGGGCACCGGCGAGGATGCGCACGCGGCTGCCGGCGATCTGCAGCACCGCGCCGCGGTCGGCCTCGAGGGGCGTCACCGCCACCTCGGCCAGCAGGTCGCGTCCCTGCCGCCGGATCCCCGGCGGGAGCGCGACGTGGAGCTCGACGTAGGCGTCGCCCGGCGGGCGCCCCGGTCCGCCGAGGCGCTGCAGCCGCAGCTTCTGCCCGGGCCTGACGCCGGCGGGGACGCGCACGTCGACTTCCATGCCGTGCCGCAGCACGCCGCTGCCGCCGCAGTCGGCGCAGGCGCCGGCGAGCGGCCCGCCGCTCGCTTGGCAGGCCGGACAGGCGACGGGGCCGGCGACGCGGACCCGACGCGTGCCCCCGCGTCGGGCGAAGGCGAGGTCGACGCGGAGTGGGACGGCGCGGTCCTCGCCCGGCAGCAGGCCCGCCTGACGGAAGGCGCGCGTCATGCCGCGGAACAGCACGTCGAACACCACGTGCCCCGTGGTCGGCACCGAGCCGGCGGCGGCGTAGCGGCCCCAGTCCAGCGGGACGTCGGCCTCCTGGAAGACGCTGCGCCAGTCGACCGTGCCGAAGTCGGGCCGCGGCGCAGCCGACGCCCGCGCGCGCCCGCCGGCGATCCCGCCGGCCGCCACGTAGGCGTCGTAGCGGCGACGGGCGTCCGGGTCGCGCAGCGTCGCGTAGGCCTCGGAGGCCGACTTGAAGCGCTCCTCGGCACCGGGGTCGTCCGGGTTGCGGTCGGGGTGGTCGCGCAAGGCGCACTCGCGGTAGGCACGCTTGATCGCGTCGGCATCGGCATCGCGCCGGACGCCGAGCACCTCGTACGGGTCGCGACGCGGCGGGCTCACGCGGGGAGTCTAGCAGATGTGAGTGAGGTAGACTCAAGTCCGTCCGACGGGCGCATGAGCGCGGCGATGCTAGGCTGCGGTCGGGCGCGGCGGTCGCCCGACGGGAGGGACGCCATGACCGCTAGAGGTCGTCGCTTCGTCGTCCTGCTGTTGTCGCTGGCCCTGCTGGTCGGCGCGGCGTCGGCGTGTCGCAACGAGACCCAGAACCGCATCCGGCGCAGCATCCAGGACTTCACCAACGTGCGCATGTACATCTCCGTCTACAGCCTGACCGGCGACGTCCTGTTCGAGGGCATGGTGGACGGCAAGGTGACCCGGGCCAGCGCGCTGTCGGACGACGGCAGCGAGAACGCCGCCGGCGAGTACGTCTACTGGTACGACGAGCGGGGCCGCTACCACCAGACGAGCCTCCCCTACCTGGTCACGACCTACGACCGACGTCCGGCGGCCGCGCCTTGATGGATGAGCGCTGTGTGACGCGCGCGCTCATCCGCCGCGGCGCGCGCGGCGTAGCCTGAGGCGCTGCGAAGCGAAAGGAGCCCACATGTTCCCCCGACCTCTCGCGACCCTCCTCGTCGCCTCGGCCGTGTGGCTCACGAGCGCCTGCACCATCACGATCGTCCCCGACTCCGATGCCGCGCAGGTCGACCGGCCGCGGCCCGATCCGTCGCAGTTCGTGATCATCGAGCGGTTCGAGAGCCAGCGGCCCAGCTACTGGGTCGGCGATCGCGTCTCCTTCCGCATCCGCACCAACCAGTCCGGCTTCGTCACGCTGACCGCGTTCGACCCCGACGGCAGCGTGTACGTCATCGCCCGCAACGTGCCCGTGCGGGGCAACCGCATCGAGACCATCCCCGCCCCTCTCGGCCGCGTCGCCTTCGTCGCGGCGCCACCGACGGGCCGTCACGTCGTCCGGGCCCACTTCACGCCCGAACGCACGCCCGAGCGCGTCACGTTCGTCGGCATCGGCTCGCTCGACGCCTGGTTGGGGCAGATCGTGCTCGAGATCCGTGGCTTCGGCTACGGCGCCGACTCGGTCGCCGAGACACGATTCGACGTGCGGCGCTGAGTCCGGGGGCTCGATCCGCCCACGTCCCTGGAGGTTCGATCATGCCCATGCCTCGCCTCGGCACCGCCCTCGCCGCCCTCGCCCTGTTCGTCCTGGCTTCGGCGTGCACCGTGACGTTCCTGCCGCCGGGCGACGCCCCGCCGCCGTCCGCGGCCGAGCGCCCCCAGCCGCCCGCGGCCACGGAGCCGGTGCGGCCGCAGCCCCCGCGGCCGGTCGCCGGACTGCCCAGCGACGCGGACTTCTTCGTCTTCGAGGTCGGCCCGTCGACCATCTACCCGAGCGACCAGCTCTACTTCCGGGTGCAGGTCCTGCGGCCCGGCTACCTCACCGTCAGCGCGATGGCGCCGAACGGGCGGGTGGTCGTGCTGCTGAGCGACGTCGCCATCGGTGTCCTGCCGATCACCACGATCCTCCCGCGCGCCGACTCGCGGACGCCCGTCCTCGCCAGCGGTCCGGTCGGCGCCTGGCGCGTGTTCGCTCAGTTGACGCCGGCGCCGGCCGGCGCTCGTTACGGCGGGCTGCAGGGGCTCGACGCCTGGACCGGGGCGATCGCCGCGAACCTCGCCCGGTTCGACCGCGCCAGCGTGATCGAGTCCGCCTACGAGGTTCGCAGCCGCTGACGCGTCGCGGGCGCGCATGACGCTGGGGTACAATCGAGCCACGAGCCCGCCCCCTGGTCGGCCGGTCCTCCGGACCGCTTCGGCTCGGGGGGCGTGATGGAAGGCAGGCGACGTGGCGGGCCATAGCAAATGGGCGCAGATCAAGCGCAAGAAGGCTGCGAACGACAAACAGCGCGGCAAGACCATCAGCAAGCACGTCCGGGCCATCCAGAGCGCGGTGCGTGAGGGTGGTGGCGGTGACCCTTCGTCGAACCTGCCGCTGAAGAACGCCCTGGCGGCGGCCAAGAGCGACAACGTCCAGGCGGACAACATCGATCGCGCCATCGAGCGCGCGTCGGGCGGCGGCGAGAACGGCGCCGCGTTCGAGACGGTCTTCTACGAGGGCTACGGGCCGGGTGGCATCGCCGTGCTCGTCGAGGTGCTGACCGACAACCGCAACCGCACGGTCGGCGAGGTGCGGCACGTCTTCACCAAGCGCGGCGGCAACCTCTCCGGCAGCGTCGCGTGGCAGTTCGAGACGAAGGGTCTCATCGTTGTCGAACGCGACGACGACGCCGTCGCGGAGGCCGCCATCGAGGCCGGTGCGGACGACGTCGAGGTCGACGACGGCGCCACCACCGTCTACACGGCGCCGACGTCGCTCTACGACGTCGTCGAGGCGCTTCAGCGTGCGGGCGTCGAGCCGCAGGTCAGCCAGTTGACCAAGGTCCCGCAGACCACCACCGCCCTCGCCGCGGACGAGGCCGCCCGGGTGGTGGCGTTCCTGGAGGCGCTCGAGGAGCTCGACGACGTGCAGAACGTGTACAGCACCGCCGACCTGTCGGCGTTCGCCGACCCGGTCGCCGGCTGAGGAGGGACCCATGAGCTTCCCGACCGTCGCGTGGGACGCGGTCCCGCGCATCACCGGCGCCCAGATGCAGCAGCTCATCATGCTGGCGACCGGCAAGTACGGCCTCGACAGCCGGCTGCTGGTCGAGCACACGGCCCGCAACATCGTGTGCCTGGTGGACGCCCACGCGCCCGAGGGCACGGTGCTGGTGGTGGCGGGGCGCGGGAACAACGGCTCGGGCGGCCTCGCCGCCGCCAGGCTGTTGGCCGCCCGCGGGCGGCGCGTGTGGGTGGTGCCCACGCACGAGGCGGAGAACTACTCCGGGACGCCCAAGGAGCAGCTCGAGCACCTGCGCCACTACGAGAGCGTCAAGGTGCGCACCAGCCTTCCCAAGATGAAGTTCGCCTGCGTCGTCGACAGCGCGATCGGCACCAACCTCGAGGGCCCGCCGCGCGGCCGCACGCTCGACGTGATCACGGTCGTGAACCAGCTCGTCGGCCAGGGCAGCTGCGTCATCTCGCTCGACGTCCCCACCGGCCTGAAGGCGGACGACGGCTCGCTGCCGGGGGACGTGGTCCACGCCACCATGACCCTGGCCATCGGCCTCGCCAAGCGCGGCGCCGCGCCCGGCGAGCACGTCGGGCGGCTGTTCGTCGGCGACCTGGCCCTTCCCGACGGCCTCTACGAGGGCATGGGGCTGGAGCCGCCGCGCATGCCGGCGTTCGTGACCGAGGTCGTGGCGGGCTGAGCTCGGCTGGCCGGCGCCCCCCGAAGCGCCGGAGCCCGGCTCGAGGCCGGGCTCCCGCTTCGTCCGACCGCGGCCGGACATCGTGTGGTAGGCGCGGCCAGGATTGAACTGGCGACCTCTACAGTGTCAATGTAGCGCTCTCCCACTGAGCTACGCGCCTGCGTGGTCGTTCCTTGACGCCGGTCCAGGTGGGTCCGGAGCGGTTGGGTGGAGGCGCCGACCGGATTCGAACCGGTGAATGGAGGTTTTGCAGACCTCTGCCTTACCACTTGGCTACGGCGCCAAGCCCTTGGAAACTACCACGCGCCCCTGGGGCTGTCAACGCGTGGGGCACGGTGCCCACGCGGTCTGCTAGCCTCCCGCCATGCGCATCGCGTCGCTGCTGGAGCGCGTGTCCGCCCTGGAGACGCCGGCGGGTGCCAGCGGGCGGCCCGACCGCGGCGGGCCTCCCCGGCCGATGACGATCCGCGCGGTAAGGTGCCGGCATGAGCGACGGCACGCCCACGCGCTTCGCCCACCTGCACCAGCACACCGCCTACAGCCTCCTCGACGGCGCGGCGCGCATCAAGGACCTGGTCGACTGGGTCAAGCAGGTCAGCCCGTCCGACGCGGCCCTGGCGATGACCGACCACGGCAACATGCACGGCGCGGTCGAGTTCAGCAAGGCCGCCGCTGCGGCCGGCGTCAAGCCGATCATCGGTCTCGAGGCCTACATGACGCCCGGCTCGCGTTTCGACAAGCGCCGACTCGAGGGGCGCCTCGACGGCGGCTACTACCACCTCACGCTGCTGGCGAAGGACCTGACCGGGTACCGCAACCTGTGCAAGCTCTCGAGCCGGGCGTTCCTCGAGGGCTTCTACATGAAGCCGCGCATCGACTTCGAGTTGCTCGAGGAGCACCACGAGGGCGTCATCGCGCTGTCGGGGTGCCTCGGAGGGCAGCTGCCGCGCACCATCCTCGACGTCGGTCCGGAGGCCGGCGAGGCCGTGCTGAAGCGCTACCTCGACCTGTTCGGCGACGACTACTTCATCGAGCTGCAGGACCACGGCCTCGCCGACCAGCAGCGGCTCAATCCCATCCTCATGGCGTTGGCGGACCGGCACGGCATCGCGCCGGTGGCCACCAACGACGGCCACTACGTGCGCAAGGAGGACGCCCGGGCGCACGAGGCGCTGCTGGCGATCCAGACCAAGACCGTCCTGTCCGACCCCGAGCGCTTCCGCTTCCCCTGCGACGAGTTCTACGTCAAGACGCCCGCCGAGATGGCGGTCGCGATCCCGGACACCGCGTACCCGAGCGCGCTCGCCAACACGATGGTGGTGGCCGACCGCTGCACGCTGGAGCTGCCGATCGGGAGTCGGCGCGTGTACCAGATGCCCGAGCTGCCGCTGCCGCCGGGCCGGACGCTGGCGGAGCAGCTGCGGATCCAGACGTACGCCGGCATGGGTCGGCGCTACGGGGCGCACGTCGGCGAGGCGCTGTGGCGCGCCTACCTCGCCCATGCGGACGGCGCCGCGGCGAGCGACGCCCCGCTCGACGAGGTCTGGCTGCGCCTGGCTCGGCACGCCGAGGCCGGCCGGCGGCCCAAGCGCGAGGACGAGCCCTACGATCGCTACGAGGCCCCGCACCTGGAGGCCTTCGCGGCCTCCTGGCCCGACGCGGAGGCGGTCGCGCTCCTCCGACGGGCCGAGTTCGAGCTCGGCGTCATCATCGCGATGGGCTTCCCCGACTACTTCCTGATCGTCGCCGACTTCATCGGCTGGGCCAAGGACCACGGCATCGCCGTCGGCCCCGGGCGCGGCTCGGGCGCGGGCTCCATCGTGGCGTACGCCCTGCGCATCACCAACATCGACCCGCTCGCCTACGGGCTCCTGTTCGAGCGCTTCCTCAACCCCGACCGCGTCTCCCTGCCGGACTTCGACATCGACTTCTCGGACGCCCGCCGCGGCGAGGTGATCGACTACGTGCGCCGCACGTACGGCGACGACAGGGTGGCGCACATCGCCACCTTCGGGACGCTGGCCTCGCGTGCGGCGATCAAGGACGCGGCCCGGGTGATGGAGGCGCCCTTCGCCGACGCCGACAAGGTCTCGAAACTGATCCCGCTGGTGTTCGGGCGGTCGGTGCCCATCCGCGTCGCGCTCGAGGAGATCTCCGAGCTGCGCGAGCTCTACGCCGCCGGCGCGCAGCCGTACGTCGACGTCGCGATGTCGCTCGAGGGCCTCACGCGGCACGCGTCGGTGCACGCGGCGGGCGTGATCATCGCGCGCGACCCCATCACCGACCTGGCGCCGGTGTTCCGCACGGGCGACGGACCCATCGTGTGCCAGTACGACATGGGCTCGGTCGAGGACCTGGGGTTCATCAAGATGGACTTCCTGGGGCTGCGCACCCTGTCGCTGATCGAGGCGGCCGTGCGCATCGTGCGCGACACGTACGGCATCCAGCTCGACCCCGACGCCTTCGCGCCCGACGACCCGGACACGTACGAGCTGCTGTCCAAGGGCGAGGCCGCGGGCGTGTTCCAGTTCGAGTCGCCGGGGATGGTCGACACCCTGCGCAAGCTCAAGCCCCGTCGCATCCAGGACCTCATCGCGGTGTCGGCGCTCTACCGGCCGGGTCCGATGGAGAACATCCCGACCTACATCCGCCGCCACCACGGGCTCGAGCAGGTGAGCTACGCCGAGTTCCCCACCGCGTCGCCGCTGCTCGGCCCGATCTTGGAGGAGACCTACGGCATCCCCGTCTACCAGGAGCAGATCATGCAGATCGCCCAGGCCGTGGCCGGCTACAGCCTGGGCGAGGCCGACCTCCTGCGGCGCGCGATGGGCAAGAAGAAGGTCGCGGAGATGGAGCAGCAACGCGACGTCTTCGAGCGCGGCGCCCGCGAGCGCGGCATCCCCGCCCACGAGGCGAACCACATCTTCGACCTGCTAGAGAAGTTCGCGAACTACGGGTTCAACAAGTCGCACTCGGCCGCCTACGGCGTGCTGTCGTTCCAGACCGCCTACCTCAAGGCCCACTACCCCGTCGCGTTCGCCGCCGCCCTGCTCACGGTCGAGCGCGGCGACAGCGACAAGGTCGCCCAGTACGTGGCCGATGCCCGTCACCTCGGGGTCGAGGTGCTGCCGCCCGACATCAACACCTCGAACGGCGACTTCACCCCGGACGGCGGCGTCGTGCGCTTCGGGCTCTACGGCGTCAGGAACGTCGGCGACGCCGCCGTCGACCACCTGGTGCGCGAGCGGCAGCAGGGCGGTCGCTTCCGCGACCTGTTCGACTTCTGCCGCCGGGTGGATACCCAGCTGGTGAACAGGCGCGCGCTGGAGTCGCTCGTCCGGTCGGGTGCGTTCGACGGCCTGGGCGACCGCGCGACCCTGCTCGCGCACCTCGAGCCGGCCCAGCGCTGGGGCGCCGCCCAGCGCGAGCAGGCGAGCCTGGGGCAGATGGGCCTGTTCGCGGTCGACGAGGTCGCGCCGCCGCCGCTCGACCGTGTCGCGCCGGTCGGCGCCCTCGACCTGCTGCGCATGGAGAAGGACGCGCTGGGCCTCTACCTCTCGAGCCACCCGATGGCGCAGTACCCGGGCCTGGCGGAGTCCGCGACCTGCCCCGTCGCGGAGGTGGACGCATGGTGGCGGGAGCGGGGATCGGGCGAGGAGCGCGGGAGGGCGCGGGTCGCGCTCGCCGGCCTGCTGCAGAACGTGGCCAAGCGGCCGACCCGCAAGGGCGGCATGATGGCACGCTTCGAGATCGCCGACACCACGGGCGTGCGCGAGCTCGTCGCCTTCGGGCGCGTGTTCGACGACATCGCGGCGTCGCTGGTCGAGGATGCGCCGGCGGTGGTCGTGTGCGAGGCGAGCCAGGACGGCGACGCGCTACGGCTGGTGGCGGAGCGCGTGGTGCGTTGGGACCAGCGGGCACAGGGGCCCGAGGTCGCGATCCTCAGCTTCGACCTCGCGGGCCTCGGCACCCACCACCTGCTCGAGCTGCGCTCCTGTCTCGACGACCATGCGGGTCGCGTGCCGGTCGAGTTGCGCGTGCGGACCGAGGGCGGCACGCTGCACTACGTGGCCGAGGGCGTGCGGGTGGACCGCGACGGCCTGGACGAGGTGGCGGGGGCCTGCCCGTGGCTGCAGGCCACGGTGGCGCTCGACGTGCGCGCCTGGCTCGACGAGCGGGGTCGCGCGGCGTACGGGCCGCGTTCGAACGGCGGCGCGAACGGGCGCGCGTCGGCGGCCGTGGAGGTGCCGTTCTGAGCGTGCGACCGCGCGTTCGCGGCGCGCTCAGCCCCACTGGGTGACGGTGGGGCGCCCCCGCTCGAGGTCGACCTGCGTGGCCGACAGCTTGAACTGCTGCGCCGAGGTCGCCGCGTGCATCGCGGTCTCGTAGCTGATCTGGTCCTGAGCGTAGAGGTCGGCCAGGTGGTCGTCGAAGAGCTGCATGCCGTCGAGGCGCGAGTCGCGGATGGCGTCGTAGATTTCGCCGGTGCGCTGCTCGTCCTTGATCAGGTCGCGGATCCGCAGCGTCCCCTTGAGGATCTCCATCGCCGCCACCCGGCCGCCGCCGCCCACCCGCGGCAACAGCCGCTGCGAGACGATGCCGACGAGCGACTCGGCGAACAGGATGCGCGCCACGTCGCGCTCGTGGGGCGGGAACAGCTCCATCATCCGGTTGATCGTGCGGGCCGCGTCCTGGGTGTGCATCGTGGCGAACACCAGGTGGCCCGTCTGGGCGGCCGACAGGGCGGCCGTCGCGGTGGCGTGGTCGCGGATCTCGCCGATCATGATGACGTCGGGGTCCTGCCGCATGGCGGCCACCAGGGCCTCCGAGAAGGAGAGCGCGTCCATGCCGATCTCGCGCTGGACGATCGCGGACCGCTTCGACTTGTGGAGGAACTCGATCGGGTCCTCCACCGTCACGATCATCTTGCCGTGGATGGCGTTGATCTCGTCGATGATGCGCGCGAGGGTCGTCGACTTGCCGGAGCCGGTTGGTCCGGTGACCAGGACGATCCCCTTCTCCATGTCGCGGAAGTAGGCGATGGTCTCCTGCGGCAGGTTGACGACCTGCAGCATGCTCGCGTCGGAGCCGATGATGCGCAGCACGGCGCTGACGCTGCCGCGCTGGCGGAACAGGTTGACGCGGAAGCGCCCTAGGCCGGCGACGCTGTAGGCCAGGTCGACCTGGTGGCGGTCGGTGAACACGAGCTTCTGGCGCTCGTCACACATCGCGTCGACGAGCTTGTCGGTGAACGCCGGTCCGATCTTGGTGTCCGCGACCGGCGTAAGCCTGCCGTGCACGCGCGCCAGGGGGGGCAGGCCGACGTGCAGGTGGAGGTCGGAGGCGCCGCGGTCTACGAGCGTCTTGAGCAGGTCGTGGAAGTTCACCCGCCTACGATACCGGCCGACGCGCGACGCTGCAGCGAGCAAGTAGACTGCCGGCCATGACACCTTGCACCGATGCCCCGCACGGCGGCCCGGCGTGACGCGCCTCCTGATCCCGCTCGTGGCCGCGTTCACCCTGGTGCTGTTGGTCGTGTGGCTGCAGCAACGCCCGGCCCCGACGACAGCCCCGATCGAAACGGCGTCGACGGCCACCGCGCCCAGCGCCACCGACGCGACGCCGGAGGCGAACGCCGAGACGAGCGCCGAGGCGAGCGAGCCGGCCGACGAGCCCGGTACCGAGCCGGCCGGACCCGATGCCGACGATGCGGCGCCGGAGCCGACCGCGGCCGCGCCGGCGGCCGAGGCCCCGTCCCAGACCGAGGCCGAGGCCACGCCGCTCCCCGAGGGCTTCGTCGCCCTGGCGCCGCGCTCGACCGAGCGCCGCCTCGCCTTCGACGGCGCGGACGACGTCCTCGACCCCGGGCTCGACTACGCCGCCGTCATCGAGACCAACCGCGGCGTCATCGTGGTCGACCTGCACGAAACGCAGACGCCGGTCACCGTCAACAACTTCGTGTTCCTGGCGCTGCACCGCTTCTACGACGGCATCGCGTTCCACCGCGTCATCGACGGCTTCATGGCGCAGACCGGCGACCCGACCGGCACCGGCACCGGCGGGCCCGGCTACCGCTTCGCCGACGAGATCGTGCCCGAACTGCGGCACGACGGGCCCGGCGTGTTGTCGATGGCCAACGCCGGCCCAGGCACCAACGGCTCGCAGTTCTTCCTCACCTTCGACGCCACCGCCTGGCTCGATGGCGCCCACACGGTGTTCGGCCGCGTGGTCGAGGGACTCGTGGTGCTCGATGCGATCACCCGCGTCGACCCGCAGCAGCCGTCGGTGGTGGCGCTGCTGGCCGACCCCGCCGCCGAGGTCCGCGACCAGGGCATCGACCTGCCCGGCACCGGCACGGTCCTCGAGGCCCTCGCCGACGCCCTGGGCGTCATGCCGGTCCGCGGCCCGGCCTACGAGGTGGCGGGCGCCCGCGTCGCCATCGGCGTCGTCAACGGCGAGCCCGCGGCCGGCTTCTTCCCCTACCCCGACCGCATGGAGCGCGTCACCATCGTGACCCGCCCACGCGGCTGAGCTCCGGTCCGCGCCTCAGGAGGCCCGCATGTCCACGACGTCCCCCCACCTCGACGGCTACGAGCAGGTGGCCCACCTCAGCGACGAGCGCGTGACCCGGTTCGACGCCGCGCGCACCGTTCTCGAACCCGATCACGCCTACCGCGCCGTGCTCGACACCGGCCGTGGGACCATGGTGGTCGAGCTCGAGCGGGACCGCACGCCGGCCACCGTCAACAACTTCGTGTTCCTGGCGTTGCACCGCTACTTCGACGGCGTCGTGTTCCACCGCGTGCTCGAGGACTTCATGGCGCAGACCGGCGACCCGACCGGCACCGGCACCGGCGGCCCCGGCTACCGCTTCGCCGACGAGTTCCATCCCGAGCTGCGGCACGATGCGCCCGGGGTGCTGTCGATGGCCAATGCCGGCCCCGGCACCAACGGCTCGCAGTTCTTCGTCACCTTCGGGGCCACGCCCTGGCTCGACGGCAAGCACGCGGTCTTCGGCCGCGTGATCGACGGCCTGGAGGTGCTGGACGCGCTCACCCGCGTCGATCCGCAGCGGCGCGGCGGGCCCAAGCCCGACGCCATCCGACAGGTGACGGTCTGGCGGCGCGCGGCGGCCTGAGGGCCGCGTCTGGCGCGGGGCCGGCGGCCGTTCGGCGGACCCCCTCCCCGCCTAAGTAGCGATCGGAGGCATCCGCAGCGTGCGCTCGCGGGCGTGCGCGACGAGGTGGGCCTCGAACGCCGCGACCGGCACCCCGCGCCGCTCCGGCTCCTGTCGGCTGCGGAAGGCGACCTCCTCGGCCTCGATCTCCTTGTCGCCGAGCACGACCACGTAGGGCACCTTGTAGAGCTCGGCGTTGCGGATCTTGGCCTGCATCCGCTCGTTGCCGACGTCGAGTTCGGCCCGCAGGCCGGCGGCGCGGAGGCGTGCCTGCAGCCGCCGCGCCGGATCGGCGTGCCGGTCGGCGATCGGCACGATGCGCACCTGCTCGGGGGCGAGCCACAGCGGGAAGTCGCCGGCGAAGTGCTCGATCAGGAACCCGATCAGCCGCTCGTGGGTCGACAGCGGCGCCCGGTGCAGGCAGAGCGGCGTGCGCCGCTGGTTGTGCTCGTCGATGTAGTGCAGGTCGAAGCGGGCGGGCACGGCGAAGTCGACCTGGTTGGTGGCCAACGTGAACTCGCGACCGATGGCGCTCTTGATCTGGACGTCGATCTTCGGTCCGTAGAAGGCGGCCTCGTCGTCCACCTCGACGAAGTTGATGCCGCCGTGCTCCAGCGCGGACCGGGTCATCGCCTCGGTGCGCAGCCACAGCTCGGGTTCGTCGACGTACTTCTTGCCGAGGCCGTCCGGTGCGTGCTTCGACAGCTGCATGACGTACTCGTCGATGCCGAACAGCGCGAAGTAGCGCAGGTAGAGGTCGATCACGGCCAGGAACTCCGATTCGAACTGCGCCTCGCTGCAGTAGATGTGGGCGTCGTTCATCTGCATGCTGCGCACCCGCAGCAGGCCCATCAGCGCGCCCGAGTCCTCGTAGCGATAGCAGGTGCCGTACTCGGACAGGCGCAGCGGCAAGTCGCGGTAGGAGCGTGGTCGCGCCGCGAAGATCTTGTGGTGGAACGGGCAGTTCATCGGCTTCATGAAGTAGCGGACGTTCTCGAGCTCCATCGGCGGGTACATCGAGTCCGCGTAGTACGGCAGATGCCCGCTCTTGACGAACAGCTGCTCCTTCGACACGTGTGGCGTCCGGACCTGCTGGTACCCGGCAGCGAGCTCCAGCTCCTTCGCGAGCCGCTCGATCTGCTCGACGAGCACCGTCCCGCGTGGCAACCACAGCGGCAGGCCCGGCCCCACGTCGTCGTCCAGCACGAACAGGTCGAGCTCGGCGCCCAGCTTGCGGTGGTCGCGGCGCTTCGCCTCCGCCAGCCGCCAGAGATGCTTCTCGAGCTCCTCGGCCGTGGCGAACGCGACCCCGTAGACGCGCTGCATCATCGGCCGCGTCTCGTCGCCTCGCCAGTAGGCGCCGGCGACGCTCATCAGCTTGAAGTGGGGCGTGACGTCGCCGGTGGTGGGGACGTGCGGGCCGCGGCAGAGGTCGGTGAAGCCCGCCGGGCCCCCCTGCTCGTAGAAGCTGATCGCGACGCCCTCGGGCAGGTCGTCGATGAGCTCCACCTTGTAGGGATCGCCCTGGGCGCGCCAGTGGGCGAGCGCCTCGGCGCGCGGCACCTCGTAGCGCCGGAGCGGCAGGCGGGCGGCGATCAGCTCGCGCATGCGGACCTCGAGCGTCGCGAGGTCGTCCGGCGTGAGCGACCGCGGCAGGTCGAAGTCGTAGTAGAAGCCATTGCCGATGACCGGCCCGATCCCCATCCGCACCGAACCGGGCCCGTGGCCCTCGGCCACGAGCATCCCGCGCACGGCCTGCGCCAGCACGTGCGCCAGGGTGTGGCGCTGCAGCGTCAGGAGCTCGTCGGCGTCGCGTCTGGTCACGATCGCGAGGCGGGCGCCGTCGGGCAGGGGCGTGAGCAGGTCCGCGAGCAGGCCGTCGACGCGGGCGCCGAGCGCCGCGCGCGCGAGGCCGGGGCCGATGGCGGCCGCGGCGTCACCGGCGGTCGCGCCGGGCGCGAGCTCCAAGCGTTGGCCGTCGGGCAACAGCACGTGCATGGGGACTCCTCGGGTTGGGGCGGCGGGGTGG
>Ga0209498_1000588_pt1 | contig 22528 bp, 12 predicted proteins | sample WalLakDeSediment_FD_184131 | JGI IMG/M metagenome (GOLD analysis project Ga0209498, IMG submission 184131) | Lake sediment microbial communities from Walker lake, Nevada to study Microbial Dark Matter (Phase II) - Walker Lake 11/02/13 Deep... | ecosystem: Environmental > Aquatic > Freshwater >...
GTTTTACACGTGATTTTACGAGGTTCGACCTTCTCGTGCTTTCTACGTGTTTTAACGGAACTCCGTACTCAATTTCCGCACTTTCTCCCTATGCACAAACCATCGTTGCTTCTCCCGACAACCTCCACCTCTCATATTTTGCTTTCGAACCATTCGAGTGGCTGGATATAAGATTGCGAGACGGAGAGATGCCGGAGTTTGCGAACAATTTTGCACGACAATCATTCGAACAACTGAAAGAAGATATTCACACAACGATCACAGTCGCTGTGTACGATGTGGATCGTGTGAAGGGATATGTGCACGCCGTCGATAGTCTCTATGATCATGCCTTGACTTCATTGAAGGGGGAGAACCCGGGATTTTTTGAGCACATCGATTGCGCCGACGACTCAGTATACGTGCTGCCGGGAATGAGCGAGGGGGTAGAAGTCTTCTACCGCCCACCGCGTTTCGGACGCTCCCAAAACAAACAGAATCATTCCGGTTGGGGATGTTGGGTGTTTCAGCATTAATCGCATCAGAATGATTCTATGTTGATATTGTTTATGCACAAGAGTGGAAAATAAGCAGAATAAATTCCACGTAGTCAATAGTTTTCGCCAAAACTCACCGCGATTATACGCCACTCGAGCACTTTATTTTTTAAAAAAAATATTGTATTATATAAATTGCCAAAGCTATTGCGCTCTTAATCTATAATTATCAGGTTTCTACCAAATAGGCGAAAGAATGTCTAATGAAGAATATTCGCATGCTTCTGGTTGAGGATAATCGCCTTCTCCGCGAAGGTATTATATCGATTATAAACGAACATGATGATCTTAAGGTCGGAACTGCACACGGAACAAATAAGACCATATATAATAAAATTGAGAGCTACAAACCCGCTATTGTACTTCTCGATATCGGTCTTCGGAATCAAAACAGCTTACATCTGGTTAAAAGCATAAAAAAGTCGTATCCGGATATTCATATAGTGGCAATGGACCTGATCCCGACACAGAATGATATTTATGAATTTGTACAGACCGGTGTATCCGGATTTATCCTGAAGGATGCAACGGTAAGCGAGTTTGTGAAGACTATTCGAATTGTTGCGAAAGGGGAAAAGGTATTGCCTTCCCTATTAACCGATTCACTCTTTGATCAAATCGTCAATAAAACATTCGACGGTCCGGACGATACATCTTCTTCCGCGCTGTTCGATGCGGTACGGTTGACAAGGCGTGAATTGCAGGTAGTTAAATTCATTTCCGAAGGATTGACCAATAAGGAAATAGCAAAAAAACTTCATATCTCTGCCTATACAGTAAAAAGTCACGTCCACAACGTGCTGGAAAAGCTGGCTCTTCATTCCCGGCTCCAGATTGCAAAATATGCCCACACATCGAAAGCTTTTAGAAATGTGATCGAGTCCATATCGCTGCTGGATGATGAGTAGTTCTATACTGATGTATAGTATAATACAATTTGAGTATATAACAACCGTTATATAAGATCCATTCCGAAAAAATTTCCCTGGTTCAGACGGCTTAATCCTTTTATCATCCCTTTGGGGGATTGATTACCGGTTCAATTTAGTTGTTCTTTAATAGTAGCGGTTCTTTCAAGAATTGCATTAGATTGAAGCACAGGTTCACCTTAAAAACAGGAGGCCAACTTGAAACAAACTAATTATTTCGTTCCTTTTTTATTCACCCTGCTCACTTTAGTAGTCCTCGTAACAGTCGGTTGTGGTTCGAACGGAATGCAACGATCGGACAAAGCGACAACAACCATGCAAACTATGGACGAGGACATTAAATTGGTCATCGTGCAATTAGAGGCCACAGGTGCGTCGCTCGCTGAACTTATAAAGCCCGGTCAATCGGATGTGAAGAAAGCATTTGAATTGTATTCAGACAATGTGGCGGAAATTGCGAAACTGGAGAAAGATTTTACCAAACACGCCGAGGAAATGAAAGTACGGGGTGCGGATTACTTCGATGAATGGCAAAAGAAAGGCGACAAATACGAAAACCCGGAAATACAGGCGCTCAGCGAACAACGCCGAATAGAACTTGGCGCGATTTATGGTAAAATCGCAGAAAACAGTGTCGGTATGAATGAAGCCTTCAAAGCGTATGTGTCCGACGTTAAAGAAATTCAAGCATATCTTTCGAATGATTTAACATCGAATGGGATCGAATCAATTGCTCCAATATCCCAACAAGCCGTTACCGACGGACACAGACTTAACAATGAAATAAAGAAACTTCAGACGTCTATTGAGACGGCAAGATTAGAGATGGAGCGGGGTGGTAGGTAACACCAACTGGTCGGTATTCTATGATGTTGGATTCTCTTTCCAGCATTCGTATTGGCACGTGATTTCTTTATTTCTTAGGAGGGAAGAGCCATAAGTGAAGTACTTCATCTCTCGCGTCTTCAGGCGTGGGCAAAAAGCATTCACGCGGGAATCTGACAAACCGATCCGCAGCGAACTCTTTAGCATCGAACGGCTCGAGGAGCATGCAGAGAGTCTTGCAAACGCTCAGCGCGTCAAAGCAAAACGTACGTCAGGGAGACAATTGGATGCACGGCTTGAAGACAATGGCCGCGTATTGCTCCGGGCATACCGTGCCACTGCCGAAGCCATCAGCAAAGATCAAATAATCACACCGACAGCGGAATGGTTAGTCGATAATTTTCATGTCGTGGATGAACAGATCCGCCAAATCCAGGATGATCTTCCGCGCGGCTACTATCGTCAACTACCAAAACTTGCCGAAGGACCTCTCGAGGGCTATCCACGCGTATTCGGGATTGCCTGGGCATTCGTCGCCCATACTGACAGCCGGTTCGATCTTGAAACATTAAGACGGTTTGTGCGCGCCTACCAGCGCATCCAACCGCTCACAATCGGAGAACTATGGGCGGTGGCTATCACGCTTCGAATCGTACTTGTCGAGAATTTACGCCGCTCGGTACAGCGTATTGTGACGAATCGCGCTGAGAGTCAGGAAGCCGACAGTGTAGCCGACCGTTTACTGGGAGTTGGTAATCTTGAAGCTGAACCACCGGAGGTAGCCCTCAGGCACTTCAATGGAGAGCATCTACCGAGAGCATTTGCAGTGCAGCTCGTTCAACGTTTACGGGATCAGGACCCGGCGGTAACACCCACGCTTCGCTGGTTGGATGACCATCTGACAGCACAGGGAACCACATCCGAGAAGATCGTTACCGAAGAGCATCAATTTCAGGGAGCGATGAGCGTCACGATTCGCAATATTATTACAAGTATGCGTTTTTTATCATCTGTTGATTGGACAAAGTTCTTCGAGAGCGTGAGTCTCGTTGATGAAGTGTTGCGTGCAAATAGTAACTTCGCCGCAATGGACTTTCCGACCAGGGATAGCTACCGGCACGCAATTGAGGAACTTGCCAGAGGTTCGGCATATACGGAAATTGAAGTGACCGAAAGAGCGCTTCAGATGGCACACGCTTCCGGAAACACTGACTCGAACGATCCCGAACACGATCCCGGTTATTTCCTTCTCTGGAAAGGGCGTCTGAAATTTGAGAAACAAATTGCGTTTCACGTTCCTCTACGGACCGGGGTTGATCGTGCTGTTATAAGTACAGGTATCGGCGGATATCTTGTAACGATCGCGTTTGTCAGCGGAGTTATCCTTTCCTTGTTTTTACTTGGTATATCGAAAGCCGGGGTGACGGGATCCGCACTCTTCTTCCTTGCGCTTCTTTCATTAATACCGGTATCGGGTATGGGCGTGGCGCTTGTGAACCATTGGGTTACAAATCGGTTTGGTCCGAAGGCATTGCCCGGTCTGGAGCTTCGTGACGGAGTCCCGTCGGGAATGCGTACGATAGTCGTCGTACCCACACTATTATCGACGAGTGAGGAGATCGAAGAACAGATCGAACGACTTGAAGTTCATTATCTGTCGAATCAGGACGGCGATCTATACTTCGCACTTCTCTCGGATTGGAGGGACGCTGCAACAGAAAATGCGAACGGCGATGACGGACTTCTCGCCGTTGCCGTTGAGGGAATTGCACGCTTGAATCAACGTTATGAACCGGCATCGGCCGGCAAACGATTTCTTCTACTTCACCGGAAGCGATTGTGGAACGAGAGTGAGAGAAAGTGGATGGGGTGGGAACGCAAGCGCGGCAAACTTCACGAGCTGAATCGATTGTTGCGGGGAGCTACCGACACAAGCTTCCTGACCTTCGATGACCATTCGACTCCTGATATCTCTTCCGTACCTTCCGGCGTTCGTTACGTGATAACGCTCGATGCCGACACACGACTTCCACGCAAAGCGGTCAGCCGGCTGATAGGAAAGATGGCACACCCGCTCAACCGTCCAAAAATCGATGTGCGGACCGGCCGTGTGATCGAGGGATATGCCGTACTTCAGCCGCGGGTAACACCGGCATTGCCGACGGGTCGTGCAGGTTCGATTTTTCAGCACATCTTCTCCGGACCCGGTGGGATAGACCCGTACGCTTTTGCCGTCTCCGACGTATATCAGGATCTCTTCGGAGAGGGCTCTTACTGCGGGAAAGGAATCTACAATGTGGATGTGTTTGAAGCTGCCCTCCATGGACGTGTTCCCGAGAATACGGTCTTGAGCCACGATCTCCTTGAAGGAATTTTCGCACGTTCCGGAACGGTCACAGATATAGAGGTCGTGGAGGAATACCCGACGCGGTATGATGTTGCCGCAGCACGACAGCATCGTTGGGTTCGCGGTGACTGGCAATTGCTTCCATGGATTCTTTGGAACGGTAAGAACTCAAAAGGACAGAACGGAAGAAGGAGTATCCCGTTGACCGGCCGCTGGAAGATGATTGACAATTTGCGTCGGTCACTGTCGGCGCCTGCAACGTTCCTGGCGTTGCTGGGCGGGTGGACACTTCCTTTTACCGCTGCTGCCTTGTGGAGTGGGTTCATCCTTACGACGATTGCGCTTCCATCACTCATCCCTTTTTTTACGGGTTTTTTCCCCCGACAACGAAAAATCTCAAAACGAAATCACATACGCGCGGTCGGTAAAGATTTATATCTTGCTCTCTCACAGATCGGGTTTCACTTTACGTCCCTCCCGCATCAGGCATGGTTGATGACCGATGCCATCGCGCGAACACTCTTCCGGCTCCTGGTAAGTCATCGGAACATGCTGGAGTGGTTCACTGCAGCGCAGGCAAAGTTCAGCCTCCCTCTCACTATCCCGGGGTTTTACCGGCGGATGTCAGGTGGTATAGCACTTTCGGTCGCGGCGGGAATCATCATCGCTTTTTTACCTAAGGAGTCTTCGCTGATTGCAACCCCGATAATAATTCTATGGTTCCTTTCGCCGATTGCAGCACAGAGAGTGAGCCGTCCGCAAGCGTTCGCTGCTCCGAAGCCGGTCGCCGCCGGAGATGCACAAAAATTGCGATTGATTGCCCGACGCACCTGGCGCTTCTTCGAAACCTTTGTCACCGAGAAAGAAAATAATCTTCCGCCGGACAACTTTCAGGAAGAACCGGAACCGGTGGTTGCTCACCGGACTTCACCGACAAATCTCGGCTTGTACCTCTTGTCTACGATCTCCGCAAATGATTTCGGTTGGCTGGGTATGTATGAAACATCGGAGAGATTAGATGCAACGTTTACAGCAATGAACAAACTGGAGCGTTTCCGAGGACACTTTTACAACTGGTACGATACCCGCGACCTTCGTCCGCTGAAGCCGAAGTACATCTCCTCTGTTGACAGTGGAAATCTTGCAGGACATCTTATTGCTATCGGAAACGCATGTCGTGAGATGACCACACGTCCTTTGTTTAATTCGAACCGATCGAAAGGAATTTCGGACACGCTGATGCTCCTGCGCGAGTCCATCCACGCAATCGTAAACCATAGCCAAACTCAAACGGTAAGTCGAAAACGATTGGAGGAGCAACTCGACACACTTTCCACCTCGTTTCAGGTAATCCCCACGACTTCTGCCGGCATTGTTATAAAGCTGGAAGAACTCGCGGCACATTCCAACACCCTCACCGGCTTTATACACACAATTATCGATGAAGCAGGCGATGACGTTGATGCAGAATTGGTAGCAGATGTACTGTTCTGGAACGAAGCAGTACGGGCATCCATCGAGAGTCACGAGCGCGATGTTCAGCTATTGAAGCCCTGGTCATATCTTGCTGCTTTAATAAACTACGATCCGGAAATTTTCTCTGAAGATATCCGGAAGCTCACCGTTGCTCCGATCCCGACACTTATGTATATACCCGACCAATGTGATGAAGCAATCTCCATCATGACATCGTATCGGGCTGAGCTGCTTGCAAACGGCGAAAATAGCAGCAGCTTCCTGACGAAGGCAGATGCTTTGATAGAATCCTTTGAACGTTCAGGCCATGATGCCCGCTCTCTTGAGCATTGTCTTTATTCTATAACGGGTACATCATTGGAAATGTTTACAGCAATGGATTTCAGCTTTCTTTTCGATGAAGCACGGCAACTTCTCTCGCTCGGATACCGGGTAGCAGACTCGAGTCGTGATCCGGCTTGTTACGACTTGCTTGCTTCTGAAGCGCGACTGGCAAGCTTTGTCGCAATTGCGAAGGGAGACGTGCCGATGAAAAATTGGTTCCGTCTCGGGCGATCAATGACCCCGATCCACCGCGGTTCGGCATTGATATCCTGGTCGGGATCGATGTTCGAGTATCTGATGCCTCCGCTGGTAATGCGTGAACCGACTGAAAGTCTGCTCGGGCAGACAAATCGTTCTGTTGTTTACCGGCAAATTAGTTACGGCGGCGAGCTTGGCGTGCCCTGGGGTATATCGGAATCCGCATACAATGTGCGTGACCTTGAATTTATTTATCAATACTCGAATTTCGGAGTTCCGGGACTGGGTCTTAAACGCGGTCTCAGCGGGGATGCCGTTATTGCCCCGTATGCAACTGCGCTGGCTGCGATGATAGATCCGATAGCAGCAGCAGAAAATTTTGAAGGACTTACCGAAGCGGGAGGGAAAGGCACGTTCGGATTCTATGACGCATTGGATTACACGAAGTCGCGTCTTCCCGAAGGCGAGGCGGTTGCCGTCGTTCGAACATACATGGCACACCATCAGGGAATGACAATTGTCGCGATCGATAATGTTCTTTTTGACGGCGTAATGCGTACACGCTTTCACGCCGAGCCGATCATCCAGGCAACCGAATTGCTATTGCAGGAGCGAACTCCGCGGGATATCGCCGTAGCCCGGCCGCGAGCCGAGGAAGTGAGGGCACCCGCGAACGTTCGCGGGGCGATACCCTCAATGTACCGAAAATTCAATTCACCACACCATCGCGTCCCGCGTACACATATTCTTTCAAATGGCAATTACGCAGTCATGATCACCGGCGCAGGGTCGGGTTACAGCCGCTGGCGGGATCTTGCGGTCACACGGTGGCGTGAGGATGTTACCTGTGATGCATGGGGTTCCTACATATTTTTACGGGATACAAACAACGGTGATGTATGGTCGGCGGGATACCAACCGACCGGTGTCGAACCGGATAGCTATGAGGTAGAATTCTCCGAAGGCAGAGTTGAAATCACCCGGCGTGACGGAAGCATTGCAACGATACTTGAAGTTGCTGTCTCTCCAGAAGATGATTCCGAAGTGCGGCGTGTATCGCTTACTAATCTTGGGACCCGGGTTCGGGAGATTGAATTGACTTCGTACGCAGAAGTGGTACTGACGCAGCCGGCTGCCGACACGGCACATCCCGCATTCTCGAAACTCTTCGTTCAAACAGAGTTCGCTGCCGATGTCGGTACTCTTCTTGCGACACGGCGAAGACGATCACCAAATGAACCTGAAATCTGGGCGGCTCATCTTTCCGTGGTCGAGGGCGAACGTGTCGGTGATATTCAATATGAAACAGACCGGTCACGTTTTCTCGGCCGGGGACGTCACATACGTTCACCGATCGCCGTAATGGACGGCAATACGCTTTCCAATACGGTTGGAACCGTACTCGATCCGATCTTCAGTATTCGTTGCCGGGTACGAATTCTTCCCGGAACCACCGTGCGGGTTGCATTCTGGACAATGGTCGCATCATCGCGCGAAGAAATTCTCGACCTGGCAGACAAGCATCATGACCCGACGTCATTCGAACGCGCTGTTACGCTTTCGTGGACTCAGGCGCAGGTCCAGCTTCATCATCTCGGTATCGGTGCAGAAGAAGCGCACCTTTTCCAGCGCCTTGCAAGTCATGTTCTTTATCCAAACCAGGCGCTTCGGCCTCTGTCTGAAGTCCTCAAACAAAACGTGAACGGACCGTCGGCACTGTGGGTGCATAGTATCTCCGGTGATATTCCAATCGTCCTTGTACGAATCGATGTGCCGGAGGATTTGGAAATTGTCAGGCAATTGATACGCGCGCACGAATACTGGCGGATGAAACTACTCGCCGTCGATCTGGTAATCATAAACGAACAACTTCACTCCTATAGTATGGACCTTCAGGGTGTACTTGAAACAATTGTTCGGACAAACGAATCACAATTGCGGCCTCAACACGGGGGAGATACGGTAGACGCAAAAATATTTATCCTGCGCGCGGATTTGCTTTCGCTCGATGTACGTAAACTGCTTCAGAGCGTCGCACGGGCTGTACTTCCCAGTCGCCGGGGTAGTCTCTCCAAGCAACTCAATTCTCTGGAAGAAAGCGAGATCAAAGACATTGTCAAAGTTAAACTGCCTAATGTGCAGTTGGAAGACTCAACTAACAATACAGACCCACCGCCACAGGCGATGGAGTTTCCAAATGGTCTTGGCGGATTTACTGCCGGCGGAAATGAATATGTCACGATTCTGAGAGATGGACAATCTACTCCGGCACCATGGATTAATGTTGTCGCCAACCCGTCGTTTGGGTTTCAGGTATCGGCTGACGGTGCAGGATATACATGGTCTATGAACAGCCGGGAGAACCAGCTAACGCCAAGATCGAACGACCCCGTCGGTGACAAACCGGGTGAGGTATTCTATATTCGGGACGAACACAGCGGGGTGCTCTGGTCTCCGACTGCTCTCCCGATAAGAGAAAAAGACGGGCAATATATTGCACGACATGGTCAGGGGTACAGCCGGTTTGAACACTCATCGCACGGAATATCTCTCGAACTATTAATGTATGTGCCACTCGACGAATCAATCAAAATCTCACGACTAAAAATTAAAAACCTCTCTCGCAGAAACAGGAAACTCTCAATTACTGCGTACATAGAATGGATACTCGCCGCTTCTCGTGAGGGATCTGCTCCGTACATTTCGACCGAGATCGACCGAATGACGGGAGCGATGTTCGCGCGTAATCTATGGAGGACTGAATTCAGTAACCGTGTCGCGTTCGCCGATCTTGCAGGGCGCCAAACAAGCTGGACGGGCGACCGCAGAGAATTTATAGGAAGAAACGGTACACTTGATTCTCCGGTGGTCCTTGTTGGAGGCGAACCGCTTTCTAAACGAGTTGGTGCAGGACTCGATCCCTGTTGTGCTATGCAAACCCGGATTGAACTCAAACCGGACGAGCAGACGGAGATCATTTCCTTCCTCGGTGAAACAGCAACGAAAGCGAATGCACGGTCCATGATCTCCCGTTTCCGAACCATCGACCTTGACGCGGTGTTCACCGCAGTCACAACATATTGGAGCGACACACTCGGTGCAGTACAGGTAAAGACACCCGACCGATCGATGGACATTCTACTTAACCGCTGGCTTCAGTATCAGACAATCGCCTGCCGGATGTGGGGACGTTCGGGATTTTACCAGGCAAGCGGTGCATACGGATTCCGCGATCAACTTCAGGACGGGATGGCGATTACGGTATCGAAGCCGGAATTATCGCGTGAGCATATTCTTCGCGCTGCAGGACGCCAGTTTGCCGAAGGAGATGTTCAGCATTGGTGGCTTCCTTCGTCGGGCAGGGGGATTCGAACCCGGATTTCCGATGGTCTGATCTGGCTTCCGTATACGGTCGCTCATTATATCGGCGTGACAAACGATCGTGGTGTGCTGGACGAATCGATTCCGTTTCTTGAAGGGCCTGTTCTCCGGACGGGTGAACACGATGCATTCTTTCAGCCTATGGTTTCGGGTGAATACGCCACGCTATTCGAGCATTGCGCCCGCGCGCTCGACCGGAGTCTTACACGCGGTACCCACGGACTGCCGTTAATCGGAGCGGGCGATTGGAACGATGGAATGAACAAGGTCGGTGAAGAAGGGAAGGGAGAAAGCGTATGGCTCGGTTGGTTCCTTCACACAACACTTTCGAATTTCGCTCCGTTAGCAAAAGCACGCGGCGAACATGTGCGGGCAGCCGCATGGTTAAAGTATGCAACAGCACTGCGGAAATCTCTCGAACGATATGCGTGGGACGGAAACTGGTACCTCAGGGCATATTACGATGACGGCACGCGCCTCGGATCAGCTTCAAGCGAAGAATGCCGGATTGATTCTATCGCGCAGTCGTGGGGAGTGATTTCGGGAGCCGCCGATCCGGCACGCGCCGCTGCTGCTATGGGGGCAGTGAATGAACATCTCGTACGCCGCGATGACGGACTTGTGTTGCTTTTCACTCCGCCATTTAACCAAACACCGCGAGAACCCGGATATATTAAAGGATACCCGCCCGGCATTCGCGAAAACGGCGGTCAATATACTCACGGCGCCATCTGGTCCGCGATTGCATTCGCGATGCTCGGCGATGGAGACAAAGCTGCCGAATTGTTTTCAATCTTGAATCCAATTAATCGCGCAGGCACGCCTGCCGGTGTTTTCCGCTACAAGGTAGAACCGTATGTCGTTTGCGCGGACGTTTACTCGCAATATCCGCATACCGGGCGCGGCGGATGGACATGGTACACGGGCGCTGCCGGATGGTTATACCGCGCCGGTCTTGAGTGGATTCTCGGATTTCGCGTCCAGGGCGAGATGCTTCTCATTGATCCGTGTATACCGAAGGGATGGCAAGGTTTCGAAATCGGGTATCGATACAGTTCTGCCCACTACAACATCGCGGTCGAGAATCCTGACAGAGTGAGTCGGGGAATAAAAGGTTGGACGCTCGATGGTGTGGCACAAGCAATTCCGTCGGAGGGAAATCCTGTGGTTATCAAGTTAAGGGATGACGGCGCAACTCATCGCGTGCGCGTCGAACTTGGAAATTTAAAATAATACTCCGGTAATTTCCCTGGTCCAGACGAACTAATCATTTATTCATCCCTTTGGACGATTGTTTACGGGTTCAATTAGAACGACCTTGCTAGTAGAGAATATTAAGTCTACTACTACTTGTATTCCTTATCGGTGCTATGTTTGTTATCCGAAAGCCTGATGGTGCAAAACGTATTATCAATTAATCTCAAAACAAGGAAGGAATTACCATGTACACAATAAAATATATTTTCCTCGCAACCGTGCTGATAGTCGCGCTGACATTTTTCATGTTCGGGCAGGACACATACGGCGATAAGCACAAAGCCGATATGAAGCATCACGACATGTCGGAGATGCTCGGTGAGCCAACAATGGATGTGACAGTCGATGAACTTCATATCAAGATCTGGCTCATAACACAGGAACAACACGAAGAAATAATGAAGGGAGAGATACATCATAAGATGATGGATAAAGAAAGGGATAGTGCAATGGAATCGATGAGTATGATTGGTATAAGAAGCACCGGTAGCATAGTGAAGAGAATGAAAGACACCAGTATGGTGACTGAGAAAGAGATGGAGGGAGTGAAAGTCGACAGCAAGAAGCTGGAAAGGTCGACGAAAGAATCGGTGCTCACCGGTACACATCACATCATGCTTGATGTAGTAGAAGCTGAAAGCGGGAACGAAATCGATGATGCCAGTGCCAGGATCGATATTGTGTCTCCATCGGATACACACTCTTCAGTCGATCTCACGACGATGAGTATGAATCACTTTGGCGGCGGTCTCACGCTTGATGAAGAAGGGGAATATGATTTTACTCTCAGCGTGAATGTTAATGGAGTTTCCACGACAACACAATTCCAACATACAGTAAAGTAGGTAAAATTTAATGGGTTATTCGAGCATTGCACAGGTGTAAAGCAGCATTTGCACAATGCTTGAATGGCTTAATCCTGCATTCGTACATGTAGCACTTTATCACCGATATGATAAATGTGAGGAGGGCACAATGGCAAAGAAAATGAATGTTTCGATAAAAATCAGGTTATTGCTTATCGAGGATAATCGCATTCTGCGGGACGGAATAGTGGCCATGCTGAAAGGGCACCGGGATATAAAAGTCGTAGCCGCAACGGGAAGCGGTAGAAGCCGTATCCTCAAAATCCATGAATTGAAACCGAATGTTATCCTCATGAATTTAGGGCTGCGGAGTCAAAACAGTTTACATGTAGTGGAAATAATCAAAACAGAGTTTCCACAGGCCAGAGTGATCGTCATGGATCTGGCTCCCGCACAGGGAGATATCCTTCATTTTGTTAAGGCGGGAGCTTCGGGTTTTATCCTGAAAGACGCGTCGCAGGAAGATTTTCTCAATGCGATACGCTCGGTTGCAGAAGGAAGAAAAATCCTTCCTCCGGTTCATAATGGATCGCTCTTTTCACAAATTGTCGAACGTGCAATCGATGAAGGGAAACCGGATCTCACAAAAGCGATACGGATGACCGATCGTGAAAAGGAGGTTATCGGACTCATCAGCGATGGTTTAACCGGTAAGGAAATAGCACGAGAACTTCGCATCGCTGCCCACACCGTAAAGAGTCATGTTCATAACGTAATGGAAAAGCTTGCACTCTACACACGCTTGGCGGCTGCCGATTATACTTTTACCGATGGATCCCTCGCGAAGGAGATCGCAAAGGGTATATCTATCATAAATCGCTCAGGCAGTAATCAAAACGCAAAATAATAGCTCCAACTCTCCTGCTATCGGTTCAAGAGTAATTCGCTTCTTCAGTACATTCAAATATCTCACATTTACCTCAATCAATGGATTTAGTCCATTATTCATCCCTTTGGACGATTGAAAAACTGCTCAAAATATCTATACCTTGCATGCAGAAGATCAATTGAGGCCCGCATGGGGGGATGCGGGCTCCTTCTACTCAAATTCTCGATCAATATGAGGGAGGCACAATGGCTAAACGTTCAAATCGATCCGGTACAAAATCAGAAGCTGTATTCATAGGGTGGCAGGAAGGACTTGAAGGTACACAATTGGCACTTTTTAACATCACGGCAGATGGGCACCCGTCGAAAGGTTCTACGGTCTGTGAGACGACTCTGCGTGAACTTGATCTCCAGGATCCCCGGGTACCGTTTAATAAAAGTAAAGAGAATGAGTTACGTTCCTCAAATAATGAACGGGAAATGAGAGAAGAGTAGATGGCAAAGAAAAAAAGCATCTCAACAAATAAAATACGGTTACTGCTTATAGAAGATAACCGCATATTACGTGACGGCATAGTGGCAATGCTGAAAGGACACCGGGATATAAAAGTCGTAGCCGCAACAGGAAGCAGCAAGCATCGTATTCTCAAAATCCATGAACTGGAACCGAATGTTATCCTCCTGAATGTAGGGCTTCGTAGTCAAAACAGTTTACACGTCGTGGAAATAATAAAGAAAGAGTTTCCCCGGGCCAGAGTGATTATAATGGACCTTGCTCCTGCACAGGGAGATATCCTGTACTTTGTCAAGGCGGGTGCATCCGGTTTCATCCTGAGAGATGCCTCACCGGATGATCTTATCTCAACAATACGTTCTGTTGCAGAGGGAAGAGAAATTCTTCCGCCTAAAATTGATGAGTCGCTCTTTACAAAGATCGTCGAACGTGCGATCGATGAAGGAAATCCAAATCTCACAACAGCGGTACGAATGACAAAACGTGAGAACGAAGTTATCGAACTTATCAGCGAAGGTTTTACCAACAAGGAAATAGGCAGGGAACTTCGTATAGCCGCCTACACCGTTAAGAGTCATGTCCATAATATAATGGAAAAACTGGCGCTCCATACACGTTTGGAGGTCGCAAATTATTCCTACAACGACGGTACTCTTGCGCAGGAGATCGTGAAAGGCATTTCGATCATCAATAACTAATTTCTACTGAACCGGAACATATGCAACAAGCAACAACTCTAACCCGGAAATCTTCATCAGTAAGATACCCGGACGATTTCAAAACGGTGAGCGCATACGGTATTCGTGAGATTGATATAACGCTCATCCGTGCGACCAACTACACCGATGACGGTTATCCGATAAAAATGCGTATAAATGTTATACGCAGCAACACACTGACCCAGATGGCGGCACTCACCCGCGATATCGTCCATTACCCGTTTTTTAAGGATGTGCAGGTGAACGTTCGTACCATTGACGAAGCGTATGAGAACGTTCCGGTTAAGGAGATCGTAAAAAAATCGAATAAACCGGGTGTGAAATCTATCGTTATGGTTGTCGGCGTACAATCGAATCAATTCCCGCGTGCGCAGGATATTGCTGCATGGTTTCTTCCGCATGAGATCCCTGTTCTTATAGGCGGATTTCACGTCAGCGGCATGCTTGCAATGATCGGTGAGACCGACGACCTCAAAAAAGCACAGTCAAAAGGTATTGTGCTGGTTGCAGGGGAAGTCGAGAACGGAAGATTGCCGGGAGTGCTTGAAGACGTGGTACGGAAAAATCCCAAGCCGTTATATAATTATTTAAACCCGACTCCCGATCTAACCGATCTGCCGATACCGCGTCTCACGCGAGCCGACTTTAAAAAATCGGCCTCGAAATTTGCAACGCTCGATACCGGACGCGGTTGTGTATTTAACTGCGATTTTTGTACGATAATTAACATACAGGGTCGAACGATGCGGTGTCGGGATCCGAAACAGATCGGCGAGTTTGTTCGGAAAAGTCATTATGAAGCAGGTGTTACGCACTGTTTCTTTACAGATGATAACATTGCACGTAACCCGCTCTGGCGCGAATTATTTGCCGAACTTATCCATATTCGTGAAGAAGAAAATATCCCCTTTACGTTTATGATGCAGAGCGATCTCGCTGCAAGAAAAATGAAAGGCGGTGATTTCTTCGAACTTGCCGCACGTGCAGGTTGTAATCAGGTTTTCTTCGGCGTTGAGAGCGTTAATAAAGATAATCTTCGGGCGCAAACAAAATTTCAAAATCAGGTCAACCAGTACAAAGACCTTGTCGATCATTGTAATTCGTTCGGCATCACCTGTCACGCCGGATATATCCTCGGTCTGCCGTTCGATACACCCGACAGCATAAAAGAGGACATAAAGGAACTGCAGCGTATGGGATTCGATTCCGCTTCCTTCTATATCCTCGCACCGCTCCCCGGTTCGAAAGATCATCAGGTGTGGTGGAATGAAGGGCGGTGGATGCATGAGGACTTCAATACATACGATTCGGCGCATGTTGCGGTTAAGCCGGAACGCATGTCGCGGGAAGAGCTGCAGCAGGCATATCATGACGCATGGGAACAGTTCTATTCGACGGAACATATGGTGAACGTTCTCAAAAAGTGGCGACATGACAAATGGCATTATTGGGATCGTGTATCATTCTTTGCATGGTATCTTTACACTCCCCGTATTGAACGTTTACATCCGATGAACTGCGGTTTCTGGACGCTCCGTTATCGTCATGATCGGCGTCCCGGTTTTCCGAAAGAAGCGTTTATCCCGTTCTGGTGGGGACGGTTTGCTTCTGCACTGCAAAAAGTAAAAGGCATCGTGGGTATCTATCTCCAGCTTCAGGAGGTATGGCTCAGAAGTCATCCGAAATCTCATACCGAAGAAGCCCTCCTCGAGCTGATCGCAACCACGAAAAAAGATATCGTCGATTGGAGAGATTTGAAGGCGAACGAGCTTGTCGGGTACTATAAAAAGTTACAACAGGAGATACCGGAAATTAAAATTCCTTCTATACCGACTATATGGCTGAAGAAGAAAAATCCGTTTAAGTTTGTATATACTCGTTCGTATTTTCATGGTGTATGGAGAAAGTGGTATAAACACGTGTGGAATCCGGTCAAGTGGTTCGAGGTATGGACGTTTGAATTTGTAAACGGCGTCCGTTTCCTGAAAAACTTTGCCAAGATAGGGAAAGAATCCAAAGGTGCCTCAATGCGTGCAGCAAGTAGGCAGTAATCTATGGAGAACGATTCGGACAACAACAAACCCGCAGCAAATGACAGGGAAAAGGAATTATCAGGTCTGAGACGAAAGAAAATGGCGCGGTATTTTTTATTAGGTGCTCTCGCGATTACTGCGGTTTTCTTCCTCAACATGGTAAAGATTTTTATTCTACCTGTTTTCCTGGCAGTGGTAGTTACCGGACTTTTTTATCCACTCTTCCGTGGAATTCTTAAAAGCACAGGCAACCGAAGAAAAATCAGTGCATTCCTTAGTTGTTTGTTTATAATTATCGGATTTCTCATACCCGTATACATTATTGGCGATCTTGTCGCTCGTGAAGCGATGGAAATTTATGAATCTACCGAAGATAATGTCCGCAGATTTATACATGCGTTTGAATCCGGCGATTCACAATGGTTCAACACTCTCAGTGAATCCCGTTTTGTTACGATACTTAGACTTGATCAGGTCGACTGGCAGGCAACTTTTGAAGATGTCATTAAAAATTCAGCTTCGATGCTCGGTTCCGTCATTAATATTGCAACCCGTGAAACTTTTATGCTTTTCATACATATATTTATCCTTCTCTTCGCGATGTATTACTTTTTTAAGGACGGTGAAAGTATCATACAACGGGTGAAGTATCTGATTCCGATGGATGAACGCTATGAGGATGAATTTATAAAAAAATTCGCGGAGATGTCCCGTGCAACGATAAAAGGAGTCATGGTTATTGCAATTATCAAAGGAGTGCTCGGCGGTTTCACCTTTTGGATATTCGGCATCACCGGTCCGATACTCTGGGGTGTGGTGATGGTAATTCTGTCAATTATACCTCTTGTCGGGGTATGGCTTGTGATGGTCCCGGCGGGGATAGTAATGATAATCATGGGTGATGTCTGGCAGGGAATAACCATTATTCTCATTGCGGCGGTATTTTTAGGGAATATAGATAATGTGCTCAATCCTATCCTGGTAGGACGAGATACCGGAATGCATGAACTTCTTATCTTCCTTTCTACGATAGGCGGCTTAAGCATTTTCGGTATAATGGGTTTTCTCGTCGGACCTATGATTGCATCGATGCTTGTTACTCTTCTCCATGTGTACGGCATTGAATTCCGGGAACAGCTCGAAGGTAGTTCGGATACTTCGATCGACGCTGTAAACAAAATTTAACGGCGATGAGGGATTTCAGGATATAGATAATTAGATCTGCACCCAATTAATTCTCAAATCGTTATTTTCTCAAATCCCAGCATATTTTCAAAACAAATAAATCACAAACCCCACAATAAGAAGAAAAGAAAATCCCACGTGCGTGAGTACGGTGAGTTTTGCACCTGCCTTTAATGTATCCGGATTATCGTGATGTCGGAGAATGATGCCGGCAGCTTTTGGGAAAATGAATATATAGGGAATGAGCGCAAGCAGCAGGGACCAGGGGTTTCCCGGGTAATAAATAAAGAGTAGAATAATATTGGCCACAATGGCAAGCTGTACAAGCAGATATAAAACCGATGTGAAGCGCGTACCCATGCGTGATGCCACACCATGCTTACCGCCGTCGCGGTCGGCATCCAGGTCAATGAGCTGTCCTGCCAGCAGAATGGATGATGTGCTCAGCCCTGTTGCAGGCATCAGCAGAAGTACCATTGGATGAAAACCAATACCCTGACCCACTGTGGCAATAAGAATGGCCATAGGCCCGAAAGCAAACCATACGAAAAATTCACCCAGACCCCGGTAGGCAAGTTTGACGGGAGGAGCCGTATAATACTTGCTGAAAAAGGCCGATAGCAAAAATAATCCCCACAAATGCGGCCATAAGTCACGGTTAATCAGGGGTGTCAGGGCGATGGTTCCAAGCAATGCAATGACCAGTCCGGCACGGGCAAGAAAAAACATTTTTCCGAATAACTCCGGATTATCGAGTAATACGCCTGAGCCGCCGCTGGCTTCGTTCCGGTGAACGTTTACCTTATCGGTACCCTGAATGGTATCATAAATATCGTTATACACATTGGTAGCCACATGCAGGCCGATTCCGATAATGAGTACAATGATAAAGTTTATAACTTCCAGATAACCATTAATGTAAACGCTTAATAGTGTACCGGCTATTATAGGGGCAACGATTGAAGTCAGAAATTGTGCCCTGACCATTTTTGCGGTGCTGGGTTGTGAACTCATAGAAATAACAAGCAAGTAAGTATGAAAAATTGGATGTTATGTAAACGTCTGTTTATATTAAAGAGTTCATATGCAAAATAAAATCTGTGAATAGTCTTAAAATCCGACGTGACCGTTTTGTCGACAGCTTGGATGACGATTTCTTGCATCCATCTTATGCAGAGAAACCTTGACAATTTTGCGGAAATTTTGTAAAGGAGTATTTGTGAAGAGCAAGTCATCATTATGTTTGTATATTTAACAACGATAACCACAATAAATCTGGTGTTCAACATGAAGGGAAAAACAATCTCCAAAACAATCACATTCTTTTCCAATCAGCGGGAATTTCGTGACTGGTTAAAGCGAAACCACCGGAAAGAAACTGAAATTATCGTCGGTTTTTACAAAGTGGGGACGGGCAAACCGAGTATGACATGGCCGGAATCGGTCGACCAGGCGCTCTGTTTCGGTTGGATAGACGGAATACGCAAATCCATCGACAATGAGAGTTACTGCATCCGTTTTACTCCGCGTAATCCGTTAAGCAATTGGAGCGCGGTTAATATAAAAAAAGCGGAAGACCTCATTAAAAAAGGACTCATGGAACCGGCCGGCCTTGACTTGTACAAAAACAGAAAAGTGGATAATAGCAGAAAATATAGTTACGAAAATAAACCCGCCGGATTACCTGCCGGGTATGAAAAAAGATTTAAAGAGAACAAAGAAGCGTGGCAATTTTTTAAATCCCAGGCGCCGTCTTACCGGAAATCTGTTTTCTATTGGATACTGAGTGCCAAACGGCAGACGACACAGATATCCCGGCTTGAAAAAGTAATAAAAGAAAGTGAACGCCAAAAACGGCTTTCATGATTCATCGTTGATTTTAATTGATAGTATATACATTATAATGAATCTCGAACCGATAAAAACTGTTGACAAAATAGATCGGCTTTCACTTGCCATTCGATATTGTGAATGGATTTTATAGTAGTTAATCAGACGTGCAAGCAGATCCTTTAATAGTATCACTGCATCACGTGATAGCTCACCATGAAAAGATTGGTACATCTTCCAGATTGCACCGATAAGGTGATCGAATGGAATCGGATCCTATTTTTTGGAAATGATGAATCCAATGTATCCCATTACCCTGACTTTTTTAAATTGGCATTATATGATTTTGACTAATTTCCTTGACAATTAACGGATTTTCCGTATATTGCGTAGGTTGGAGAAACAACCAAACAAGCAGACAGTAAGAGTATATTCGTATTAAAAGAAATCATTTGTTAACAATAGATATGCACGTCTATTGAAGAGCTTACATCGGGTAGCTGTGAGATGACGTGGACAGCAGACGGAATGACGAGCAGTGTGTATTTTTACAGACTAACTGCCGGTGAGTTCTATAAAACTAAATTTTGAGAGAGGTCGCAAGATGAACAAGTCAACAATTCTTCCCATTATACTTTTAATCTTGTCGATCAACTTATTTGGGCAACCAAGTCGAATTGAACTTCGTACGATTAACAGTCCGGCACTTGGAATAGAGAAGCAATTCAATATTTACCTACCGGAAGGATACGATCAATCTACAGATCAATATCCTGTTGTTTATTTATTCAGAGGTCATGAAAGAGAGTGGGTAAATCCACAAGAAGATATTTGGCGTCAAGGCAGGAACATAAAGACTATTGCAGACTCGCTCTATGATCAGGGACTTATTGGTAAAATGATTCTCGTTATGCCGGGATTATCTTCATCGGATGTAAGCGTTGTTGCCTGGACCGTCAATTTGCTGGCTGTCGAGCTTGCAGGTGGGAAGACAGGCTTGGGTACGGGTCAATTCGAAGACTATTTTATTAATGATTTAATTCCGTACGTTGACGAGAATTTCCGTACTATTCCCTCACGATGGAGTCGCGGAGCAGACGGATTCTCGTTTGGCGGACTGACTTCTATGATGATATCGACAAAGCATCCCGATTTGTTTTCCTCTGTCGGATCATTCGATGGGACGGGAATGTGGCTTGATTTTAACGATCCATCTAATCCCGAGCCCCTTGATGACTTTTGGGTGACCCATCCGTATGCGGATCCTCATTTTGGCAGGCCGCCCAGGAATATTCGCTATATGAAACAATATAATCCGGCTAATAACATTAAATATGCCAATATTCCGCAGATCGAACAATTACTGCCGATGCAGTTTTTAATAACGGCTGTGGGCTCTGATGGTAATTTGGCTTACAACGAACAATATGTCATACTACTGGATGAGAAAGGGATTCAAAATAGCTTTCCAGAACTTATCCTGCATCCCTCCGCCATCCATAACTGGTATTGGGCTGACCACCATATATACCAAACACTGCAAAATCATTGGGAAAGATTCCAGAATCCGCTCCAACAACTTGATGTACAATTTTCCACTTTACCGGTAGGAAAGGTTTCAGGCTTGCAGGAAATCGAGTGGTCTATGGGAACCCCTGACGATACACTCCGTACTATGTTGTCGTACAGCAGAGATGCCGGTAAAACCTGGGATATCGTTTCGAATACTCTTAGCAGTGAAACCGGTTACCAATGGAATACACTTGATGTACCCGATGGATGCCGTTCCATGCTCATGGTATCTGCAATCGGGAATCAATCATATGGCATTGCATATTCGATTGAAGAATTTACTATCGACAACCCGGGAAATGGTCTCCCCGACGCGGAGGTTTTCGCACCACGGGATTACGATACTCTCTCCGGTGTGTTTGATATTCTGTGGTATGCCTGCGATCCGGAGGACGATCCGCTGAAAATATCTCTGTTAACAAGTGTTGATAATGGAATTACATGGCTACCGCTCGCAGCTGATCTATCAAACAATGGAGAATATTCGTGGAATACACGCACTTCGGCAAATGGATCACAATACCACCTGAAACTCACCGCCAATGACGGAATGGACACATCCGTGACAATTTCGGGACCATTTACAGTTTATAATGACCGAACAGTGCTTTCGGACGATGTACTCGATCGTGTCGAAGGTTACGGTGACGGGTCGATTACCATCAATGTCGTCGATCCCGATGAGCTTACCGGTCACCGTTACCGCCTTACGTTTGATGACAGCAACCCCGAGGCGAAGACCTATAGCGTGTACGATATTGATAAAGAGTCACTTGTTGTCGCGAACGCATCGGAAATGGATGGTAAGACCGAAGGTCCGTACTTTGACGGGGTTCGGTTGATCATTTCCGACATCCGGGAAACGGTCGTTAGTCGGGATTCCACCCGCTGGATCGTTGGTTCGTCCGATCTGACGCATGCCGTTAATCTTCCTGAGGTAGACATGGGTAATGAAATCATCACAGGTTTCGCATATCCCGCCGATTACGAAATCAGAGTGTATGATACGATCGTCGATACATCGAGTTCATTCCTTGGTGCAGAACCGATTCCGCTGAGATTCACGGTTTGGAACGTCACAGAGAACCGGAAGAGCGAAGTTATATACCTTGATTGGGACAACAACGGCATTATTGGTCGCCTCGACGAAATATTCATACTTGAGAACGACGATGAGGGAGAGCCCTATCTTACCTGGCACATTTCTTTCTCGGGAGCTGAAGGTGCTTCATCTCCTGTTGCCGGTGATGTTTTTAGACTTCGTATATTAAAACCGTTCACCGGAGAGGACGTCCTGGAATTCACACCGATGATCACGAGCGTCAACAACGACGACCATTTACCACAAGTTTTCAGGCTTTATCAAAATTATCCGAATCCTTTTAATCCATCTACGGTCATTAGATATCGAATACCGGAAGTTAGTCACGTGAAGTTAACAATCTACAATCTGCTTGGTCAAAAAGTCGTCACGCTTGTCGACGAGGAACTAATACCGGGTGTGTATGAAGTGATATGGGATGCAAACGGGACCGCGAGCGGAATGTATTTATACAGACTTACTGTCGGTGATTATAAGCAAATTAAGAAACTCATATTGCTGAAATGAGTATCGTATGATGCGATGTGTGGTATATGATACAACTGTTATCTGGGAAAGAACGTCCTGCCCGGTCATTCTTTAATATGGCTCCACAGGCAGGACTCG